>Ga0233425_10000900_pt1 | contig 71411 bp, 59 predicted proteins | sample Watercolumn_Towu_2_FD_181712 | JGI IMG/M metagenome (GOLD analysis project Ga0233425, IMG submission 181712) | Freshwater microbial communities from Lake Towuti, South Sulawesi, Indonesia - Watercolumn_Towuti2014_140_MG | ecosystem: Environmental > Aquatic > Freshwater > Lake | place... | reverse complement strand
TCCGGCACGCCGGCCGATTCACGCCCCATGAGCACACAATCACCGTCGCGGAAGGCATGCTGCGTGTAGGGCACCGAGCCGGCGGTCGTCGCGAGCACGAGACGTGAGCCCGACGCCTCCCGCCATGACTGGAACGCGTCCCAGGAGCGGTGGCGGGTGATCGCCACGTGGTCGAGGTAGTCCAGGCCCGACCGGCGCAGGTTCCGGTCGGAAACGTCGAACCCGGCCGGCTCGATGATCTCGACCGCGATCCCGAGGCAGGCCGCCATGCGCAGCATGGTGCCGGTGTTCTGCGGAATGTCCGGCTGGTAGAGGGCGAGGTGAAGCATCGGGGAAGGGAAGACAGAGGAGGGGCGGGGCAGGGTCCTGCCTGCGGCATGGGCGCGGGGTTGGCCCGGCGTCAAGGAGGCTTACCTGAGCCTCTCGTTCCACAGTCGGTCCCTCAACATCATGTTCCTCGATTGGCTCGAGCGCCGCATCGATCCGTTCGCGCCCTTCGACGACCGGCGCATGCCGCCGAAGACGGTGCTGGGCTTCGCGGGCTTCTACCTGCGGCCGATCCGCTCCGCGCTCATGGTGCTGTTCGTCATCGCCGTGGTGGCCGGCGGCATCGAGGCCTCGCTCTACCTGTTGATGCGCTGGTTCATCGACCTGATGAGCGCGGCCGACCGATCGACCGTGATCGGCGACAACGCCGTGCCGCTGACGCTGGCTGCCCTCCTGCTCCTCGTGGTTCGCCCCTTCACGATCTGGCTTCACGAGGTGGTCTCGAACCAGCTCGTCGTGCCGCAATCGACCAACCAGATCCGCTGGCGGACGCATCTCTACACGCTCGGCCACTCGCTCTCGTATTTCCAGGCGGATTTCGCCGGGCGTCTGGCCAATCGCACCGTGCAGGTGGGACCGGCGGTGCGTGAACTCGCCGTCGTCTTCATCGACACGCTGCTCTACGTGGCGATCTACGCCGTCACCGCGATCGGGCTGTTTTCCTCGATCTCCGCGTGGCTCGCTCTGCCGGTGGTGATCTGGGTCGCGGCCTACGCGGCTCTGACGGCTTGGTTCGTGCCGCGCGCCCGCAAGCGCTCGCACCTGACCGCGGAGACCCGCTCGACCCTGATCGGCCGGGTGGTCGACAGCTACACCAATATCCTCACCGTCAAGCTCTTCGCCCGCGACCGCGAGGAGCGCGCCGCCGTCCGCGACGCGGTCGACACCCACACGAAAGCTTACTTGCACCAGTTTCGGCTCACCACGCTGACGACGAGCCTGCTCGGTGCCCTCAACAGCGTGCTCCTGTTCACGACGGCGGCCGTCTGCTTCGCCCTGTGGCAGCGCGGCGCGATGACCACCGGCGAGGCTTCGGCCGGGCTCGCGCTGATCCTTCGCCTGATGGCGATGTCGGGCTGGGTGATGCAGACCGTGCGCGGCGTGTTCGAGAATGTCGGCGTGATCCAGGAGAGCATGCAGACGATCGCCCGGCCCCACGCCCTCACCGACGTGCCGGGAGCGAAGACGCTCACCGTCACCGGCGGCGACATCCGCTTCGAGAACGTGGACTTCCACTATGGGCGGGGTGACGCCAGCATCATCGAGAACCTGTCCTTCCACATTCGCCCCGGCGAGAAGGTCGGCCTCGTCGGCGTCAGCGGCGCGGGCAAGAGCACGATCACCGCGCTGCTGCTGCGCCTGCACGATGTCGAGGGCGGGCGCATCCTGATCGACGGTCAGGACATTGCCGGGGTGACGCAGGACAGCCTGCGCGAGGCCATCGCCATGGTGAGCCAGGACACCTCGCTGCTGCACCGCTCGATCCGCGACAACATCGGCTACGGTCGTCCGCAAGCCTCCGATGCGGAGATCGAGCGGGCGGCACGGCTCGCGCATGCCCACGACTTCATCCTCGACCTCGTGGACCACAAGGGCCGGCGCGGCTACGACGCCCATGTCGGCGAGCGCGGGGTGAAGCTCTCCGGCGGGCAGCGTCAGCGCATCGCGATCGCCCGCGTCATCCTCAAGGACGCGCCGATCCTGATCCTCGACGAGGCGACGAGCGCGCTGGACAGCCAGGTCGAGGCGGCGATCCAGGAGGCTCTCGACACCCTGATGGGCGACAAGACCGTGCTCGCCATCGCTCACCGGCTCTCGACCATCGCCGCGCTCGACCGGCTGATCGTGATCGATCGCGGTCGGATCGTGGAGGAGGGCACCCACGCCGATCTGATCCGCCGCGGCGGCCTCTACGCCGACCTGTGGCGGCGGCAGTCCGGCGGCTTCCTCGGGGACCGGGCGCCGGCTCCGGCCTCCTGAGCGGATGAGACCTCTCGCGTGACGTCCACACCGAGCCTCGCGGCGACCGGTTTCGAGCGCCCGCCCGCCTCGCCCTGGCGCGATGAGCTGCGCGCGACGCTGAAGCTCTCCGCGCCCCTCGTCCTCATCAACCTCGCCCAGCACGGGTTGGTGGCCTCGAACGCGGTGCTGCTCGGCCGGCTCGGCGCGGAACCCATCGCCGCGGGCGCGCTCGCCACCAGTCTCTACCTGCTGCCCTTCATCGGCGGCATCGGCCTCACCTCCTCGGTGGCCCCTCTCGTGGCGGAGACGGTCGGCCGGGCCGCGGGCGCGGAGAGGCTCGGCGAAGTGCGGCGCACGGTTCGGGCCGGGCTGTGGGTCGGGTTCCTCGTGACCCTCGCGCTGATGCCGTTGCTCTGGTTCACGGAGGATCTGCTGGGACTGTTGCGGCAGGAGCCGGCGGTCGCAGCCGAGGCCGGCGCCTATATGCGGGTGCTGCAATGGTGGATGTTCCCCGCGCTCGCCTTCATGGTGCTGAAGGGCGCGCTCGCCGCGCTCCAGCGGCCTGGGCCGCCGCTTGCGGTGAGCCTCGCCGCCCTGCCGCTCAACCTCGCCCTCGGCGCCTTCTTCGCCTTCGGGCCGCCGGACCTCGGCATCGTCGGCGTGGCGCTCGGCACCGTGATCACCGAGTTCCTGGCGCTCGCGGCCCTGGTGGTGGTGATCCGGTTCGACCGGGGTCTTCATCGCCACCGGATGTTCGCCCACCTCTGGCGGTTTGACACCGAACGTCTCGCCCGCGTGGTGCGGGTCGGCCTGCCGATGGGCGTGGCCGGGATCGCCGAGGCCGGCCTGTTCGAGGCGGCCACCGTCGCGATGGGGACCTTCGGCACGGTGCCGCTCGCCGCCCACGCGATCACGCTGCAAGTCGCCGCGACCTGTTTCATGGTGCCCAACGGCATCGGGCAGGCGGCGACGGTGCGGGTCGGCCGTGCCTTCGGCGCCGCCGACCGGGCAGCCCTTCGCCGCGCCGGAGCCGTCGCGCTCGGACTCGGCTTCGGCTTCATGGTGGCCTGCGCCCTGGTACAGCTCCTCGCCCCGCGCGCCCTGATCGGCCTGTTCCTCGATGCCGGGGCGCCGGGCGCCGCGGAGGTGTTTCCGGTGGCCGCCGGCTTCCTGATCTTCTCGGCCCTGTTCGCGATCTCGGACGGCGTGCAGTCGGTGGCGCTCGGTTGTTTGCGGGGCCTGCAGGACACCAAAGTGCCGATGCTGATCGCGCTGTTCGGCTACTGGGGTATCGGCGTGCCCCTCGGCGCTGCGCTGGCCTGGGGCGCCGGACTGGGCGGGCGCGGCATCTGGGCCGGCTTCTGCGCCGGCCTTCTCGTCGTCTCGGTGTCCCTGGTGATCCGCTGGCGGCGGCTGAGCGGTGTCCGGGCGCGCGGCCCAAGCGCGCAGGCCGCGCCGGGGCGGAACCGCGCCTGAAACGCCTCCGTTCCCGCCCCGACGACAGCGGGAGGGCGACAGGCGCCATGGCTCAGGCCGACGATCACGAGACGATCTGGAAGGATTTCAAGGGCGCGGTGAACATGACCGCCTCGGCCCTGGAGAAATTCCTGGAATCCGACGAGAGCCGGTCCGTCGGCCAGAAGAAGGACGGCGGCGAGGCTACGGGCCACAAGCAGGGCCGCCGCATCGTCGAGATCCTGCACAAGAAGAAGGCCGATCTCACCGACGACGACTATGCCGACATGAAGAAGGTGGTCGGCTACGTCCACCGACACCTCAAGCAGGGCGGACCCGAGGACAAAACCAAGACGAAGGACTCGCCCTGGCGCCTCTCGCTGATGAACTGGGGCCACGATCCACTGAAGGATTGATGCCCCGTACGCCCCTCAAGCGGCCTTGCGCCGCTCCGGATAGAGCCCGGCCAGGCCTTCCTCGGTCGCGACGCAGACGCCGCGCTCGGTGATGATGCCGGTGACGAGGCGGGCCGGCGTCACGTCGAAGGCGGGATTGGCCACCGGGCTGCCCGGCGAGACCACGGCCACCGTGGCGAAGGCGCCGTCATCGGTGCGCCCGGTGAGATGCGTGACCTCGCGGGCGTCGCGCTCCTCGATCGGGATGTCGCGCACCCCGTCCGACAGGGTCCAATCGATCGTCGAGAAGGGCAGGGCCGCGTAGAACGGGATGCGGTTGTCGGAGGCCGCCAGAGCCTTCAGGTAGGTGCCGATCTTGTTGCAGACGTCGCCCGACGCCGTGGTGCGGTCGGAGCCAACGATGCACACATCCACCTGCCCGTGCTGCATCAGGTGCCCACCGGCATTGTCGGCGATCACGGTGTGCGGCACGCCGTGGGCGTTGAGTTCGAAGGCGGTGAGCGCCGCGCCCTGGTTGCGCGGACGGGTCTCGTCCACGAAGACGTGGACCGGCACGCCGGCATCGTGCGCGACGTAGATCGGCGCCAGCGCCGTGCCCCAATCGACTGTGGCGAGCCACCCGGCGTTGCAGTGGGTCAGGACGTTGACCGTGCCGCCCTTCTTCGCCGCGATCTCGGACAGGATCTTGGCGCCGTGCTCACCGATGGCGCGGCAACTCGCGACGTCCTCGTCGGCGATGCGGCCGGCCTCCGAAAAGGCGAGGGCCGCGCGCTCGGTCTCCGGCGCCCGACGCAGCATCGCGGCCATCCGGTCGAGTGCCCAGCGCAGGTTGATCGCGGTGGGCCGCGTCGCGGCGAGCGTCGCGGAAGCCCGCTCAATGCCTGCCTCGCTCGCATCCTCCCGCATCGCCAGCGCCATCCCGTAGGCGGCGGTGACCCCGATCAGCGGCGCGCCGCGCACCACCATGGTGCGGATCGCCACCGCCGCGTCGTCCAGATTCGCCAGTCGCTTGAGCTCGAAGGCAAAGGGCAGCCGGGTCTGGTCGATGACCATGACGGCGCCTCCGTCAGCCTCGGGGAAGATGGTGCGGTAGGGGCGTCCGTCGATCTTCATGAGCTGCTCGCGCGATACATCCAAGCGGGCCCGTTCCGGGGCATAGGTCCGGAAGATCGGTGACGGATCGGAAGGCTTTGGGCAAGCCGGCCGGCTTCAAGATGCCCGTTGGCGGTGTGACGCGATTTGATCGCAGCGTCCACGACGACCTTCCTGCCGGTCTCGTCGTTTCGCCAAATTTCGTGATCTCCGCGACCGCTCCCCAAGAATGCATAGCCGTGCTGACGCAGCAGCTTTTTCAGAGCCGGAGTTTAGTCGGACACCTGTCACTGCCCTCACGAACCTCGGTTTGTCCGTTCTTGGCACAGTGCGCGCGACAGCGCGTTAACTGTGGCTCGATCAGTTTGATCAGGCGGCTTGCACCCGAACGCAATCATGGGCGTAGGCGATCAGATCGACCTCGATATCCATTGCTGTCTCCACCTCGAGCAGATCTTGGATCATCCCCGGCAGTTTGCGGCGGAGGGCCTCCAAGGTATCCGCCTCGGTTACGAGACCCGGCACATCAGATTCCTGCACGTACCAGACGTCCGCCTCGTCGTCCCAGGCGCAGCGTACGGCAACGTGCCGGTTCATCGCGGATTCCTCATTCCCGTTCGGAGGATGACCGCGCGACACGCATCGCGCGATCCCTCCGATCGGTCATCCTGTTACCGCTTCACCCGTTCGACGTAGATGTCGAGATAGGCGTCGTCCTCGAGCCCGAGCAGGTCGCGGATCATGCCGGGCAGCTTGCACAGCAGGGCCGGCATGGTGGGTGCCTCGGTGGCGAGGCCCGGCACCGGCGAGTCGTGGACGAAGAAGACGCCGGCCGCCTCGTTCCAGGCGCAGCGGACGGTGAATGTGCGGGCCATCATCGCGCGATCCTCATGCTCGGTGGGGAGGGGGGACGGCGCCGAAAGCGCCGTGCCGTCGCTGTCGAGGGGGCGGTCGGGGCCCTCCGCCCGGGCCTTGTCGGCCTCAGAATCGGACGAGGCGAACACGTTTCACCTGTGGGATCGTCTCGATCGCCTTCAGAACCTCGGGGGAGACCTCGGCATCCACGGCCACGAAGGCGATGGCGTTGCCGCCCTCGGCCTCGCGGCCGAGCGCGAAGGTTGCGAGGTTGACGCCCGCGTCGCCGAGAACCGAGCCGAAGCGGCCGACGAAGCCCGGCTTGTCGTGGTTGCGCACGTAGAGCATGAGCGGCGCGAACGGGGCATCGATGCCGATCCCGCGGATCTCGATCACCCGCGGCTTGCCGTCGTTGAACACGGTGCCGGCGGCGTCGCGCGGCATGTCCTCCGCGTCCACCGTGATGCGCACCACCGACTCGTAGTCGCTGGCGCCGCCCTCGCGCTTGATCTCGTCGATGACGATGCCGCGGTCCCGGGCGATCACCGGGGCCGAGACCATGTTCACCTCCTGCAGGATCGGGCGCAGCACGCCGGTCACCGCCGCGGAGGTGAGCGCCCGGGTGTTCATACCGGCCACCGCGCCCTCGTAGGTGATGCGGATGCCCTTGATCGGCGCGTCCGTGAGCTGGCCCAGGAACGAGCCGAGCTTCTCGCACAGCGCGACGAAGGGCTTGAGGCGGGGCGCCTCCTCGGCCGAGATCGAGGGGAAGTTGATCGCGTTGGCGATGGCTCCGCTCAGTAGGTAATTGGCCATCTGCTCGGCGATCTGAAGCGCCACGTTCTCCTGCGCCTCCGAGGTCGAGGCGCCGAGATGCGGCGTGCAGATCACGTTCGGGTGGCCGAAGAGCGGGTTCTCGGTTGCCGGCTCGGTGACGAATACGTCGAAGGCGGCGCCCGCCACGTGGCCGGAATCGAGGGCCGCGCGCAGGGCCACTTCGTCCACGAGGCCGCCGCGGGCGCAGTTGATGATGCGCACGCCGCGCCTGGTCTTGGCGAGATTTTCTTCCGAGAGGATGTTGCGCGTCTTGTCGGTGAGCGGCACGTGCAGCGTGATGATGTCGGCGCGCGCGAGCAACTCGTCGAGTTCGACCTTCTCCACGCCGATCTCGACGGCGCGCTCCGGCGTCAGGAAGGGGTCGAAGGCGACGACCTTCAGCTTGAGCCCGATCGCCCGGTCGGCGACCACGGCGCCGATATTGCCGCAGCCGACCACGCCGAGCGTCTTGGCCGTCAACTCGACGCCCATGAAGCGGTTCTTCTCCCACTTGCCGGCCTGCGTCGAGGCATCCGCCGCGGGGATCTGGCGGGCCAGCGCGAACATCAGCGCGATGGCGTGTTCGGCGGTGGTGATCGAGTTGCCGAACGGCGTGTTCATGACGATCACGCCCTTGGCGGTCGCCGCCGGGACGTCGACGTTGTCGACGCCGATACCGGCCCGGCCGACCACCTTGAGGCGCGCGGCTTGCGCGAGCAGCTTGCCCGTCACCTTGGTGGCGGAGCGGATGGCGAGACCTTCATACTGACCGATGATGGCAGCCAGCGCCTCCTTGTCCTTGCCGAGGCCGGGCTGGAAATCGACCTCGATACCGCGGTCGCGGAAGATCTGAACGGCGGCGTCGGAAAGGGCGTCGGAGATGAGGACCTTCGGTTTGGTCTGGGTGAGCTTGGGCATGATGGGCACCTCGCGTCAGACAGGCGCGCAGGATCACTCGCTTCTCGGCGAAGCGTTGGCCGGCTCGCGCAGGACTCGGAACGAGAGACCGGCGGATCGCTGGAGCGCGTCGATAAGCAAATGGCCGGTCTCGCGACCGGCCATCATGACGTCTCAGACCCTCAGGCCGCCGCGGCGGCGAGTGCCGCCTTTTCCTGGGCGAAGGCCCAGTCGAGCCAGGGCGTGAGGGCGGCCAGGTCGGAGGCCTCGACGGTGGCCCCGCACCAGATGCGCAGGCCCGCCGGCGCGTCGCGGTAGGCGCCGAAGTCGAAGGCCACGCCCTCGCGCTCAAGCCGCGTGACGATGCCGGCGGCGACCTTCTTGACCACCTCGTCGCCCTTGGCGAGCACGTCCGGATCGGTGATCACCAGGCAGACGCCCGTGTTCGAGTAGGTCGCCGGATCCACCGCGAGATGGCCGATCCAGGGCGTGCGCGCCACCCACTCGTGGATCACCCGCGCATTGGCGTCGGCCCGCGCATGCAGCGCGTCGAGGCCGCCGATGCGCTCGGCCCAGGTCAGGGTGTCGAGGTAGTCCTCGACCGCCAGCATCGAGGGCGTGTTGATGGTGTCGCCCTTGAAGATGCCCTCGATCAGCCGGCCGCCCTTGGTCAGGCGGAACACCTTCGGGATCGGCCAGGCCGGCGTGTGGCTCTCCAGGCGCGCCACCGCGCGCGGCGAGAGGATCAGCATGCCGTGCGCGGCCTCGCCGCCCATCACCTTCTGCCAGGAATAGGTGACGACATCGAGCTTGTCCCAGGGCAGCGGCATCGCGAAGGCGGCCGAGGTCGCGTCGCAGATGGTGAGGCCCTCGCGGTCGTCGGCGATCCAGTCGCTGTGCGGGACCTTCACGCCGGCGGTGGTGCCGTTCCAGGTGAAGACGACGTCGTTGTTCCGGGTGTCGATCGCCTCGAGCTTGGGCAGGAGGCCGTGCTCGCCGACATGCACGATCGGGTCGATCTTGAGTTCCTTGAGGGCGTCGGTGACCCACTCGGCGCCGAAGGAATCCCAGGCCATGACCTCGACGGTCTTGGGGCCGAGCATCGACCACATCGCCATCTCGACGGCGCCGGTATCGGATCCGGGGACGATGCCGATGCGGTAGTCGGCGGGCACGCGCAGGACGGTGCGGGTGAGTTCGATGGCCTGGGCGAGCTTGGCCTTGCCGGCGGCCGAGCGGTGCGAGCGGCCGAGCGCGGCGCCGGCGAGGGCATCCAGGCTCCAGCCCGGACGCTTGGTCGTCGGGCCGGACGAGAAATACGGAACGCGCGGACGCGCGGCGGGCCTGTCAGGCGCGGGATCCAAACGGCCCGCCCCGGCAAGACCATCGCCGGGACTGCAGGAGGTTCGATCAGAAGCCTGATCACAGAGCGGAAGCATGCGCTTGCCTCGAATGCGAGACGGGACGTCCCGAGGCCTCGTCAGCCGTGGACGAGAACGTTGCGGAACTGCCAGGGGTCGCTGGGGTCGATGTCCTCGGGGAACAGGCCCGGACGGTCGCTGAGCGGCGTCCAGTCGGTGTAGACGCCCACCACCGGGCCGAGATACGGCGTCTGCACTTCCAGGCAGCGGCGGAAGTCGATCTCGTCGGCCTCGACGATGCCGGCCTCCGGGTTCTCCAGCGCCCACACCATGCCGGCCAGTACCGCCGAGGTCACCTGAAGCCCGGTCGCGTTCTGATATGGCGCGACGCGGCGCGTCTCCTCGATCGACAGCTGCGAGCCGTACCAGTAGGCGTTCTTCGCGTGCCCGTAGAGCAGCACGCCGAGCTCGTCGATGCCGTCGACGATCTCGTTCTCGTCGAGGATGTGCTGGCGCTCCTGCACCTTGCCGGCATGGCCCCACATCTCGTGCAGCGACAGCACGGCGTCGTTGGCCGGGTGGTAGGCGTAGTGGCAGGTCGGGCGGTAGACCGCCGCGCCGTTCTCGCGCACCGTGTAGTAGTCCGCGATCGAGATCGCCTCGTTGTGGGTGACGAGGAAGCCGAACTGCGCGCCCGCCGTCGGCACCCAGGTGCGCACGCGGGTGTCGGCGCCGGGCTGGAGCAGGAAGATCGCACAGCGCGAGCCCTTGGTCTGCTCCTCGGCATTGGCCGGCTTCCAGGTCTCGTGGGTGCCCCAGCCGAGCTCGGCCGGCTGGTTGCCCTCGGAGACGAAGCCCTCGACCGACCAGGTGTTGACGAACACGCCCATGGGCTTGGGGGTCTTGGCGCGCTGGGTGTCGCGCTCGGCGATGTGGACGCCCTTGACGCCGAGTTCGCGCATCAGCGCGGCCCATTCCTCGCGGGACGTCGGCTCGGGGGTGGTCGAGCCGGTATCCCGGGCGATGTTCAGCAGCGCCTGCTTGACGAACCACGACACCATGCCGGGATTGGCCCCGCAGCACGACACCGCCGTCGGGCCGCCGGGCGCGGCGCGGCGGGCGGCGAGGATGTTCTCGCGCAGGGCGTAGTTGGTGCGGTCGGCCTGGCTCAGGTCCTTGTCGAAGTAGAAGCCGGCCCAGGGCTCGGCTACCGTGTCGATGTAGAGGGCGCCGAGTTCGCGGCAGAGTTCGAGGATGTCGCGCGAGGAGGTGTCGACGGAGAGGTTCACGCAGAAGCCCTGGCCGCCGCCCTCGGTCAGCAGCGGCGTGAGGACGTCGCGGTAGTTCTCCTTGGTCAGCGCCACCTTCTCGAAGCGCAGGCCGTGCTTGTCGGCGAGCTCCTTGTGGGCGTCGACGGGGTCGATGACCGTGAAGCGGCTCTTGTCGTACTCGAAATGCCGCTCGATCAGGGGCAGGGTTCCCCGCCCGATCGAACCGAAGCCGATCATCACGATCGGGCCGGTGATGCGGCCGTGGACAGGCCAATCCTTCTGCGGACCATCGGACATGGCGCGGACACTCCTTCTCAGGGCTTGCGCTCGGAACACGAGCGGCGTGCTTTGATGCTTGGAAATGACGAGCGGATGACGGTTCGGCGCCCCGGGGTCAACCGGCACGATCACGAGAATATTGCAGAAGCGTGAAGGTCGCGGTCTTCAGCTATGAGGTTAATGCAGGGCTGCGGCCGGACAGCCGCGGAAGCCAGATGCAGCGAGATAGCATATATTGCAGTGCAACAAGGGAGAGGCGCTCCAAGGGCAGACAGCACGCACAAAGGATTTGAGCCATGCTGACCGTCCTCACTGCACCGTCCATCCATCCGGAAGTCGAGGCGATCGACCGCGATCCGGGCATCATCACACTCCTTTCCGCACTCGTCCGAGCCGGCCGCACGGCCGCTGGGCAGGCCCGCGCCTTCCACGAGAGCGCCAGTCGTCTATCCTTCTCCGCGACGGCGTGGCCCGGCCACCGCTGAGGCTGGGACGCCGTGTCGACGTCTCCCGCCGCCGACGGAGCAAGGCACGACATGCAGGGCCGGGATCCGCTGGCGCCCGGAAGGGTTCGCCGGTATCCCGGTTCAGCCGCCATCGAATGACGTGAAGCGGACGCCGTGCTCCGCCCCCGGTTCAGGCCGCGTGTCGTCGCGCAGCCACCGCGGCGGCCTCGGCCGCGGCCTCCGGCAGCACCTCGAATGCCCCGGTCGCCCGCAGCACACCTTCCGCGCCTTCCAAGGCGTCGGCGCGCAACTCCAGCCCGAGGAAGCGCTCGCGCTCGAACGGGCCGGGCATGTAGAGGGCATCCGCCTTCGCCTGCGCGAAGCCGAAGCGGGCGTAGTAGGGCGCATCGCCCATCAGCAGCACGGCGCCGTGGCCGAGATCCGCTGCCCGGGCCAAGGCCGCGCGCATCAGCGTTCCGCCAAGGCCGACGCCCTGAAGCGCCGGATCGACCGCGAGCGGACCGAGCAGCAGGGCCGGGCGACCGCAGCCGGTCTCGACATCCCACAGCCGCACGGTGCCGACGAGCACGTCGTCCCGCACGGCCGAGAGGGCCAGCCCACGCGCCGGCAGGCGCCCCTCGCGCAGGCGCTGCGAGGTCTTCAGGAAGCGGCTCGGACCGAAGCAGGCGTCGAGCAGGTGCTCGCGGGCCGCGGCGTCGGCAGCGATCTCATCGCGGATCTGGATCATGGCCGTACCCTCCCCAAGGTCGCTGACAAGCGGGAAGAAACAGCCCTCGCACCTGCCGCGAGGGCAGGCCGTCCGGGACACGTCGAGAGCGCGTCCCATGGGACGCGCGGCTGTTCTGGCGGGAAAGGCGTGAACGAAGCCTGACCGGGCCGGGCGCCCCGCGCGATGTTGGGGCGCCCGGCGCGCGGCCGGTCAGATCACGATCTGCTCGAGCGGCGGGAAGCCGTTGAAGGCCACCGCGGCGTAGGTCGTGGTGTAGGCGCCCGCGCCCTCGATCCACACCTTGTCACCGATCGAGAGGGAGACCGGCAGCGGGTAGTGGTTCTTCTCGTAGAGCACGTCGACCGAGTCGCAGGTGGGGCCGGCGACGACGCAAGGGCTCATACGGTCCTCGTCGTGGTCGGTGCGGATCGCGTAGCGGATCGACTCGTCCATGGTCTCGGCGAGGCCGCCGAACTTGCCGATGTCGAGATAGACCCAGCGCACCTCGTCCTCGGCCTCCGACTTCTTGGAGACGAGCACGACCTCGGCCTCGATCATGCCGGCATTGCCGACCATGCCGCGGCCCGGCTCGATGATCGTCTCCGGGATCCGGTTGCCGAAATGCTTGGTCAGCGCGCGGAAGATCGCGTCGCCGTAGCTCTCCACGCCCGGCACCTGCTTGAGGTACTTGGTCGGGAAGCCGCCGCCGAGGTTGACCATCGACAGGCCGATGCCGCGAAGCGCGCATTCCCGGAAGATCTCGGAGGCCGAGGCGAGCGCCCCGTCCCAGGCTTCCGTGTTGGCCTGCTGCGAGCCGACGTGGAAGGAGACGCCGTAGGCGTGCAGGCCGTGCCGGTGGGCGTGCTCCAGCACGTTCACCGCCATCTCCGGCTCGCAGCCGAACTTGCGCGAGAGCGGCCAGTCGGCGCCGGCACCGTCGCAGAGGATGCGGCAGAAGACCTGCACGTCACCGGTCTCGACGCCCGCCTCGCCGGCGGCGCGGAAAATCTTCTCGACCTCGGCCTGGCAATCGACGGCGAAGAGGCGGATGCCGAGCTTGAGTGCGCGGACGACGTCGCGCTCCTTCTTGATGGTGTTGCCGAAGGAGACGCGCTCCGCCGTGGCGCCGGCGGCGAGCGCCATCTCGATCTCGGCGACGGATGCGGTGTCGAAGCAGGAGCCCATCTCGGCGAGCAGGCGCAGCACTTCCGCCGCCGGGTTCGCCTTCACGGCGTAGAACACGCGGGTATCGGGGAGCGCACGGGCGAACGCCGTGTAGTTGTCGCGCACGACATCAAGGTCGAGAACCATCACCGGACCTTCGTCCCGGCCGAGGTCACGGCGCGCGCGCAGGTAATCGCGGATGCGATCGGTCATAGGTCGTCCCCACCACAGGTTCGAGGCGCCATCGTCGGGCGCGAGATCGAATCGAGACGACCCGGATACGGGCCGTCGGCGTCAGGGGGCGATGCATCGCTTCCGCTTCGCGCTTTGGAGACGCGAACCGGTCAGCGGGCGCAGAGCACCCGGAAGCTGCCGTGGATTGGATGGGGGAACCCCAACCGCACGCCGGGCAAGGATAAACAAGCCTCTTCGGTGCCGGCCTTTGGAGGAGCCGGCGAGACCAAAAAAGCCCGTTCGTCGTTGCTTTAAGCTGCGTCCCCCGTGGAGAGCGGGGTTCGCCGGTTTCGCCTCCGGCTGCCGGTTGTTGTTAGGGTCTGGTGTCGCCACCCGGATGCCGGCCGTAGGGATCCACCCTTTACGACCATCGATCCTTTAAGACCCCTGGCGGCTGTCCGGCAGTTGACCGGATGCCCACCAACCGGCACGCGGCCACAGGCACGTGCGAAATTGGGCAGGGGCGATATACGGCCGGGTGCCCTCGATCACAAGGGAAAAAGCCGATCCCCGCTGCGGATTTCGGGGATTGGCGGATGAAGAGCGGGATTGTGGCGCGGAAGACGCAGTACGCCCTCGCGCCGGACCGCACGCCCCCTTCCCAAGCCTAGCCGAAGCAGCCATTGAGCCGGGGCATTTCGGGATGGGGACATGATCCGCGCAAAAGGCCATCACTCCGGTATCGACCCCAGCGACGCGACGGCACCGATGGGCGCGCCCTCGCGCCGGGACGTGATGTCGGGACTGGCCGCCGCCGGTCTCGCCGCGTCCCTGCCGGCCGCAGCTCTCGCGCAGGACGAGCTCAGGAGTTTTCCCTTCGACGCCGCCGCGGTCGAGCGCCGGGCCCAGGCACTCGCCGCGCAGCCGTTCGATGGCAGCTTTCCACCCCTGCCGGCGCCGCTCGCCGGTCTCGACTACGATGCCTATCGCGACATTCGCTTCCGGAAGGGCCGTGCCTTCCTCGGCGAGTCCGGCGGCCCTTTCCGTCTGCAACTGTTCCACCGCGGCTTCCTGTACCCGCGGCCCGTCGCGGTGAATCTCGTGCGCGACGGGATCAGCACGCCGGTCAAGTACGATCCGGCCCTGTTCGATTTCGGCCGCACGCGGGTCGAGGGGCCGCTGCCGAGCGACTTGAACTTTGCCGGCATCCGGATCCACGCGCCGCTCAATCGGCCCGACCATCTCGACGAGCTGATCGTCTTCGTCGGTGCCAGCTACTTCCGCTTTCTCGGGCAGGATCAGCTCTACGGCCTCTCCGCCCGCGGTCTGGCGATCGGTACGGAGGGTGACAAGGAGGAGTTTCCGTTCTTCCGCGCCTTCTACGTCGAAGTCCCGCCCGCGGATGCGAAGGCGCTGACGATCCACGCTCTCCTCGACAGCCCCTCGATCGCCGGCGCCTATCGCTTCACGGTCGAGCCGGGTCGAAACACGACGGTCCGGGTGAGCGCCGCGCTCTATCCGCGACAGGAGCTGTCCTCGGTCGGCATCGCGCCGCTGACCTCGATGTTCTTCATCGGCGAGACCGACCGCGGCCACAGCGACGATTACCGGCCGGAGCTGCACGATTCGGACGGGCTCCAGATCGCCACCGGTTCCGGCGAGTGGCTGTGGCGGCCTCTCGACAATCCTCAGGGCCGGCGGATCTCGACCTTTCTCGACCGCGACCCGAAGGGCTTCGGGCTGATGCAGCGCGACCGCGCCTTTGCCAGCTACCAGGATCTGGAAGCCGGCTACGAGCGGCGTCCCGGCTACTTCGTCGAGCCGGACGGAGCCTGGGGCGAGGGCAGTGTCGTGCTGATGGAGCTGCCGACCGACAACGAGACCGCCGACAACATCGTCGCCTTCTGGCGACCGAGGCAGCCCTATCCCGCGGGCAGGCCGGTGCGGCTCGCCTACACGATCAGCGCGCATACCGGCGAGGATCTCCACCCGAACGGCAAGGTGATGAACACCTTCATCGCCGAGCCGGCCGCGAGCGGCGCCGCGCGACGGGCTGCGGATGCCCATGCCCTGCGCAGCCGGCGCTTCCTGATCGACTTCGGAGGCGGGGAGCTGGGCAAAAGTCTGGGCGACGCCGCGCCGCCCGAAATCGTCGCCAGCGCGAGTGCGGGCCGCATCACCGCGACCTCGATCGTGCCCAACCCCCATATCGGCGGCTATCGCGTTGCCCTCGACGTGCGGCTCGAAGGAGCGGGGACCGCCGATTTGCGGGCCTATCTGAAGAGGGGTGATCAGGCGCTGACCGAGACCTGGTCCTATCCTTGGAGCGTGGCGTGAGCACCCGCAGCGAGCGCAGCGCCGCGCGGCTGCCGGTGGAGATCCGGCCCGCCTGCCTGGCCGACCTCGACGCGCTGCTCGCCCTCGAACACGCCGCCTTCACCACCGATCGGGCCGAGCGGCGGGCGATCCGCCATGCGATCCGCTCGGCCAGCATGACACTCCTCGTCGCGGTCGTGCGGGAGCCGGCGGAGGGCGGCGAGGCCGAGATCCTCGTCGGCGCCGCCACCATCGAGCGGCGGCGCACGAGTCGCGTCGCCCGGCTCTCCTCGCTCGCCGTCGCCCCCGCCCGCACCGGCCTCGGCCTCGGCCGCCGGCTGCTGGAGGCGGCGGAACGCGATGCCCGTGCCCATGGCTGTCAGCGGCTGCGCCTCGAAGTGCGCGCCGACAACGGCGGCGGCATCCGGCTCTACGAGCGGGGCGGCTATGCGCGCACCGGGACGAAGCCGGACTATTACGAGGACGGCATGGAGGCGTGGTGCTACGAGACGACGCTGTCCGAGGGTTAGGGCCCGGGCCGCGTGCGTCGCAGCGCAGGTGCGCCAGCGCACTGGCGAACCGGCAGGCCGGATACAAGGTTCAGCCCATCCGAAGGCCGCTCTCGCGTCGGCGATGCCGCGCTTCCCAGAGCTGCCCCCTCCAGACAGAGTCTCGAATGCCCTCACTGTTCGACCCGATCACGCTCGGCGCGTTGAAGCTGCCGAACCGCATCCTTATGGCCCCGCTGACCCGTGCCCGCGGCACGCGAACCCATGTCCCGACGCCGGTGATGGCCGAGTATTATGCCCAGCGCGCCACGGCCGGCCTCATCATCTCCGAGGCCACCGGGATCAGCCAGGAGGGCCTCGGTTGGCCCTACGCGCCGGGCATCTGGTCCGACGAGCAGACCGAGGCGTGGAAGCCGGTGGTGAAGGCCGTCCACGACGCGGGCGGGCGCATCGTCTGCCAGCTCTGGCACATGGGCTACCTCGTCCATTCCGACTTCCTCGGCGGCGAGCCGCCGGTCGCGCCCTCGGTCGCCACGGCCCCGGACCAGGCGCACACCTACGACGGCAAGAAGCCCTACAGCCAGGCCCGCGCGCTGCGTGAGGACGAGATCCCCCGCCTCATCGCCGATTACGAGCGGGCCGCGCGGAACGCCGTCGCGGCGGGCTTCGACGGTGTGCAGATCCACGCGGCGAACGGCTACCTGCTCGACGAATTCATCCGCGACGGCAGCAACAAGCGCAGCGACCGCTACGGCGGCTCGCCCGAGAACCGGGTGCGGCTGGTGACCAAGGTCGCGCAGGCGGTGGCCGGCGTCGTCGGTGCGGACCGCACCGGCATCCGCTTCTCGCCCAACGGCCCGATCCAGGGCGTGGACGATTCGAACCCGCACGAGGTCTTCGGGCTGGCCGCCGAGATGATGGAGCGCGTCGGCCTCGCCTTCATCGAGATGCGCGAGCCGGGCCCGGACGGCACCTTCGGCAAGGCGACCGTGCCGCCGGTGGCGCCCGTGATCAAGGAGCGCTTCGGCGGTCCGGTGATCCTCAACTGCGACTACGACGCCGAGCGCGCCAAGCGGGCCGTGGCCTCGGGCGAGGCGGACGCCATCGCCTTCGGCCGGCCCTATATCGCCAATCCCGACTTGGTCGAGCGCATCGCCCGGGGCCTGCCCTTCGCGAAGGACGACATGAAGACCTGGTACAGCCAGGGGCCCGAAGGCTACGTCGATTACCCGACGCTGTCCCAAAAGGCGGCGTGAGGCGCGGGGCCGGTCCTCGGGCCGGCTCGGCATCGATCGAAATCGAGGAGGCGGTCTCGCGGGAGCGGGGCCGCCTTCGTCCGTCCGGAGGCCGATCCCGTGAGGATCATCCCGTGAGCGTCACGATATCGGCGGCAGCCACCGCCCACTACCGCCTCGTCGCCTTCGACTTCGACGGGACGCTCGCCGACACCTTCCCTTGGTTCTGCGCCAACCTCAACGACGTGGCCGCACGCTACCGCTTCCGCCGGGTCGAGGCGGGCGAGACCGAGCGGCTGCGGGGCCTGAGCGCGCGGGCGATCCTGAAGGATCTCGGCATCCCGGCCTGGAAGGTTCCCCTGATCGCCCGTCACATGCGCGCGCTCGCAGCCCGCGAGGCTTCGCGGGTGCGGCTGTTTCCCGGCGTGCCGGAGATGCTGGCCGACCTCGCCGCCGCGGAATTTTCGCTGGCCGTCGTCAGCTCGAACAGCGAGGCGAATGTCCGTCGGGCGCTCGGCGCATCGGCCGGGCTGATCCGCCGCTACGATTGCGGGGCGGCGCTGTTCGGAAAGGCGCGGCATCTGCGCGCGGTCGCGCGGGCCGAGGGCGTCGACCCGGCGGCGATGCTGGCGGTCGGTGACGAGATTCGGGACGCCGAGGCGGCGGTGCGGGCCGGTTGCGCCTTCGCCGCGGTGGCCTGGGGCTACAACAGCCCCGAGGCCCTGGCCGGCATGAGGCCGGCCTATCTGTTCACCGAACCGGGCGCGATCGCCCGCGCCCTCGCGGATCCGATCGGACGCTCTTACTGCCCCGCGCGTGCGCCGGGGACCACCGAGGCGCCGGCACCGCTGCCGAACGGCTCGTAGCGGGTCAGGCCGCGGAAGAGCTGGCTGATGAAGGCACGGTCGGCGCCGCTGGCCGGGGTCTTGCGCTCGATGAAGTCGAACACGCGCCCATCCTGCAGGCCGTAGAGCGCCACGCGCTCCACCTTCATGCCCTGGTTGAAATAGATCGCCGTGACCTTCTGGTCCTCGACCTGCTCGCCGAGGAACATCACCGTGCGGCGGGTGTTCTGGCTGATGTAGTACCAGGACTTGTTGCCGACCGTGGAGACGGTGGACGGCGTGCCGAGGATCTGCAGCACCTGCTCGGCGCCCATGCCCGGCTTCACCGTGGCCAAGGCGGCCTGATCGATCTGATAGCCGTGGCGGATCTCCTCGCCGATGCAGCCTGATACGCCGATCGCGACGGAGCCGAGAACGGCCGCGCGGGCAAGCGACGAGACGAGACGGCGCGACATCGGCCCCCCTGATTTCCTGCCAATAGGGCCTGCATCCGCGGCGCGTTTGAACTCGCGCGTCTTCGGACTTGCACCCTGGTCCGCGGTTGCCGTACCGCGGGGATATGGCTTTGACAAGGCAAGCTCGGCCACAGCGCCGGCCGATCCGGTGGACCGCATGCTAGCGGGCCTGTTCCGCCGCGCCGAACGGCGCCGCCGCACCATTCGGGCGCTGCACCGAAGGATCGGCGAGGCCGCGCGCCGGCCCGGCCTCTACACGGCGCTCGGCGTGCCCGACACCGTCGAGGGCCGGTTCGAGGCCCTGAGCCTGCACGTCATCCTCGTGCTGCGCCGCCTCGGCCAGTTGCCGCCGCCGGCCGCGGACGTGGCGCAGGATCTGGTCGATTCCGTCTTCATGCAGCTCGATGCCTCGCTGCGCGAGCTCGGCATCGGCGACATGGGCGTCCCGAAGCGCATCAAGAAGCTCGGCGCCTCCTTCTACGCGCGGGCCGGAGCCTACGGCGCGGCGCTCGATGCGGGCGACCGGACCGCGCTGGCCGAAGCCCTCGCCCGCAACGCCCTCGACGGGGCCGGGCCGGAAGCGGCCGTCCCGCTCGCCGCCTATGTGGAGGCCGCCGCCTCGGCGCTCTCCTCCCAGGATCTGGACGGATTGCTGGCGGAGGGACCAGACTTCCCCGAGCCGGCGGGCGGGGCCGACACTTCAGGAGACCATCGATGACGCCGAAGGCCGAGGGGCCGCTCTCCCGCTCCGTCAACGTGGAGCGCCTGCCCAAGGACCGCGCCGAGATCGTCGTCGAGGCCAGCCCGGCCGAGTGCGAGGCGCTGGCGCGCGACTTCAAGATCCCCGCCATCCGCGATCTCGTCGGCCGCTTTTCCTTGAGCGGCTCGCTGACGCGGCTGCGGGCGGAGGGCAAAGTCGAGGCGGTGGTGACGCAGGTCTGCACGGTGACCCTGGAGCCGTTCGAGGCGAAGGTGTCCGAGCCGGTCGAGGTCGAGTTCACCAATGCCGACATCCTGGAGGGCACCGAGGCCGAGGATGTCGACCTGCCCGACCCGATCGTGAACGGGCGCGTCGATTTCGGCGTTCTGACCGCCGAGTTCCTGGCGCTGGGCATCGACCCCTATCCGCGCAAGCCCGGCGTCGCCTTCGAGCCGGTGACGGCCGGCGAGGAGCCGCTGCCCTTCTCCGACCTCGCCGCGCTGCGGGCCAAGCTCGGCCAGGACAAGGGGTGACCGGCGGGCCTGTCGGCCCTCTCGCCGACACCCGCGTGACAAAAAGTTGAGTTTTCGTTTGCCCGGCGGGGCGCTGCCGCTATTTTGCGCCGCCGATTCCGGGGCCACCGACGCCCCCTCACGCTCGCTGCCCGCCGGCTCTCCCCGCGGCGTCCCGAAGGAACCATGTCGAACCGCGTTTGCATCTCGCTCGACGCCATGGGCGGCGATCACGGCCCCACGACCGTCGTGCCCGGCGCGGCCATCGCCCGCGATCGGCACCCCGAGCTTCACTTCATCCTGTTCGGCGACGAGGCGGTGGTGCGTCCCCTCGTCGAGGCCGAGCCGCGCCTGAAGGGCGCCGTCGAGATCCGCCACACCACCGTCGCCGTCGCCATGGACGACAAGCCGAGCCAGGCGGTGCGCCAGGGCCGGGGCAAATCCTCGATGTGGCGGGCGATCCAGGCGGTGCGGGACGGCGAGGCCCAGGCCGCGGTCTCCGCCGGCAATACCGGCGCCCTGATGGCGATGTCGAAGATCTGCCTGAAGACCATGGCCGGCATCGAGCGCCCGGCCATCGCCTGCCTGTGGCCGACGGTGCGCGGCGAGAGCGTGGTGCTCGATGTCGGCGCCACCATCGGCACGGATGCCGAGCATCTGGTCGAGATGGCGGTGATGGGCTCGGCCATGGCCCGCATCGTCCTCGACGTCGAGCGGCCGACGGTGGGCCTGCTCAATGTCGGCACCGAGGAGATGAAGGGCAACGAGGCCGTCAAGGAGGCCGCCCGCCTGCTGCGCGAGGCGGAGCCGGCCAACTTCACCTATCACGGCTTCGTCGAGGGCACCGACCTCGGCCGCGGCACCACCGACGTGGTGGTGACGGAGGGCTTCACCGGCAACATCGCCCTGAAGACGGCGGAGGGCACGGCCAAGCAGATCGCCTCCTACCTCAAGGCGGCGATGGGGCGGACGCTCTCGGCCAAGATCGGCTACCTGTTCGCGCGCCAGGCCTTCGCGGCCCTGCGCGAGAAGATGAATCCGAGCCGGGCCAATGGCGGCGTGTTCCTCGGGCTCGAGGGCATCGTCATCAAGAGCCACGGCTCGGAGAATGCGCAGGGCTTCGCGGCGGCGGTCGATCTTGCCCACGACATGGCGCGCTACGACCTGATGCGGACGATTCGCGACATGCTGGAACAGACGCCGTCGGTCGCCGCCGGCGTGAGCGTCGGGCTCGATGCCAGCGTGGCACAGAAGTGAGCCCGGCACGGACGTTGAGAAAAGGGTCGGATCTGATGGCGCATCGGCGCTCCGTCGTGGTCGGTTGCGGGGCGTACCTGCCCGACACCGTCGTCACGAACACAGACCTCGCCGAGCGCGGGATCGAGACCTCCGACGAGTGGATCGTCCAGCGCACCGGCATCCGCCAGCGCCACATCGCGCGTCCGGACGAGACGACGTCGGTGCTCGGCACCCGCGCGGCGCTGGCGGCACTCGACGAGGCCGGGCTCTCGCCCGCCGATATCGACCTCGTGATCTGCGCGACCTCGACGCCCGACCACACCTTCCCCTCGACCGCCACCCAGATCCAGGCGGCGCTCGGGATCGAGGGCGGCTTCGCCTTCGATCTCCAGGCGGTCTGCGCCGGCTTCGTCTACGCGGTGGCCACCGCCGACCGCTTCCTGACGACCGGTGGCGCAAGGCGCGCGCTGGTCGTCGGCGCCGAGACCTTCTCGCGGTTGCTCGACTGGGAGGATCGCACCACCTGCGTCCTGTTCGGTGACGGAGCGGGCGCCATCGTGCTCGAGGCCCGCGAGGGGGACGGCACCAACGCCGACCGCGGCGTCCTGTCGAGCTGCCTGCGCTCGGACGGGCGCCACCGGGCCAAGCTCTACGTCGATGGCGGTCCGGGCTCGACCGGCACCACCGGCAAGCTGCGGATGGAGGGCCGCGAGGTGTTCCGCTTCGCCGTCGGCTCGGTGACCGACGTGATCGAGGAAGCGTTCCGCGCCTCCGGCACCACGGCGGACGACCTCGCGTGGTTCGTGCCGCATCAGGCCAACCGACGCATCATCGAGGCGTCGGCCGACAAGCTCGGCATCGCCCGCGAGAAGGTCGTGCTCACCGTCGATCGCCACGGCAACACCTCGGCCGCCTCGATTCCCCTCGCGCTGGACGCCGCCCGCCGCGACGGGCGCATCCGCGAGGGCGACCTCGTGATGATCGAGGCGATCGGCGGCGGCTTCACCTGGGGCGCCGCCCTGATCCGCTGGTAGGCGAAGCGTGCCGGATCGGGCCCGGGTTTTCTGTCAACCACAAGGTTCTGTTGACCGTCGTCCCTCTGCCGATTAGCGTGTTCGATCATAGAGATACACGACGAGATCCTGTTGTCGGGGAGCTCGCGCGGCATTTGAGCGGAGCCAGCGTCCGGGCGTCCTGAAAAGGACGGTGCGGAGGCAAAAAACTCGGCCGGAAGGGGGAGCGCATGGCAGGCAAGACGGTCACACGCGCCGATTTGAGCGAGGCCGTTTACCAGCAGGTCGGCCTGTCGCGGGCCGAATCGGCCGCCCTGGTCGAGACGGTGCTCGGCGAGATCTGCAACTGCCTGTCGTCGGGCGAGACGGTGAAGCTGTCCTCGTTCGGCTCCTTCGTCGTCCGTTCCAAGGGGAAGCGCATCGGCCGCAACCCGAAGACCGGCGTCGAGGTCGAGATCGAGCCGCGGCAGGTCATGGTGTTCAAGCCGTCGAACGTGCTCAAGGCGCGCATCAACGGCGGCCACGTCAACGGGCTCGACGCGGACGACGACGATTGATTCGGCCGGACCGGCCCGGTCCGCTTCCGCGCATATCGGTTTGAGGCGCTGCCATAGGACTGCCGATCATGGGACTGCCGATGGAATCGTCCGCTCTCGAATCGACCGCCGACGAGGAGCGCGGCGAGAAGAGCCCCGGAGCCTTCCGCACCATCACCGAGGTCTCCGAGGATCTCGGTGTGCCCCAGCATGTCCTGCGCTTCTGGGAGAGCCGGTTCAGCCAGATCAAGCCGATGAAGCGCGCCGGCGGGCGACGCTACTACCGGCCCGACGACGTCGATCTCCTCAAAGGCGTTCGGCGGCTGCTGCACGGGCAGGGCTACACGATCCGCGGGGCGCAGCGCGTCCTCAAGGAGAACGGCGTGCGTTTCGTCCAAGCGCTCGGCCGCGGCGAGGTGGAGGTCGGCGCGCCGACCGGCGCCGACCGGGACGAGGAGAGCGTCGAGGCCGCCGCCGCCGATCGCCGCTCCCTCGAAGGAGCGCTCGCCGAACTGCGCGCCTGCCGAGCCCTGCTCGCGGGGCTCGACGAGGCGGGTCACGACGCGGCCTGAAGCCGCCCGTAACTCGCTTGCGCGCAAGGCATTGGCCGGCCTTGCGGATTTTCGCTCGTTGCGGCGCCTTCGCGCATCGAACGGAGCTGAACTTTACCGGCGGATCGGCGTTGAGGCGCCATGGCCCCCCCTCGATCCCGGATGTCTCCGACCCAGGAACTCATCGCCCGCGTCATGCGGATCGTGCGCGCTTGCCCGGAGGCCGCCAGCGAAGTTCTGGAACTGATGTTCCTCGTCAGCCAGATCGAGGCCTCGACCACGGTGGACCGGGAGTACCGCGACGCGCGGCGGGTCATCAGCCGTCTGCGGGCACCGCTGTGGGACATGGGCCCGGCCGATCGGGAGACCCTGCTCAAGGCTGCCGACACGATCCGCCGGGTCTGCGACCTCGCCGACGGGGACATCCCGTCCGCGCCCTTCGCCGATCTCGGCGAGCGCGAGCGCGTCGAGAGGGCGCTGACTCAGGCGCTGGCGGGTCAGCTCGACGAGGCGCAGATCGCCCGGGTGGCCGGCACCGTCGCGGCCGCGCTGCAGCACTGATCGGCCGTCGGGTTCAGCAAGTTTCGAGAAGGCAAGCCTCGACGCGGGCTCGGGACCTCCCCACATCTTCGCCTACGCCCTGCGGCGCGGAGGCCGGATCGTCCGGCCGCTGGACTGCGGTTCGCGAGACGACGCTCAAGGAAACGCCGATGGATCTGCCGACCTCTTCCGCCAAGCCGATCGCGATGCGGCCCGCTGCCCTCGCCGCCGCCATCGCGGCCTCGTGGCTCTGCCTTGCCGGACCGACCCTCGCGCAGACCACCGTTACCCGCAGCGAGACCGTACCGGCCGGCAAGCAGGCCCGCCTCGTCATCGTGCCGAACCTGAAGAAGGATTGCTCGCTCGGCCCGATGCCCGAGATCAAGGTGGTGACGCCGCCGACATCCGGGTCGCTCATCACCAAGGCCGGCAAGCTGAAGACCCCGGCCAAGTACCGCTGCCCCAACAAGGATGCCGAGGTCCAGGCGATCTTCTATCAGCCCAACAGCGGCTATACCGGCTCCGACGGCGTCGTGGTCGAGATCAAGAATGCCGATGGCGAAGTCGAGAAACGCGACATCCGCATCACCGTCGACAAGGGCGACAAGCCCAAGGACGAGAAGAAGAGCGGCACCGATCTCTGATCCGGAAGATCCCTGCGCGCGGGTACGCTGCGCCGCAGCAATTTCGGCTGATTCTGGAAGCCTCCGGCCGTGGGCCGGGGGCGGCCCTCCCTTATACGAAGTCGGTTAAGCTTGCGCTAAATCCCGGCCAGCTCTGAGTGTGTCCCGTTTCACACGCAGGACGGGCCTCCTGTGGGCGGTGCGACAAAACCCGCAATGTCGGTTGCGTTCGACCCGAGACAGGATGAAGCTGTCATCAGCCTGAAGGGGGTGTTCGAATGCCGCTGCACTCGACGAACGACCTGTTCCAGAGCTTCGCTCGCGGCTATGAAGCGCGCCGCGACACGGAGATGACGCTCTCCGAGTATCTCGAGGCGTGCCGCGACAATCCGCTGATGTACGCCTCCGCCGCCGAACGCATTCTCGATGCGATCGGCCAGCCGGAGATGGTGGACACCGCCCGGGACGCGCGTCTCGGCCGCGTCTTCATGAACCGGACGATCCGGGTCTATCCGGCCTTCGCCGAGTTCTACGGCATGGAGGAGACGATCGAGCGGATCGTCTCGTTCTTCCGCCATGCCGCTCAGGGGTTGGAGGAGCGCAAGCAGATCCTCTACCTGCTCGGCCCCGTCGGCGGCGGCAAGTCGTCGCTCGCCGAGCGCCTCAAGGCGCTGATGGAGGTCCATCCGATCTACGTGCTTAAGGCGGGCGACGAGATCTCGCCGGTCTTTGAGAGCCCGCTCGGGTTGTTCGATCCGGAAGCGATGGGCCGTGAGATCGAGGAGCGCTTCGGCATCCCGCGCCGCCGTCTCACCGGACTGATGAGCCCCTGGGCCCTCAAGCGCCTCGACGAGTTCGACGGCGACATCTCCCGCTTCAAGGTGATCAAGGTGCGGCCCTCGCGCCTGCGCCAGATCGCCATCGCCAAGACCGAGCCGGGCGACGAGAACAACCAGGACATCTCCTCGCTCGTCGGCAAGGTCGACATCCGCCGCCTCGAGACGCTGTCCCAGGCCGATCCGGACGCCTATTCCTACTCGGGCGGGCTCAACCGGGCGAACCAGGGCGTTCTCGAATTCGTCGAGATGTTCAAGGCGCCGATCAAGATGCTGCACCCCCTGCTCACCGCGACGCAGGAGGGCAACTATGTCGGCACCGAGAATATCGGCGCGATCCCCTTCACAGGCGTGATCCTGGCGCACTCGAACGAGGCCGAGTGGCAGTCGTTCAAGACCAACAAGAACAACGAAGCGTTCATCGACCGGATCTACGTCATCAAGGTGCCCTACTGCCTTCGGGTGACGGAGGAGCAGCGCATCTACGAGAAGCTGATCTCGGGCTCGGAGCTGTCCACGGCGGCCTGCGCCCCGGGCACGCTGGAGATGCTGGCCCGCTTCTCGGTGCTCTCGCGGCTCCGCGAGCACGCCAACTCCAACCTGTTCTCGAAGATGCGGGTCTACGACGGCGAGAGCCTTCGCGAGGTCGATCCCCGCGCCCGCTCGATGCAGGAATACAAGGACACCGCCGGCGTTGACGAGGGCATGGACGGGATCTCGACCCGATTCGCCTTCAAGGTGCTGGCGGCGACCTTCAACCACGACACCACGGAGGTCTCGGCCGATCCGGTCCACCTGATGTACGTGCTGGAGCAGGCGATCCGGCGCGAACAGCTGCCGCCGGAGACCGAGAAGCGCTACATCGAGTTCATCAAGACCGAGCTGGCGCCGCGCTACGCCGAGTTCATCGGCCACGAGATCCAGAAGGCCTATCTCGAATCGTATCACGATTACGGGCAGAATCTGTTCGATCGCTACATCGACTACGCCGACGCCTGGATCGAGGATCAGGACTTCAAGGACGCCGAGACCGGCCAGCTCCTCAACCGCGAACTCCTGAATCAGGAGCTGACCAAGATCGAGAAGCCGGCCGGCATCGCCAACCCCAAGGATTTCCGCAACGAGGTGGTGAAGTTCGCCCTGCGCTCGCGGGCGCAGCACGGCGGCCGCAACCCGTCCTGGACCTCTTACGAAAAACTCCGCGAGGTGATCGAGCGGAGGATGTTCAGCCAAGTCGAGGAACTGCTGCCCGTAATCTCGTTTGGCTCAAAGAAGGACAGCGAGACCGAGAAGAAGCACGGCGAGTTCGTCGACCGGATGACCGACCGGGGCTACACCGAGCGGCAGGTTCGGCGGCTGGTGGAATGGTACATGCGCGTGAAGCAGGCGGGTTGAGGAGGGCTTCGGCCCTCCGGCATCCGCCGCACTTTTGCACCTTTGTCCCTCGACGAGGGACGTGAGACTAGGCGTTGAGCGACCCCGGATGCACATCGTCGACCGACGGCTCAATCCAGGTGGGAAGAGCCTCCCGAACCGCCAGCGCTTCCTGCGCCGGGTCAAGGACGTCGCGCAGCGCGCGGTTCGGGAATCCGCCCGCGAGAAGGACATCAAGGATCTCGGCAAGGACGGACGCATCTCCGTGCCGGGCGACGGGGTCCGCGAGCCGCGCTTCGCCCGCCAGCCGGGAACGGGCCATCAGGATTACATCCTGCCCGGCAACAAGACCTACGTGGAGGGTGACCGCATCGAACGCCCGCCGGGCGGCGGAGGGGGCGGCGGCGCCGGCGAGGGCGGAGAGGGCTCGGAGAACGGCGAGGACGCCTTCCACTTCGTCCTGACGCGGGAGGAGTTCCTCGACCTCTTCCTCGAAGACCTCGAACTGCCCGATCTCGCCAAGCGCCGCCTCGCGGTGGTGGAGACAGAAGGGTTGCGCCGGGCCGGCTACACGGTTTCGGGCTCGCCGGCGAACCTCGCCCTGTCGCGCACCCTGCGCAACTCGATGTCCCGGCGCATCGCCCTCAAGCGCCCCAAGCTGGAGGAAGTGGCGGCCCTGGAGGCCGAGATCGCCGCCGCCGAGGCCGCCGGCGATCCGCGCCTGCCCGACCTGACATCGAAGCTGATGGAGCTGCGCGAGCGCTCCAAGCGCATCCCCTACGTCGATCCGATCGACCTGCGCTTCCGCCGGTTCGAGCCCTATCCGAAGCCGATCGCCCAGGCCGTGATGTTCTGCCTGATGGACGTCTCGGGCTCGATGACCGAGCACATGAAGGATCTGGCCAAGCGCTTCTACATCCTGCTGCACATCTTCCTGACGCGCCGCTACAAGCATGTCGAGATCGTCTTCATCCGGCACACCGACAAGGCGACGGAGGTGGACGAGGAAACCTTCTTCGGCTCCCGCGAGACCGGCGGCACGCTGGTCTCTTCGGCGCTCGTCGAGATGAAGCGCATCGTCGCCGAGCGCTACTCGCCGGATGACTGGAACATCTATGCGGCCCAGGCGTCCGACGGCGACAACGTCTCCTCCGACGGGCCGACTTCGACGGAACTCCTGCGCGCGCACATCCTGCCCGCCTGCCAGCACTTCGCCTATCTCGAAGTCGGCGACGAGAACGGTCCGCGCGCCGGCTTCGTCGAGCACCGCACCACCCTGTGGCGGACCTACGAGGCCCTGGCCAAGGCCGGCGAGCCCCTCGCCATGCGCAAGGTGAACCACCGCCGCGACATCTATCCCGTGTTCCGCGAGCTGTTCGGCCGCAAGGATGCGCGGGCGGAGGCGTAGCGAATAACCTCCTCGCGAGGGGAGGAGAGACAGCGTCGAAGAGAAGGGCCGACATGGTCGCGAGCCTGAGCCGCACGAAGTCCACAGCCCCGGCACCGGGCGAATTGCTGTTTTCCGGCAACGACTGGGACTTCGAGACGATCCGGCGCATCCACGATGCCTGCGAGGCGGTGGCCGGGCCGGAGCTCGGCCTGTCGTGGTATCCGAACCAGATCGAGATCATCACCGCCGAGCAGATGCTCGACGCCTATGCCTCGATCGGCATGCCGCTGTTCTACAAGCACTGGTCCTTCGGCAAGCACTTCGCCCAGCAGGAGGCGAGCTACCGCCGCGGCCTGATGGGGCTCGCCTACGAGATCGTCATCAACTCCGATCCGTGCATCTCCTACGTCATGGAGGAGAACACGGCGACGATGCAGACGCTGGTGATCGCCCACGCCGCCTTCGGCCACAACCACTTCTTCAAGAACAACTACCTGTTCCGCCAGTGGACGGACGCCGAGGGCATCCTCGACTATCTCGATTTCGCCAAGGGCTACATCGCCCGCTGCGAGGAGCGCTACGGCCATCAGGCGGTGGAGCACGTGCTCGACGCGGCCCACGCCCTGATGAGCCAGGGCGTCCACCGCTACCCCCGCAAGAAGCGGCCGGACCTGGCGAGCGAGCAGCGGCGCGAGCGCGAGCGCGAGGAGCACGGCGAGCAGATCTACAACGATCTCTGGCGCACCCTGCCGGCCAAGGCCGGCGGGCAGAAGGGCGATCCGGCGCTGGAGCGGCGCCGGGCGCTGCTCGAACTGCCGCAGGAGAACATCCTCTACTTCCTGGAGAAGGTGGCCCCGCGGCTGCGGCCCTGGCAGCGGGAGATCCTGCGGATCGTGCGCCTCGTCGCGCAGTACTTCTACCCGCAGCGCCAGACCAAGGTGATGAACGAGGGCTGCGCCACCTATTGCCACTACCGCATCATGAACGCGCTCTCGCAGAAGGGGCAGCTCAGCGAGGCGGCCTATCTCGAGTTCCTGACCTCGCACACCAACGTCATCCGCCAGCCGAACTTCGACGACCGCTCCTTCGGGGGTCACAACCCGTATGCGCTGGGCTTTGCCATGATGCAGGACATCGCCCGCATCGTCGAGCAGCCAAGCCAAGAGGATCGGGAGTGGTTCCCCGACATCGCCGGCACCGGCGACGCCATGGCGGTCTTGCGCGACTGCTGGGAGAATTACCGCGACGAGAGCTTCATCGCGCAGTTCCTCTCGCCGAAGCTGATGCGCGACATGCGCCTGTTCCACGTCGTGGACGACCCCGACGAGCCGGAGATGCGGGTCGAGGCGATCCACGACGAGCGCGGCTACCGCAAGATGCGTCGCTCCTTCGCCCGCCAGTACGACGTGGCCTGGCTCGACCCCGATATCGAGGTGGTGGACGTCGATCTGGAGGGCGATCGCCGGCTCATCCTCCACCACAAGGCGCTCAACCGCATCACCCTGCAGCGGGAAGACGCCCGGCGCGTGCTCCAGCACCTCGCGGATCTGTGGGGCTACGACGCGGTGCTCAAGGAGGTCGATCCGGCGAGCGGCGCGGTGCTGGTCGAGCACACCGCGAGCGCGCGGCCGCTCTTCTTCTGAGCCCCTCCTCGCCGCCTCCGTCCTGGCGCGGCGGCGCCGAAGCAATCCAGGGCGCGACCCTTTCCTGAGGGGACGCGCCTCCGAAACGCTTCGCCGGCGCTCGCAATGACGGGGAGGACGAAGCAAACCCTCAGAGCGAGAGGATCGCGGCCCCCGCATCGCGCTCCTGCGCCGTGAAGCGGACGCGGCCTCCGTCCAGCACGGCGCCGCCGCCCGCGATCAGGGCGAGCGCGGCCGGGTAGAGCCGGTGCTCCTGCACGATCACCCGGGCGCTCAGCGTGTCGGCGTCGTCGCCCGGCAGCACCGGCACGGCGGCCTGCGCCACGATCGGCCCGGCATCGAGCTCCGGCACCACGTAGTGCACGGTGCAGCCGTGAAGGCGCACCCCCGCCTCCAGGGCGCGCTCGTGGGTGTGGGTGCCCTTGAACAGCGGCAGCAGCGAGGGGTGGATGTTGATCATCCGGCCCGCCCACGCCTCCACGAAGGCGTCGGTCAGAATGCGCATGAAGCCGGCGAGCACGATCAGCTCGACCCCGGCGGCCTCGAGTTCCGCCTGGAGCGCGGCATCGAAACGCGCCCGGTCGGGGAACGCCTTGTGATCGATGGCGCTGGCCGGAATGCCCGCCTCCCGTGCCCGGACGAGGCCGGCGGCATCGGGGCGGTTCGAGAGTACGAGCACGATCTCGGCCGGATAGTCCGGGGCGCGCGCCGCCTCGATCAGCGAGACCATGTTCGAGCCGCGGCCCGAAATCAGGATCGCGACGCGCTTCTTCCGGATCGGAGCGCTCACAGGGCGAGCTGCCCCGTGAACGTCACCGCCTCCGCCCCGCGCTCGGTGATGCGCCCGAGCCGGACCGGTGCCTCGCCGGCCTCGGCCAGAGCGTCCGCCACGGCGTCGGCGGCGTCGGCGGCGGCGACCACCACCATGCCGATGCCGCAGTTGAAGGTGCGCAGCATCTCGTGCTCCGCGACGCCGCCCTCGCGCGCCAGCCAGCCGAAGACCGGCGGCACGGCGATGGCGGACAGGTCGATGTCGATGCCGACACCGTCGGGCAGGACGCGGGGGAGGTTGTCGGGGAAGCCGCCGCCGGTGATGTGGGCGAGCGCCTTGATCCCGCCGGCCCGCTTCAGGGCGGCGAGCAGCGGCTTCACGTAGATCCGGGTCGGCTCCAGCAGCGCCTCGCCGAGGCTGCGGCCGGGGGCGAAGGGGGCGTCGGCATCCCACGGCAGTCCGGTCCTGGCCACGATCCGCCGCACCAGCGAGAAGCCGTTCGAGTGGACACCCGAGGAGGGCAGGCCGAGCACGACGTCGCCGGGCAGGATGCCGGGGCGCGGCAGCAGCGTGCCGCGCTCGGCCGCGCCGACCGAGAAGCCGGCGAGATCGTAGTCGGACCCGTCGTAGAGGCCCGGCATCTCGGCGGTCTCGCCGCCGATCAGGGCGCAGCCCGCCTGCCGGCAGCCTTCGGCGATGCCGCGGACGATGTCGGCGCCGACGCCGGGCACCAGCTTGCCGGTGGCGTAGTAGTCGAGGAAGAACAGAGGCTCGGCACCCTGGACGATGATGTCGTTGACGCACATCGCCACGAGGTCGATGCCGATCGTGTCGTGGCGCCCCGTTTCGATCGCGATCTTCACCTTGGTGCCGACGCCGTCATTGGCGGCGACCAGGATCGCGTCCTTAAAGCCGGCGGCCTTGAGATCGAACAGGCCGCCGAAGCCGCCGATCTCGGCGTCCGCCCCCGGCCGGCGCGTGGAGCGCACCAGCGGCTTGATCGTCTCCACGAGCGCGTTGCCCGCGTCGATATCGACGCCGGCCTGCGCGTAGGTGAGCCCGTTCCCGTCCTGCGCCGTCATCGCCGCCCCGTCGTCCGGTCTGTGCTGGTCATCTGGCTGATCATGCGGAAACCCGCTGCCACATCGCGCCGCGATTGACCACTGCCGCCGGTGCGAGGCAGTGGGTTCGGCACAGCATCATGTTTCGCCGGATGCGAAAAGGGGCCGCGAACGGAGCCGCCCGGTTCCTTGCGGGCCGTGCCTTGACCCGGACCGTCACGCTTCCCACTGTCCGTGCCGGCCGACGGAAAGGAAGAGACCTCGATGCGCAGCCGAGCAATCATCGGGCTCTCGATCCTCGCGGTCCTCATCTTCCTGCTCTACGAACTGCGCGAGGTGATGCTGCCCTTCGTGGCGGGGCTGGCGCTCGCCTACCTGCTCGATCCGCTCGCCGACCGGCTGGAGCGGCTCGGCCTCGGCCGGCTCGCCGCGACCCTGCTGATCCTGGCGGGCTTCGTCGTCGGGTTCGTGCTGCTGCTCATCATCGTGGTGCCGCTCGCCGCCGGCCAGATCGCCTCTCTGGTCAACGCCCTGCCGACCATGGTGGGCAAGCTGCAGAGCATCCTCGTCGAGCGTGCCGGCCCGCTGCTTCAGCGCGTCGGCGGAACGGAGGTGGTCAGCGAGCTGCAATCCTCCGTCGGCACGCTGGTGGGGCAGGGCGGGACATGGTTCCTCGCCTTCCTCAAATCGCTCTGGACCGGGAGCCAGGCGCTGGTCTCGATCGCCTCGCTGCTCGTCGTCACGCCGGTCGTCGCCTTCTACGTGCTGCACGACTGGGACCGGATGATCGCCACGCTCGACAGCTGGGTGCCGCCGCGCCACCGCCCGACCGCGCGGCGTCTCGCGGGCGAGATCGACGGGGCGGTGACCGGCTTCGTGCGCGGCCAGAGCCTCGTCTGCCTGATCCTCGGCTCGTTCTACGCGGTCGGCCTGTTCCTCGTCGGGCTGAACTTCGGCGTCCTGATCGGGATGATCTCGGGGCTCCTCACCTTCATCCCCTATGTCGGCACGCTCACCGGCTTCATGCTCTCCGTCGGCGTCGCCCTGGTGCAGTGGTGGCCGTCCGGCGACTGGCTGCATATCGGGCTCACCATCGGCGTCTTCCTCGTCGGGCAGTTCCTGGAGGGCAACGTGATCTCGCCCAAGCTCGTGGGCGACTCGGTCGGGCTCCACCCGGTCTGGCTGATGTTCGCCCTTCTCGCCTTCGGTTCGCTGTTCGGCTTCCTCGGACTGCTGCTCGCCGTGCCGGTGGCCGCCTCGATCGGGGTCGTGGTGCGCTTCGGCATCGAGCGCTATCTCGAGAGCAAGATCTATCGCGGCGATGGGCCGGTGCTGATCGGGGATTCCGGGAGCCCCTCGCTGCCCGCCCGCGATTGATCGCGCCAGGCGGTGTAGGATGTCCCCCATGCGCGACAACGCTCCCCCGCAGCAGCTCACCTTCGACCTGCCGCTCGACCCGCGCTACGGCGCCGAGGATTTCCTCGTCAGCCCCTCGAACGAGGAGGCCTATGCGCTGATCGAGGCGTGGCCCGATTGGCCCGACACCGTGTTCCTGCTGCGCGGGCCGCCCGGCAGCGGCAAGAGCCATCTCGCCTCGATCTGGGCGACGCGGGCGCAGGCCTGGACGGTCTCCGCCGCGGATGTCGGCGGGAGCAACGTCTCCCACCTCATCTCCAACGGCGCCCTCGTGATCGAGGACGTGGAGCGCGAGGCCGGCCGCGACGAGGCGGCCCTGTTCCACCTGCTCAACCTCGCCCGCGAGCGGCGCTTTCCGGTGCTGCTCACGGCCTGCGGAGGAGTGGACGGCTTCGGCCTGAGGGTCGCCGACCTGCGCTCGCGGCTGCGGCTCGCGCCCGGCGCCGAGATCGGTCCGCCGGACGACGCGCTGCTGAAGGCGGTCATTGTCAAGCTGTTCGCCGACCGGCAGCTCGGGATCGACACCTCGGTGGTCGACGCTCTGGCCCTGCGGATCGATCGCTCGCTCGCCCGCGTCCGCGAGGTCGTGGCCGAACTCGATCGCGATGCGCTCGGTCGCCGCCGCCGCATCACCCGCCCGCTGGCCCTCGCTGTCCTCGAGCGGATGGAGGCGGCCGACGGGCGCCAGGAGGCGGGCGAGGAAGCTCAAGATGCGGAAGCCCAGGATTCGGAAGCCCAAGACGCGAAAGGTGGGGACGCGAAAGGTGGGGACGCGAAAGGTCGGGATGCGGATCCGCCGGACGAGGGCGTCGTGTGAGCCCGGGACGGTTGTCACGAAACCGTCAAACAGGTTCGATGCCCCTATGCTAGGGAGCCGCGCCGGAACGAAGCGTTCTCGGACTGAGGCGGGGGCCGCTTCGTCGCGAGGGCGCGCCACGATGCATGGATCGGAGCCGTTCCCGGTCGCATTGTGATCGGTAGGGCCTGCGAGGCGGAAGGGAGTCAGGGCGTTGTCGGAAGTGGAGTCGGATGCCGTCGTCCGGAACGCGGAGATGACCGAGGCCGAAGAAACGAGTCTCGCCACCGAGCGGGGGGTGCGCAGCGAATCCGCCCGCGCCCGCACCGCCCGCGCCGCCCGCATCCTCGCCGCGGAAAAGGCCGCCGAGAAGCCGGCCGAGCCCGTTGCGGAGAGGGAGGGTGCCGCAGCCGAGGCCGCCCGCGAGCCGGTGCTGGAGGCCGGCCGGTCGCTGCGCCACTCGCCCGAGCGTTTCGTGAATCGTGAGCTGTCCTGGCTCCAGTTCAACCGCCGGGTGCTGGAGGAATCCGCCAACCCGAACCATCCGCTGCTGGAGCAGCTTCGCTTCCTCTCGATCTCGGCCAACAACCTCGACGAGTTCTTCATGGTGCGGGTGGCCGGCCTGCACGATCAGGTTCGTGCCGGGCTCGTCGTGCCCTCGCAGGACGGACTGACCCCCTCCGAGCAGCTCGCGCGCATCGGCAACGAGGTCTCGCGTCTGGCCCTCGACCAGCAGGAGCGCTGGCGGGCGCTGCGGGAGGAACTGAACGCCAACGGCATCCACCTCGCCGATCCGGCCGAATTGTCGGACGAGCACCTCGCCTGGCTCGACGACTACTTCCTGTCCTACATCTTCCCGGTCCTGACGCCGCTCGCCATCGATCCGGCGCACCCCTTCCCGTTCATCCCCAATCTCGGCTTCACCGTCGCGCTGATGATGGTGCGCCCGCGCGACGGACGGACCCTACGCGCGCTGATCCGCCTGCCGTCCCTGCTCGACCGGTTCGTGCGCCTGCCCGACGTGGCCGGTGACGGCACCGCCCGCTTCGTCGCCATCGAGCAGGTGATCGCCAAATACGCGAGCCGGCTCTTCCCTGGCTACTCGCTGAAGGGGCAGGGCGCCTTCCGCGTCGTGCGCGACTCCGATCTCGAGATCGAGGAGGAGGCGGAGGACCTCGTCCTGCACTTCGAATCGGCGATCAAGCGCCGCCGCCGCGGCGTCGTCATCCGCCTCGAGATCGAGGCGGGCATGACGGAGGAGCTGCGCGCCTTCGTCGCCGACGAGCTGGAGATCGCCCCCGATTCGGTCTTCGTGGTCGAGGGAATGCTCGCGCTCAACGAGCTGTCGCAGATCGTCGGGATCGACCGGCCGGACCTCAAGTTCAAGCCCTACAATCCGCGCTTCCCCGAGCGGATCCGCGAATCGGGCGGCGACGTCTTCGCCGCGATCCGGCAGAAGGACTTCATCGTCCACCACCCCTACGAGTCGTTCGACTCGGTGGTGCAGTTTCTGGGTCAGGCCGCCCGGGACCCCAACGTGGTGGCGATCAAGCAGACGCTCTACCGCACCTCCTCCAACTCGCCGATCGTCGCCGCGCTGGCGGAGGCCGCCGAGGCCGGCAAGTCGGTCACCGCGCTGGTCGAGCTGAAGGCCCGCTTCGACGAGGAGGCCAATATCCGCTGGGCGCGCAACCTGGAGAAGGCGGGCGCGCAGGTGGTGTTCGGCTTCGTCGAATTGAAGACCCACGCCAAGCTGTCGATGGTGGTGCGCCGCGAGGGCGACCGCCTGGTGACCTACTGCCATCTCGGAACCGGCAACTACCACCCGATCACGGCCCGGATCTACACCGACCTCTCCTTCTTCACCGCCGATCCGGCCATCGCCCGGGACGTCTCGCGCATCTTCAACTTCGTCACCGGCTATGCCGAGCCGGCGGAGCTGGAGCGCATGGCGGTCTCGCCGCTGACCCTGAAGCCGCGCCTCCTGCAGCACATCGAGGAGGAGATCGCCCATGCCCGGGCCGGGCGTCCGGCGGCGATCTGGATCAAGTGCAACTCGCTGGTCGATCCGCAGATCATCGACGCGCTCTACGATGCGAGCCAGGAGGGCGTGCAGATCGACTGCATCGTGCGCGGCATCTGCTGCCTGCGGCCCGGCATCCCGGGCCTGTCCGACACGATCCGGGTGAAGTCGATCGTCGGGCGCTTCCTCGAGCACGAGCGTGTCTACGCCTTCGGCAACGGCGCCGGGCTGCCGCACCCGAAGGCCACCGTCTACATCTCCTCGGCCGACCTGATGCAGCGCAACCTCGACCGGCGGGTCGAGGCGCTGCTGCCGATCACGAACCCGACTGTGCATCAGCAGGTGCTCGACCAGATCATGCTGGCCAACCTTCTCGACAACAGGCAGAGCTGGCGTGTACTGGCATCGGGTGCGAGCGAGCGGATCAGCCCCGCGGAAGGGGAGGAGCCGTTCAATGCGCACAAGTATTTCATGACGAACCCGAGCCTATCCGGGCGCGGCAAGTCGTCGAAGAAATCAAGTCCGCGGGCGCTCAGCCGCCGCGCCCAGCGGTCCTGATTGCGGGGTCGGCCTCCCGGCCCCATCATCGTGAGCGCCCCGTCCGCGGGGCGCCTCCCTGACACGGGGGCTGCATGGGTCCGACACGTCCTCACCTGACGCTCGCCCACTCCGCCGAACGGCCGGCTCCGATGATCACTGGCATGACGTTCGAACCCGTCGCGATCATTGATATCGGTTCGAATTCCGTGCGGCTCGTCGCCTATGACGGCTTCCAGCGCGCCCCGACGCCGCTCTACAACGAGAAGGTCCTGTGCGGTCTCGGCCGCAGCGTCTTCTCCACCGGCCGTCTCAACGAGGATTCGGTGCAGCGGGCGCTCATGGCGCTCCGCCGCTTCCGCGTCCTGTGCGACACGATGCGGGTCTCGCGCATCTTCGTCCTGGCCACCGCCGCTGCCCGGGATGCCGCCAACGGCCCGGCCTTCCTGGAGGCGGCACGCGAGGCGCTGGGCCAGGAGATCGAGCTCCTCTCCGGCCGGCGCGAGGCGGAGCTGTCGGCGCTCGGTGTCGTCTCCGGCTTCTACGCACCCGATGGCGTGGTGGGCGATCTCGGCGGCGGCTCGCTCGAACTCGTCGACGTCAAGGGCACCACGGTCGGCCAGGGCGTGACCATGCCGCTCGGCGGGCTGGCGCTCCAGGATCTCTCCGAGGGCTCCCTCAAGAAGGCGCGCAAGATCGCCCGGGAGCATCTGAAGAAGGCCGAGCCGCAGCTCGACACCCTGCGTGGGCGCAGTTTCTACGCCGTCGGCGGAACGTGGCGGGCGCTGGCCCGCCTGCATCAGGCCGCCCGGCAATACCCGCTCCACGTCATGCATGGCTACACGGTGGAGCCCTCCGACGAATTGAGCTTCCTCGAAATGGTCGAGCAGACCGATGCCGCGACCCTGCAGGAGGTCGAGAGCATCTCCGAGGCGCGCCGGCCGCTTCTGGCCTTCGGTGCGGTGGTGCTCGAAGAGATCATCCGGCTGGGCCGGCCCCGCGAGATCGCAATCTCCGCCTTCGGCGTGCGCGAGGGCCTGCTGTTCGAACAGCTCGACCGCGAGACCCGCCTCACCGACCCGCTGATCGTCTCGGCCCAGGAATTGAACGGGCAGCGCGCCCGCTCGCCCGATCACGGCGAGGAACTGCGCGACTGGACCGACCACTTCATCACCACCCTCGACGGCCCCGAGACCGCGGGTGAGCGCCGCTTGCGCCACGCGGCCTGCCTGCTCTCCGATATCGGCTGGCGGGCGCATCCCGATTACCGCGGCGAGCAGAGCCTCAACGTGCTCGCCAACGCCGCCTTTGCCGGCATCGACCATCCCGGCCGCGCCTATCTCGCCCTGTCGGGCTACTTCCGCCACGAGGGCGTGGCGCCGGAGAAGGCGAGCCCGACCCTGCGCACGCTCGCCGGTCCGCGCCTGTTCGACCGCGCCCGTCTCGTCGGCGCGCTGATGCGCGTCGCCTTTCCGATCTCGGCCGGAATGGCCGGACCGCTCAAGCGGATGCCGGTGGCGGTAGAGGACGGCAAGGTGGTGCTGCGCCTGCCCGCCGACCGGGCCGAGCTCAACGGCGAGCGCCTGCTGAGCCGCGTGCGGGGTCTGGGCCGCGTAGTCGGCCTCGACGGGCGCGTCGAGATCGTCTGAGATCCCGGCGGCGGGGGAACCGCCGCAAACGGGTTTCCCGGACTCCGGCTCGCCGTCCTCGCGGATGCCTCCCAGGGGATTTCCGACGGGTCGTTCGGAGCGAGGATCGACGAGGCCGGTCAGCGCCTCGCATTCGAGCAAGGTCTCGCTGTCGACCGCGTACATCCCGTCGTGGTCGTCACGCTAAGGCGTCGGCACAGCGGGATAGGCTCTATCCCGCGGTTCCCGGTACGGCGCGCGAGCCGCGCTCCAACCCTTGGTTCATGTCGCGGTGGGTTCCCGACCGCCGCGGCCGGCTCAGCCCGACAGGCGGGTATGGGCGATCGCGATCTCCCGCTCGGCATCGGCCATCAGGTAGGCAATGCGGGACCCGTCGAGGTTGGCCTCGGTCAGGCGCTGGCGCAGGTCGGCCTCGTAGCTCTTCTGCTCGGCGCGCCGCGGGGGCGGCAGCAGACGCAGCAGCATCGGGCTGGCGATCTCGCTGCGCACGAGGCCGCGATGGTTGGCGAGCCGCCGCAGGCTGCTGGCGAGATCCTCGAGCTTCGATTCCGGCAGGTACTGGCGGGCGGAAGCGCGGGCTCTGCCGGCGTGAGACATGGAGCGACCTCTGTTGGACAACTGGCGAAATATTGCCCGCGAGTGGTTCGCTTTCCCTTGAGAAAGACCGTTAACGGCACTCCGGCACAGGGCCGGGTGACCTCTTCGGCCTGACGGGAGCCGAATAGGTGGGCCTTGCGCCGGGATCGCGGTTCCTGTTCCCCGCGCTCCCGACGCACCGGCAGCCGCTCGGCCCACTGAGCGTCACAGGAACGGCGCAGAGAACTGGTCCGCACCGCCCCGTCACTGCCGGCCCCGCCGCCACGCAGGCCCGAGAGGGCTCGCGAAACCATCGGGCGCATCGGCCGCGGGGAGGGCCGATGTAGAGGCCCGCGCCGCCGCGGGCAACCGCGCCCTGACGCCGCTGCCCTACCGGCAATGCATTGCCAAAACGATCGGAGCGCCGCTTACCGCAGCGAGCCGCAGAAGCGCTGGATGCGCCGGCAGGCCTCCTCCAGGGTCTTGTTGGAGGTGGCGTAGGAGATGCGCAGGTTCGGGCCGAGGCCGAAGGCCGAGCCGTGCACCGCGGCGACACCCTCCGCCTGGAGCAGCTCGGTGACGAAATCCTCGTCCGTGGCGATGGTCTTGCCGGTCTCGGTGGTCTTGCCGATCAGATCGGCGCAGGACGGATAGACGTAGAACGCGCCCTCCGGCACCGGGCATTTCAGGCCGTTCGACTGGTTGAGCATCGAGACCACGAGGTCGCGCCGCTCCTGGAACGCGGCCTTGAACCGGGCGAGGTGCTCCTGCGTCCCGTCGAGCGCCGCCACCGCCGCCCATTGCGAGATCGAGGAGGCGCCCGAGGTCTGCTGGCCCTGCACGAAGTCCATCGCCTTGATGAGCTGTTCGGGGCCCGCGGCGTAGCCGATGCGCCAGCCGGTCATGGCGTAGGCCTTCGAGACGCCGTTCATGGTCAGCGTGCGCTCGTAGAGGCCCGGCTCGACCTGGGCCGGCGTGACGAACTCGAAGTCACCGTAGGTCAGGTGCTCGTACATGTCGTCGGTGAGCACCCAGACCTGGGGATGGCGCATCAGCACGTCGGTGATCTTCTTCATCTCGTCGCGGGTGTAGGCGGCACCCGAGGGGTTCGACGGCGAGTTGAGGATGATCCACTTGGTCTTGGGGGTGATGACGCGTTCGAGATCCTCCGGCTGGAGCTTGAAGTCGTGCGCCATGTCGGTGTCGGCGAAGACGGGGGTGCCGCCGCACAGGATCACCATCTCGGGATAGGAGACCCAGTAGGGACGCGGGATCACGACCTCATCGCCGGGATTCAGGGTCGCCAGCAGCGCGTTGTAGATGACGTGCTTGCCGCCGGTGCCGACGATGGTCTGCGAGACCTTGTAGTCGAGCCCGTTCTCGCGCTTGAACTTCTTGACGATCGCCTCGCGCAGCGGATTGATGCCGGAGACTGGCGGGTACTTCGTCTCGCCGCGGCGGATCGCGTCGATCGCCGCCTCCTTGATGTGGTCGGGCGTGTCGAAGTCCGGCTCGCCCACCGAGAGGCTGATGACGTCGACGCCCGAGGCTTTCAGCTCACGGGCCTTCTGGGTCATCGCGATGGTCGCGGACGGCTTCACCCGCGAGAGGGCGTCGGCGAGAAAGCCCATGGAAGGTCTCCGAAAAGTGTGTTCGCGTGCGCGAGCGCCCGAAGGATGTCTCGGGCAAACGCGGCCCTCGTAATCTTGCGCCGCCGCACGGGCAAGCGCGGCGAGCGGGGGACTGTTCCCCGATTGGAGACCCCCTCCCGGATCGGCGCCCGCGAGAGACCCGCCGCGCGAGTCGGCGCCAAAGCTCTGCAATTTTTCTCAAGCTGGAACGAAGAGTTTTTCAGGCGTACGCTGCCGGAGTTCTGCGGTATTGTTGACCGCAAGATGTGCAGTTTATTGCAGCGCGACAGCATATCGATGCGCTGCAATGAGAAATGCATGCAGAATTCGATTGGTGCTGCGGTGCTGGACATTGTCCGGATTTCGCGAGTCCACGATTCGATGTTGGGTGGAGACGGCGAAGGGCGGGAGGCACCGTCCAGCCGGATGAGGCGAGCGGAGAACGTCGGTCCCATGAAAAAGAACAAGGTCATCACGGCGGAGGAAGCGATCGCGTTGGTTCGCGAGAACGACGTCCTGACCACGACCGGCTTCGTCCAGAGCTGCATCCCGGAGGCGCTGCACGCGGCGCTGGAAAAGCGCTTCGTCGAGACCGGGAGCCCGCGCGGCCTCACCTTGATCATGACGGCGGGCGCGGGCGACTCGAAGGGCCTCGGCACCGGCCGCCTGCACCATGACGGGCTGCTCTCGCGGGTCATCGCCGCCAATTTCGGGCGCATGCCGAAGGTGGCGCAGGCCGCACAGGCCAACCTCATCCGCGGCTACAACCTGCCCCAGGGCGTGATCTCGCAGCTCTACCGCGCCTGCGCCGCCGGCCAGCCGGGCCTGTTCTCGAAGGTGGGGCTGAAGACCTACGTCGATCCGCGCCACGGGGGCGCCAAGGTCAACGAACTGACGACGGAGGATATCGTCAAGCTCGTCGAGGTCGATGGCGAGGAGTGGCTGTTCTACACCGCCACCAAGATCGACGTGGCCTTCATCCGCGCCACCTCCGCCGACCCGTCGGGCAATCTCTCCTTCGAGAAGGAGGCGTTGACCCTCGACTGCCTCGCCCAGGCCATGGCCGCGCGCAACAACGGCGGCATCGTCATCGCCCAGGTCGAACGCATCGTCGATGACGGCTACCTGCTGCCCAAGGACGTGCGGGTGCCCGGCATCCTCGTCGATTGCGTCGTCGTGGCCGAGCCCGAGATGCACCGGATGAATTACGGCGTGATGTACGACGCGGCGCTGGCCGGCGAGATCCGGGTGCCGGTCACCGGCATCAAGCGGATGGCGCTCAACGAGCGCAAGATCATCGCCCGGCGCGCGGCCTTCGAGCTGCCGCCCAACGGCGTGGTGAATCTCGGCGTCGGCGCGCCCGAGGGCATCTCCTCCGTGGCGAACGAAGAAAAGATCACCCCCTACATCACGCTGACCACGGAGGCCGGAGCGGTCGGCGGTGTGCTGGCCTCCGGCTCGAGCTTCGGCGCGGCGACGAATGCCGACTGCATCATCGACCAGAACCAGATGTTCGACTTCTACGACGGCGGCGGCCTCGACATGACCTGCCTCGGCATGGCCGAGTGCGACGGGGCCGGCAACGTCAACACCTCGAAGTTCGGGGGCAAGCTCAACGGCTGCGGCGGCTTCATCAACATCTCGCAGAACGCCCGCTCGGTCGTCTTCGCCGGCACCTTCACCGCAGGCGGCCTGGAAATCGCCGTCCAGGACGGCCAGGTGAAGATCGTTCAGGAAGGCAGGGCCCGGAAGTTCGTCACCCAGGTCCAGCAGAACACCTTCTCCGGTCCCTACGCGGTCGAGCGCTCGCAGCCCGTCATCTACGTGACCGAGCGCTGCGTCTTCCAGTTGACGAAGGAGGGACTCGAGCTGATCGAGGTGGCGCCGGGCATCGACATCGAGCGCGACATCCTCGCCCACATGGATTTCGCGCCCATCGTCCGCAATCCGGTGGCGATGGACGCGCGCATCTTCCGCGAAGAGCCGATGGATCTGATCTCGGATCTGCTCAACCTCGACCTGAAGTCGCGTGTCAGCCTGGATGCCGAGCGCAACATCCTCTTCATCAACCTGGAGGGCTGGTACTGCCGGGTGAAGAGCGACATGGACGAGCTGCGCATGACCATCGTCGAGGCCTGCCGCAAGGCCGGTCAGCGGGTCAACGCCGTGATCAACCACGACGGGTTCCGGCTCAATGAGAACCTCTACGATGATTACGCCGGGATGATCCAATATCTCCAGGCGAACTACTACGCGACGACGACGCGCTACGCGACCAGCGCCTTCCTGCGCCTGAAGATGGAGGAGGCGCTGACCAAGCGCGGCGTCGCTCCCCACGTCTTCGAGCGCAAGGAGGAGGCCCAGGCCTTCCTCGGCACGACCGAGGACAAGAAGGCCCGGAAGATGATCTCGCCGGCGGTGGCCTCGGCGGCCTGACCGTCGGGGCCGAACCTCTGGGGCCAGACCGCTGGGGCCGGATTTGCCGGCCCCTCCGCCCGCTCGAAGGGCTCGCGAACCTCCCGCACGTGAACATCCGGCGTCGGAATGGATGTCTCGGCGGAACGGGCGGCCCGGTGCTGCGCGCACGATCCTCGTCGGCATCAGAACGGGCGCGCCGAAGCGATGCCGCCCGGGCCGGAGAGTGGGGGCGGGCCCAGGCCGCGCACGCGCTCTCGGCTGAGGCTTCGAGGGCGGGGCAGGCAAGTCGATCTTTGCAAATGATCGCAGGGCGTAGGCAAGATTATCGAACTATTTGTTAATCGGATTTCGGCGAAGGGTTGTATCTCGCCCTGGGATACGTCGGATGAAGATCACCCTCAGAAACAGCCTGATGGGGCTGTTTGCCATCATGCTCGCCCTCTCCGTGACGCAGGGCGTCGTCACGCTGTCCAAGCTCGACGCCATCGACGCCAAGACGTCGGAACTGCTCGACAACGCAGTCCCGTCGATGAACGAGGCGAACGCCATCAACGCCCTCGTCATCCGCACGCGCCTCTGGCAGTTCCGCTACATGACCGCCGAGAACGAGGCGGCGAAGACGGAGAGCGTCGGCAAGGTCGCGGAATTCATGCGGGACCGCGCCGCCAAGGTTGAGGCCTACCGCTCCCTCGTCGCCTCGCCCGAGGAGCAGACGGCCTACGACGCGCTCCGGGGCAAGCTCGATCTCCTGCTCTCCGACTGGGAGCGGCTGCGCGCCTATCCGGCCGACCGCTACGAGGAGGCGATGGCCGCCTTCCGGGGACCGATGAACACGAACTACCTCGCCGCCTCGGCCGCCGTGCGCGCGCTCATCGACATCAACCTCGCCGCGAGCCGCACGGCCGAAGCCGAGGTCCGGCAGGCCCAGCGGGAGGCGAGCCGCATGACGCTGATCATGCTCGCCGTCAGCCTCCTCACCGCCATGGGTGCCACCGCCTTCTCCTTCCTCGGCGTGTCGCGGCCGATCGGCCGGATGAGCGCGGCCATGCGCCGCCTCGCGGCGGGCGATACCGCCTCGCCGATTCCCTACGGCCACCGCCACGACGAGATCGGCGAGATGGCGGCGACGGTCAGCGTGTTCCGCGACGGCATGATCCGCACCCGCGCCCTGGAGGAGGAGACCGCGCTCGCCCGCGCTTCGGCGGAGGAGCAGCGCAAGGCCGGCATGCGGCAGATGGCCGACAGCTTCGAGGCCGCGATCGGCGGCATCGTCGCCACGGTCTCGGCCTCGGCGACCGAGCTGCGCACGACGGCCCAGTCGATGAGCGCGAATGCCGAAGAGACCGCGGCTCAGTCCGTCAGCGTCGCCGCCGCCGCCGAACAGGCCTCCGCCAACGTCCAGACCGTGGCCGCCGCCGCCGAGGAGCTCGGCGCCTCCGTCAACGAGATCGGCCGGCAGGTGGCCGGCTCCGCAGACCTTGCCCACTCCGCCGTCGGCGAGGCCAACGGCACCGGCGCCCTGGTCCAGGATCTCGCCCAGGCCGCGAGCCGGATCGGCGACGTGGTCAACCTGATCTCGTCGATCGCAGCCCAGACCAACCTGCTGGCCCTCAACGCCACGATCGAGGCGGCCCGCGCCGGGGCGGCCGGCCGCGGCTTCGCGGTCGTCGCGGCCGAAGTGAAGGAGCTGGCCAGCCAGACCGCCCAGGCCACCGCCGAGATCTCGAGCCAGATCACCCAGATCCAGGGATCGACCGATCAGGCCGTTGCCGCCATCGGCGGCATCGCCGGTCGCATCCGCGAGATCAGCTCGGTCGCCACCGCGATCGCCTCGTCGGTGGAGCAGCAGGGGGCGGCCACCCGTGAGATCGTCATCAATGTCGGCCAGGCGGCGACCGGCACCGGCGAGGTGACGAGCACCATCGCCAGCGTGGCGGGGGCTGCGGAGGAGACCGGCGCGGCGGCGAGCCAGATGCTCGCCTCGGCCTCCGCCCTGTCGCAGCAGGCCGACCACCTCGGCGCCGAGGTCGCGCGCTTCCTCGCGACGGTGCGGGCCGCCTGAAGCGGCGGAACCTCCCGCGGTGGAAAGCGCGGAACGGATCGGAAGGGCAGGGGCGGCGTGCGCTGCCTTGCCATCCCGCCCCGTCTCTGCTAACGCCCCGCCCATTCCACACGCGGAGCCGGCCCCATGCCTGAATGGGGCGTTTCCGGTGGCCGGCGAGCAAGCCGGCTACTTCCTCCGCGGCGGTATCAACCGGAGAGAACAGAGAATCATGGCCGTCGATTTCTCTATGCGCCAGCTCCTCGAGGCCGGCGCCCATTTCGGGCACCAGTCGCACCGCTGGAACCCGAAGATGCAGCCCTACATCTTCGGCACCCGTAACAACATCCACATCATCGACCTTGCCCAGACCGTGCCGGCGCTGCACGCCGCCCTCCAGGCGGTGAGCGACACCGTGGCCCGCGGCGGCCGCGTGCTGTTCGTCGGCACCAAGCGCCAGGCGGCGGACGCCATTGCCGAGGCGGCCAAGCGCTCGGCCCAGTACTACGTCAACTCCCGCTGGCTCGGCGGCATGCTGACCAACTGGAAGACCATCTCCGGCTCGATCCAGCGCCTGCGCAAGGTCGACGAGACGCTCGAGGGCGGGGCCGTCGGCCTCACCAAGAAGGAGCGCCTCATGCTGACCCGTGAGAAGGACAAGCTCGAGAAGGCGCTCGGCGGCATCAAGGACATGGGCGGCGTGCCCGACCTCCTGTTCGTGATCGACACCAACAAGGAGCAGCTCGCGATCAAGGAGGCCCAGCGCCTCGGCATCCCGGTCGCCGCCATCGTCGACACGAACTGCAACCCGGACGGCATCTCCTACATCGTCCCGGCCAATGACGACGCGGGCCGCGCCATCGCGCTGTACTGCGACCTGATCGCCCGCGCGGCGATCGAGGGCATCGGCCGCGGCCAGGGCGCGCTCGGCATCGATGTCGGCGCCTCCGAGGAGCCGACCGCCGAGGAACTGCCGGCCAACGACGACGTCGTGGCCTCCGTGGCCTCCGACGCGATCGCCCCGGCCGACGTTGCGGCGCTCGCCGAGTCGACCGAGCATTTCGAGCAGCTCGTCGCCCCGCGCGGCGCGCCCGACGATCTGACCAAGCTCACCGGCGTCGGCCCGCAGCTCGTGCAGAAGCTCAACGATGCCGGCGTGTGGCACTACTGGCAGATCGCCGCCATGCAGCCCGAGGACGTGGCCAAGCTCGATGCCGACCTGAAGCTCAACGGCCGGATCGACCGTGACGGCTGGATCGCGCAGTCCCGCGGCTTCGTCGAGGCCGCCGCCGCCTAAATCTCACGCGCGCCGCCGGGATCACCGCCCGGCGGCCCGAGTGTCATCACGCTGCAAAGCCCGGTGCTTTCAACGAGCGCCGGGCTCATTCGCTTCAAGACCCGCATTCCAGACCCCGAGAGGATCGCCATGGCCAACATCACCGCCGCACTCGTGAAGGAGCTTCGCGAAAAGACCGGCGCCGGCATGATGGATTGCAAGGGCGCGCTCAACGAGACCAACGGCGATCTCGAGGCCGCGGTGGACTGGCTGCGCAAGAAAGGTCTCGCCAAGGCCGCCAAGAAGGCCGGCCGCGTCGCCGCCGAGGGCCTCGTCGCCGTCGAGTCCGCCGGCCGCCACGCCGCCATCGTCGAGGTGAATTCCGAGACCGACTTCGTCGCCCGCAACGACGGCTTCCAGGCCTTCTCCCGCGAGGCCGCCAAGCTCGCCCTCAACACCGACGGCACGCTGGAGGGCCTCCAGGCCGCGACCTTCCCCGGCTCGTCCGAGACGGTCCAGGAGAAGCTCTCGAACCTGATCGCCACGATCGGCGAGAACATGACCCTGCGCCGCGTCGCCAAGCTCGAAGTGGCCAAGGGCGTGATCGCCTCCTACGTCCACGGCCAGATCAGCGAAGGCCTCGGCAAGATCGGCGTCCTCGTCGCGCTCGAGTCCGAGGGCGACGTCGAGTTCCTCTCCACCCTCGGCCGCCAGATCGCCATGCACATCGCCGCCACCAGCCCTGTGGCGCTCGACGCCTCCGGCGTCGATCCGGCCGTGGTCGAGCGCGAGTCGAACATCCTGCGCGAGAAGAACGCCGGCAAGCCGGACCACGTGATGGCCAAGATCGTCGAGAGCGGCCTGAAGAGCTACTACAAGGAGGTCACCCTCCTGGAGCAGCCCTTCGTCCACGACGGCTCCAAGACCATCACCCAGGTGCTCAAGGAAGCCGCGGGCAAGGCCGGCGGCGAGGTCACGATCAAGGGCTTCATCCGCTACGCCCTGGGCGAGGGCATCGAGAAGGAAGAGGGCCCGGACTTCGCCGCCGAAGTGGCGAGCATGTCGCGCTGATCTTCACCGATCCTCACAGGTCGTCCGAAAGGGGCGGCGGCAGCGATGCCGCCGCCCCTCGACGTTCCGGCCCTCGTGTTGTTAGAAGCCGCGGCGCTGTGCAGCCCGAGCCGACGAGGATCCGATGCCGGAGACGAAGCCCTACCGCCGAGTCCTCGTGAAACTGTCCGGAGAGGCGCTGGCCGCCCCCGACGGCTACTGGCTCCACCCGCCGATGCTGGCGGCCTTGGCCGAGGATATCGCCGCCACGGTCTCCCGCGGGATCCAGATCGCGGTGGTGGTCGGCGGCGGCAACCTGATCCGCGGCGCACGCATCTCCCAGGCCGGCTGGATCGACCGGGCGACCGGCGACTCGCTCGGCATGATGGCCACGGTGATGAACTCCCTCGCGATCGAGACCGCGCTCAACGCCGCAGGCGTGCAGGCGCGGACGATGTCGGCGGTCTCGATGCCGACGATCTGCGAGACCTATGCCCGCCAGCCTGCGCTGCACCACCTCGACAAGGGGCAGGTCGTCGTGCTCGCAGGCGGCACCGGCAACCCGTACTTCACCACCGACACGGCCGCGGTCCTGCGCGCGGCGGAATTGCGCTGCGACGCCGTGCTGAAGGCGACGCAGGTGGACGGCGTCTACTCGGCCGACCCGAAGCGCGATCCGGAGGCGATCCGCTACGATTGCATCACCCACGACGAGGCCATCGCCCGCGATCTCAAGGTAATGGACACCGCCGCCTTCGCCCTCGCCCGCGAGAGCCGGCTCACTATCGTGGTGGGCTCCGTTCACGCCCCGAGTTCGATCAACGCGATCCTGAACGGCGCCTCGGTGTCCACGCGCGTGGTGCCGTAGGCAGCGATTGATCACGTCTGACCCGATTGGCGGGCTGCTTCCGTACGGTTCGGCCCGCATCCCGTCATTCCCGGGCGCCGAAGGCGAACCCCGGATCCACGACGAGAGCCGTATCCGACCGCATCACGGGGGGATCCCGGGGTTCCGCAGCGGGGCCCCGGGATGATGGTGGTAGAGGCGTCGGAGGCGTCAGCCGGAAACAGAATGATCCCACCGCCCACACGACGGGGAGAGGAGGGACGCTTCTGCTCAGCCCGACATCCAAAAATCAGCCGGCCTTGAGGGCCTTCTCGCGCTCGATGCCTTCGAGGATCAGGCGCTGGGCCTCCGCCTTGTCGCCCCAGCGCACGACCTTCACCCACTTGCCGGGCTCGAGGTCCTTGTAGTGCTCGAAGAAGTGCTGGATCTGGCTGACCGTGATTTCGGGCAGGTCGGTGTAGTTCTCGATCCGGTTGTAGCGCTGGGTCAGCTTGCGCGAGGGCACGGCGATGATCTTCTCGTCCTCGCCGCCGTCATCCTCCATCACCAGCACGCCCACGGGACGCACCGAGATGATCGCGCCCGGGATGATGGCGCGGGTGTTGGCCACCAGTACGTCGCAGGGGTCGCCGTCGCCCGAGCGGGTATGAGGGATGAAGCCGTAGTTCCCCGGATAGAACATCGGCGTGTAGAGGAACCGGTCGACGACGAGCGTCCCGGCATCCTTGTCCATCTCGTACTTGATCGGCTCGCCGCCGAGCGGAACCTCGACGATGACGTTGACGTCCTCCGGCGGGTTCTTGCCGATCGAGATGGCGTTGATGTCCATGGGCCTATGCTCTCTGAAATCCGGCCGCCGGACGCGTCGCCCCGTCCGGCGGATGCATCGTGCGGGAGCAGCTTAGGATGCCGCACCCATCGCTCGATGTCTTAGATTGAGCGGGCCGGAAATGAAATCGTTCCTCCGGCCAAGTTGACGCGTGCTGCACCGTCCAGCGGTACAAATACCGCGTCGTGCCACCCGGTGCGGCCTCCCTTCCGCCCCGCCGCCGGTCCGCCACCGTCGTCGCGCGATCCGGAACGCTTGCGGCGGCTCGCGCGGGAACACGCGCACGGTTCAAGCGTAAGCATAAGCGGACAACCGGGCGCGAGGGCCGGTTTGGCCCGCGCGAGCGAAGGGCTTGCGCAACCGGCTCGCGCAACGAGAGGGCATGACATGAAGCGCATCGCCATCATCGCCATGGGTACATTGGCTCTGGCTGCGGGCGCCTTCGCCGGCGCCACATCGGCGCGCGCGGACGAGGAGGCCGGGTTCGGCCGCAGCGTCCATCGGGAGGTCAGAGTGGTCCGGCGCCACGCCGCACACCGGCCGCGCCGGATCGTGCGCGAGGTCGTCGTCGAGCGGCCCGTCTACCGGACCCGCATCGTGCGCGAGGTCATCGTCGAGCGGCCGATCTACCGGCCGCGCCGGATCGTGCGCGAGGTGGTCTTCGATCCCTACGATGTCGGGCCGCCGCCCTTCGCCTACGGACCGCCGCCGCGGTTCGCCTATGGACCACCGCGGTTCGCCTACGGACCCCGCTTCTTCCGTCCGCCGCTTCGTCCGGTCGGTTATGGTCCGGGCTTCGGGTTCGGCTACGGCCCGTACTTCTAGAGCCGTATCTGACCTGATGACATCAGGTCGGCGTCTCTCATTCCCCATTGTGACGCGCATTCCTGCGATGCCCGGCTTCCGCTTCGTCGGGATGTGCTCTCGCGCGTCGCCGCCCGCCGTACCCGCATCGTCCGAACCGATGGTGCGGGTGCATCCGTTCGCCGTGCGGCCGGCTCCCGTGCGCTCAGGCGAACAGGTAACCGATCTTCGGCAGGCAGATGCCGGAGACGCGCTCGACCGATTCCGGGCCCGCGACGCCGCCTAAGCCCTCGTAGAAGCTGCAGGCGCGGGGATTGTCGGCGAGCGCCCAGACGCCGATGCGGGTGAGGCCGCGGTCGATCAGGTCGTTGCGCACCGCCCGGAACAGCCGGGTGCCGAGTCCGAGCCCCTGGAATTCCGGGGCGATGTAGAGTTCGTCGATCTCGCCGTCCGCCCGCATGATGCGGTCCCGCGCTCGCCCGTAGGCGGCGTAGCCCGCGATCCGCTCGCCGAAGGCGATGACGGCGAGACCGCGCCCGCCAGCGATCATGCCGTGCCACGTCTCCGGCCCGCGGCGGGCGAGGAAACGCTCCAGGGCGACCCCTGGAATGATGCCCTGATAGGCCTCGCGCCACGCGGCATCGAACACCGCCGAAAGGCCGGCGGCATCCGCGGCGCGGGCGCGGCGCAGGCTCACCGTGTTCGTCGTCATCGGTTCGTCGTCATCGCGGGCTCCGATCGCCAACAGGCGCCGTATGATGCTGGCAAAGGGACCGGTTCGGCAACGGTCTGTGACGGTGCGCGTTGTCGCCCGAATCACGGGCTGTTAGAGGAGCGCTCCGACAGGCCTCTCGCAGCGATCCGTGTTCAACCGCTTCCTTCCTCCCGAGACGCGCTACGCGCGGCGCATGGCCCGCATCGCGAAGTTCGAGCGGCCGATCGACGGCTCCGTCTCCCGGGCGAAGGCCTGGGCGAACATGCTGCTCGTCGATCACGGGATCTTCCGTCTCGCCTACCTCAACCGGCACCGGATCGGCACCGGGCTGGTCTGGCGCTCGGCCCAGCCGACGCCGCACCAGCTCGCATGGTTCAAGCGCCAGGGCGTGCGAACGATCGTGTCGCTGCGCGGCGGGCGCGAGCACGGCTCATGGCCGCTGCAGCGCGAGGCCTGCGAGCGGCAGGGGCTGACCCTGGTCGAGTTCGTGTTGCGCTCCCGCGAGGCGCCCTCCCGCGAGACACTGCTCGCGGCGCGCGACTTCTTCGCCGGCCTCGAATATCCGGCGGTGATGCATTGCAAATCCGGGGCGGACCGGGCGGGGCTTGCCGCCACCCTGTTCCTGATCCTGCACGAGGGCCGGCCGGTGCGGGAGGCGCTGCGTCAGCTCTCGCCGCGCTACGGCCATTTCCGCTTCGCCAAGACCGGCATCCTGGATGCGTTCTTCGCCACCTATCTGCGCGAGGGCGAGGCGCGCGGCCAGAGCTTCCTCGATTGGGTCGAGCACAGCTACGACCCGCAGGCGCTGACGCAAAGCTTCCGCGCCGGTTTCTGGTCCGACATCGTCGTCGACCGCCTGCTGCGGCGCGAATAGGCCGGCCGCCTTGGTCCTCCGGCTTCCGCGGCTGCTCAAGGCCGTATCGCGATCGTGGGCCGGGCGGCGCGGGTCGGAAGAGGTCGCCCCGAACGGTCCCCGGATCGCGGTGATCGGCAATTGCCAGGCGAAGGGCGTGGCGGAGGCGGTGCGGGTTCTCGCGCCGGGCGCGCGGGTGCGGCTCGTCCCGATGAGCACGCTGGGCCGGCGCGGGCAGGGCCTCGGCGCCTTCGCGGCCACGCTCGAGCAGTGCGACCACGTCTTCTCTCAGCCCTTCCCCACGGGCTTCTTCGCCGAGGGCGGTTCGGAGGCCCTGCGCGAGCGGCTGCCGCGGATGCGGCTCTTCCCTTCGATCGTCTTCACCGCATTCCATCCCGACGCGGTCTATGTCGGCGACCTCGCCTCGGTGGCGCGGGTGAAGCTCGTGCCCTCGCCGCTCGGTACCTACCATTCGGCGATCACTCTGTTCGGCTACCTCCGGGGCCTGCCGGGAGAGCGGATCCTCGGTCTGTTCCGGGAGGATGTGTTCGCGCGGTTGGGCTATCTCGATGCCTGGGATCTCGCCGCGGCGGACCTGATCGCGTCGAGCCGGGCAATCGGCTTCGACCTCTCGGAGGATCTGCTGCGCTGGTCGCGCGGCGGCCAGTTCATGCACAACATCAACCATCCGCGGCTGAACGTACTCGGCGACATCGCCGCACGGCTGCTGCGCGAGGCCGGGTTCGCGCCGCGCCCGGTCGCGGTCGAGGCCTACGCGCCGGACGCACTCCTCGACGACGCGATCTGGCCGGTCTATCCGCCGGTGGCGACGCTCTACGGCGTGGCGGGCTCGACGGTGTTCAAGCGGCGCCAGCGCCGGGGCGCTCCGCCCGAGACGCTCGGCCTCGACGCCTTCGTCGCGGAGAGCCTCGCGATCTATCGGATGCAGCCGCGCGAGACCCTGACCTGCCACCGGGTCGAGCACTGGGCGGGCTCGCCCGAGATCCGATCCCTGTTCGACGCCGCGTGAGAGCGCCGCAGTCGGCCAAGGGCGCCCAAAGGACGAGCCCTCCTGTGGCGGGTCTCAGGGCGGAGCCCCGGAGCGATCACTCCGCCTCGTCCTTCCCTCCGCGCTCGGCGAGGCGGGCGAGGGTCGTCATCTCGCGGAACCATGTCCGCACCGGCTTGGCCGGCGTGCCGCCCCAGCGCGAGCCCGGCGGCACGTCGCGGTTGACGTTGGAGGAGCCGGCGATCTGCGAGCCCATGCCGATGCGCAGGTGGCCGACGACGCCGACCTGTCCGCCGAGCACCACGTAGTCCTCCAGCGTCGTCGAGCCGGAGATGCCGACGCCGGAGACGATCACGCAGTGGCGGCCGATCACCACGTTGTGGGCGATCTGTACGAGGTTATCGATCTTGGTGCCTTCGCCGACGACGGTGTCGCGCGAGGCGCCCCGGTCGATCGTCGTGTTGGCGCCGATCTCGACATCGTCCTGGATGATGACGCGGCCGACCTGCGGCACCTTGATGTGGCCGCCCGCGCCCATGGCGAAGCCGAACCCGTCCTGTCCGATCCGGGCGCCGGGATGGACGATGACGCGGTTGCCGACGAGCGCGTGGGTCAGGGTCGCTCCCGCGCCGATGGAGCAGTCGCGGCCGATCCGCACGTTGGGGCCGATGACGGCGTTGGGGCCGAGCACCGTGCCGGAACCGATCTCGGCGCCGGGGCCGACGACCGCACCGGGATCGATGCGAACCCCGTCCTCGAGCCGTGCCTGCGGATGGACATGGGCGCCGGGGGAGATGCCGCTCGCGCCGAACAGCGAGCCGGGGCGCATCGCCTCCTCGTAGAGGCGGGCGAGTAGCCCGGCATAGGCGCGGTAGGGATCGCGGGTCACGAGGGCGATCGTGCCGGACGGGACCCGCGGGGCGAAGCGCGGCGAGACGAGACAGGCCAGGGCCCGCGTCGTGGCCAGCGCCTCGCCGTATCGGGCGTTGTCCATGTAGGCGAGTTCGGTCGGTCCCGCGGTTTCGAGGGGAGCGGCCCCGGTCACCGGCAGCGCCGGGTCGACGCCCTCGGGCAGCGGCACGCCGCAGGCATCGGCGACGGCGCCGAGGGTCAAGCCGCCTCTCGGCGCGATGAAGACGGGATCTGACATGAGGTTCGAGCGGCGCCGGGCGGGGGAGGGGTTCGAGTGCCGCTATAGCGCTCTTCGTCCGAGGGAACACCCGCCCGGGGGGCGGAGCGGGTCCGACAACGCAAAAGAGCCGTGCCTGACCCCAGCGGGTCAGGCACGGCTCTCTCAGGCGAACCTGTCGGGGATCAGAAGCGCGAGCCGCCGGAGAAGCGGAACGCCTGGAGCTGGTCCTTGCCGACCTTGCCCAGCGCCGTCTGGACACCCTCGTCCTTGGAGAGGGCGTAGGCGTAGTCGAAGCGGATCGGGCCGAGCGGCGAGTTCCACAGGATCGAGGCACCGACCGAGGAGCGGATCGTCGGCTTGTCGCGGACGTTCACGCACTCGGGCTCGACCTTGATCGCGTTGGCACCGAAGTTCGTGTAGTTGCAGCCCGATCCCGGCGCGAAGCCGTTGATGAAGCCGTCGCGGTTGACGTCGAAGTTGCGGCGGCCGTCATAGCCGAACAGCGTACCGGCATCGGCGAACACCGCGCCCTTCAGGCCGAGATCCTTCGGCAGACCCCAGATCGGGAACTGAACCTCGACCGTGGCGCCGAAGTAGGTCGTGCCGCCGATGGCGTTGGAGCGGGCATCGGCGATGCCGACGTCGCGCGGACCGAGACCGTTCGGAGCGAAGCCGCGGACCAGCGACGGGCCGAGGAAGAACTGGTCGGTGATGCGCAGCGGCTGGTTGTCCAGCGACGAGATGTGGCCGCCCTGGAGGCGCACGAAGCCGACCACGTCCTCCCAGATTTCCTTGTAGTAACGGGCGTCGCCCGTCACGCGGAAGAACTTGGAGTCGCCGCCGATGCCGGCGATATCGGGCTTCAGCTCGCCGTAGAAGCCATTCGTGGGCCGCTGCAGGTTGTCGAGGGTCGAGTAGGCCAGGGTGACGCCCGCGAGCGAGGTCAGCACGTTGCCCTGCTGGCCCTTGAGGGCGATCGAGGCCTCGCCGTCGAACGCGCAGTTCGGGTAGGCCGGAAGACCACCCACGTCGCGCCCGCTCGCTGGATCGATCGTTCCGGCCGGATTGATGGCGGTGTAGCCGGGGATCGCCACCGAGCAGTCGTTGTAGGGCCGCTTGATGGTGTTCGGGACCCGCAGCTCGGTGTTGTAGAGCGAGTAGCGGAAGGTGACGCCGAACTCTTCGGTGATCGGCAGACCGAGGCGGAGCTGGCCGCCGTAGACGGTCGTCTCGTAGCGCGACCAGCGGGTCAGGTCGGAGTACTTGTAGAAGGCGTCGAAGCCGGCAGCGAGACGGTAGCCGAGGAAGTACGGCTCGGTGAAGGAGAAGTCGATGCCGCGGGCATACTGGCCGCCCTGCACCGCGAGGCGCACGTACTGGCCGCGGCCGAGGAAGTTCGACTCGGAGACCGAGACCTCACCGATGATGCCGTCCTGGGTGGAGTAGCCGCCCGCCACCGAGAACGATCCCGTGGGCTGATCCTCGACGTCGATGTTGACGATCACCCGGTCCGGCGACGAGCCCGGCTCGTTGGAGAAGCGGACCTTCTTGAAGAAGCCGAGGCCGTTCAGGCGGCGCTCGGCCCGGTCGACCAGCACGCGGTTGTAGGCATCGCCCTCGGTCAGGTCGAGCTCGCGGCGGATGACGTAGTCGCGGGTACGGGTGTTGCCGCGGATGTTGATGCGCTCGACGTAGACGCGCGGGCCGTCCTCGACCACGAAGCCGAGGGCCACCTGATGGGTGGCGCGGTCGCGCTGACCGGTCGGCCGCACCTGGGCGAAGGGGTAGCCCTGGCGGTTGACCTCGTTGGTGACGCCGACGAGCGTCTTCTCGACATCCTCGGCGTTGTAGACATCGCCGACCTGGGCGCGGATCTGCCCGTCGAGCGCCTCGCGGTCGATGCCGGGGATACGCGGGTCCACGGCCACCGCGCCGACGGTGTACTGCTCACCCTCCTCGACGGTGACGGTGATGACCCAGCCGGTCTCGTCGCCGGACTCGACGTAGCGGGCATCGGCGTTGACGACGCGGAAGTCGGCGTAGCCGTTCTTGAGGTAGTAGCGGCGCACGACGTCGAGGTCGGCGGAGATGCGGTCGGGATCGTAGACGTCGGAGGTCTTGATGAACGAGAGGAAGTTCATCTCGGAGGACGACATCAGACCCTTGAGGGTCGATTCCGAGTAGGCGCTGTTGCCGACGAAGTTGATGGCGCGGATACCGGTCTTGTCACCCTCGTCGATGGTGAAGACGACGTCGGAGCGGCCGGTGGGAAGGTCGACGAGGCGGTAGCTGACCTTGGCGGTGCCGCGGCCCGAACGCTTGTAGACGTCGCGGATGCGCTCGACGTCGGCGGCAATCACCGCCGGGCTCAGGGCGCCGCGATCCTTGGTCTCGACGACGCTCTCGAGGGTCGCCTTCTCGATTTTCTTGTTGCCCTCGAAGAAGACGCGGCCGACCACGCTGTTCTCACGCACGCGCACCACGGTGGTGCCACCGCGGCCGGAGACCTGCACGTCGGAGAAGAGGCCGGTGGCGAGAAGGTTGCGCCGCGCCTCCTCGGGTGAGCCCGAGGCCGTGCCGGTGACGTAGGAGCGGATCGTGTCGGCGTCGACACGGCGGTTGCCTTCGACGACGATCTGCTGCGCCTGTGCGGCCGCGCCGCCGAGGATCACGCTGGCGGCGGTGGCGACCAGAACGATGGCACGCTCCGCCGACTTTCGCCGGCGCTTTCCCGTCATCGACATCATGTAATCGCCCGTCTCTTTTTATCTCAGCACGGGTTCGCACCCGCAGGCAGCCGCCCTTAAGGCTCGCCGCCCTCTGGTCCCAGCCACGCTTGTATCGGGATTCCCCCACGAAGCAAACGAGAGGGCCGTCCGACATACCGGGATTTTGGGGGGTCGTGGCCTTCGCGCCACTTAACGACGAAGCGCCTTTACGATCGATCTCAGATTAGCGTGAATAGGGCGTAAATATGATCGCAAACACGACTTTTCCGTTCGTCTCCGGACCGCGGTAAGCCGGCCTTCACCGTAAATGCGAACGGCCCGGCGCATGCGCCGGGCCGTCGATTCGGGCGGGGAAGGGCACCCGCCTGTCAGGTGCCGCGCTGGCTCAGCGAGGCGCCCAGATTGAGGATGTCGTTCCAGGCCGCGAACAGCATCAGCATCAGCACGAAGGCCAGTCCGATGCGGAAGCCGATCTCCTGCGCCCGCTCGCTCAAGGGGCGGCCGCGCACCGCCTCGAAGGCGTAGAACATCAGGTGTCCGCCATCGAGGAGCGGGATCGGGAACAGGTTGAGGAGTCCGATCGAGACCGATAGCAGCGCGACCAGTCCGATCAATCCGCCGACGCCGCCGACGCGGGCGACCTCGCCCGAGACCCGGGCGATGCCGATCGGGCCGGAGAGCTGGTCGGCGGATTCACGGCCGGTGACGAGCTTGCCGATATAATCGAAGGTGCGCTCGACCACGAAGGCCGTCTCGTGGACGCCGAGCTTCAGCGACTCGAACGGGCCGTAATGCACCAGCTTGGCCGCGTCGGCCTTCGGGCCGTTGATGCCGAGCCGGCCGAAGCGGTGGCGGCCGAAGGGCGTGCGCTCCTCGATCATGTCGGGCACGGCGGTCAGGGTCTGGACCTGGCCGCCGCGATCGACGGCGACCGCCAGCGACGAGCCGGCGGCGGCCGAGACGACGCGCTGCATCTCGTTGAAGGTCTTGACCGGCTCGCCGTTGATCGTGCGGATCACGTCGCCGGGCTGGAAGCCCGCCCGCGCGGCGGCGCTGTTCGGCTGCACCGCCTCGACGCGAGCCGGCGTCTCGTAGCGGCCGCTGAAATAGATCGCGCCGGCGAAGACGGCGATCGCCAGGATGAAGTTGGCGATGGGGCCGGCGGCGACGATCGCCGCGCGCTTGGCCACCGGCTGGGTCGGGAAGCTGACTGCCCGCTCATGCGGGCTCATGCGGGCGACCGCCTCCGGATCGGGCACGCTGGCGCCGTTGGCGTCACCCACGAACTTCACGTAGCCGCCGAGCGGGATCGCCGAGAGCTTCCAGCGGGTGCCCCGCCGGTCGGTGAAGCCGACGACCTCCGGGCCGAAGCCGATGGAGAAGGCGGTCACCCCGACTCCGCACCAGCGCCCGACGAGGAAGTGACCCATCTCGTGCACGAACACGACGATCGTCAGCACGATCAGGAAGGGGATCACCGCCCCGAAGAAGCCGGCGGCGTTGCCGCCCATGCCGCTCAAGAATTCCATGGCCATCATCCTTCAGGCCGCGATACGCGTTGGGAGATCCGTGCACGTCAGGCGCGAATCGGTCTTGACCACCCGCCCTGGCAGAGCGGGCCCACGGCGGGCAAGTCGCGGATCGTCGCACGCCTCACGTTCGAGCGCGAGATCTAATCGCCCGCGCAACCGCCGGGATCGGGCCGTCCGTCCCCGACAACACTTCGTAAAGGTTAATTCGCCTCAGCCCGCGGCGCGGGCCGCGGGCACGGCCTCCAGGCTCCAGGCGCGCACCCGCGCGTCGATGGCCAGCGCCTCCTCCACGTCCTGCGGCGCGCGCTGGAATTCGGCGGCGAAATGTTCGACCGCCCGCTCCACCAGTTCGGCGATGCCGTAGAACGGGATCGCGCCGCGGATGAAGGCGGCCACCGCGATCTCGTTGGCGGCGTTCATCACCGTCGGCGCCGCGCCGCCCTCGCGCAGCGCCGCGCGGGCGACGCGCAGGCAGGGGAAGCGCGCCTCGTCCGCCGGCTCGAAGGTGAGGCTGCCGGTGGCGGCGAGATCCAGCGGACGGCCGCGGGCGATCTCCAGGCGGTCGCCCAGCCCGAGGCAGTGGGCGATCGGCACGCGCATGTCGGGCATGGCGAGCCCGGCGGTCACCGCGCCGTCGCGCCACGCGATCAACCCGTGCACGATCGATTGCGGGTGGACGATCACGTCGAGTCGTGCCGCGTCGATGCCGAAGAGGTGGTGGGCCTCGATCAGCTCCAGCCCCTTGTTCATCAGCGAGGCGGAATCGATGTTGATCTTCATGCCCATCGACCAAGTCGGATGGGCGGCGGCCTCGGCCGGGGTCGCGGCGGCGATGCGCTCGCGGGTCCAGGTGCGGAAGGGGCCGCCCGAGGCGGTCAGCGTCATCTTGGCGATGTCGGCGACGCGGCCGTCGCCCATGGCCTGGGCCAGGGCGTTGTGCTCGGAATCCACCGGCAGGATGCGGGCGCCGTAGCGTCCGGCGTCGCGCATGAAGGCGTCGCCCGCGCAGACGAGGCTCTCCTTGTTGGCCAGCGCGATGGTGCGCCCGAGCCGGAGCGCCGCGTGCGTGGGCTTGAGGCCCGCCGCGCCGCTCACCGCGGCGACGACGATGTCGGCCTCGCGGGCGACCGCCTCCAGCACGGCGCTCTCGCCGGCGCCGTTCGGGATGCCGGAGCCCGCCAGCGCCTCGGCGAGCGCCGGGCCGGCGCTCTCGTCGGCCAGCGCGGCGAAATCCGGCTTCATCTCCAGGGCGAGCTTGGCCAGGGCCGCGGCGTCCCGGCCGCCGACCAGCGCCCCGACCCGGAAGCGGCCCGCATGCTGGGACAGGAGATCCGTGGTCGAGCGGCCGATCGAGCCGGTAGCGCCGAGGACGGTGACGGTGAGACTCACGGGATCCAGTTCCGTTCAGGCATTCAGGAGCCGCAGGGCGGCGAGGCACAGGCCGGCGAGAAGCGCGACGGCGAAGAAGCCGTCGAGCCGGTCCATGACGCCGCCATGGCCGGGGATCGAGCGGCCGGAATCCTTGACGCCGTAGCGGCGCTTGAGGGCGGACTCAACCAGATCGCCGGCCATCGACAGGATCGAAGCGAGGCCGCTCACCGCCGCGACGAGGGGCAGCGAGACGGCGGGCAGCGCGTCCCAGCCCTGCCCGCGTGCGACGACCACGGTGAGGGTGCCGCCGACGATCCCCGCGAAAAGGCCGCCGAGCGCGCCGGACCACGTCTTCTTCGGGCTGACCCGCGGCATCAGCTTCGGCCCACCGATCAGGCGGCCGGTGAAGTAGGCGACGCTGTCGGTGGACCAGACCACCGCGAACATCCAGGCCGGCCCGACGATGCCGATGGCGGGATCGATCCGCAGCAGCGTCGGCACCAGGGCGACCACCGCGCCGCCGAGGAGGCCCCAGATCGGCTTGCGCCGGCCCGGACCGTGGCCGAGGGCGAACAGGCCGAGGCTTCCGGCGAGCAGGAGGAGAAGCGGCACCCAGAGCGGCGTGCCGACGAGCACGGCCGCGAGCACGGCGAACAGCGTCGCACCGGTGAGGCCGAGCAGCGGCAGCAGAGGCTCGGAGCGGGTCATGGCGAGCCATTCGGCGGCGCCGACGATCCCGGCGATGAGCCAGACCGCGGCGAAGGCCCAGCCTCCGATCACCAGGCTGCCGAGCACCGCCGCGCCGAGCACCAGGGCCGAGGCCACCCGCAGACCGAATTCGCGGTTGGCGAAGGGGGCCCGCTGGGCCGGCGCGGGGGGGGCCGCCTCGTCCGGTGCCATCAGCCGGCCCCGGTGTTGAGGCCGCCGAAGCGGCGGTCGCGGCGGTGATACTCGCCGACAGCGGCGAGGAAGGCGTCGTGGTCGAAATCCGGCCAGAAGCCGGGCTCGAACACGTACTCGGCATAGGCCGTCTGCCACGTCAGGAAATTCGAGAGCCGCTGCTCGCCTGAGGTGCGGATGACGAGATCCGGATCGGGGATGCCGGCGGTGTCGAGGGCCGCCGTCACCGTCGGCAGGTCGATCTCCTCCGGACGCAGGCGCCCCTCGGCGACCGCCGCCGCGATGCGCCGCACCGCGCGCAGGATCTCCTGGCGTCCGCCGTAATTGAAGGCCACGACCAGGGTCAGTCCGGTATTGGCGCGGGTGCGCGTCTCCGCCTCATCGAGCAGGCCGGCGATGTCCGCCGCGAGGTCGGTCCGGTCGCCGATCACCCGGACGCGGACGTTGTTGGCGTGCAGGTCGGCGAGGTCGCTGCGCACGAACAGCTTGAGCAGGCCCATCAGCTCGGAGATCTCCGAGGGCGGCCGGCGCCAGTTCTCGGAGGAGAAGCTGTAGACGGTCAGATAGTCGATGCCGAGGGTGATGGCGGAGCGCACGGCCCGGCGGACGGCCTCGACGCCGCGGCGGTGCCCCTCGAAGCGGGGCAGGCCCCGGCTCGCGGCCCAGCGGCCGTTGCCGTCCATGATGATGGCGACGTGCCGCGGTGCGGGCTGCGCCGCGCCCTCGGGGGCGGCAGCCGCCGCCTCCCCGATCTGCCGCGCGCCTTCCGAGCGAACCACCGCAGCCTCCCCCTCCTGGCGCACCCTAGACCGCCTCCCTGGCCGTGCTGCGGCCCGGCACGGCCCGCCATCTTTCCCGTCGACGTTGCAGGTCGGGGGCGTCAGACCTGCATGATCTCCTTTTCCTTCGAGGCCAGCACGCCGTCGATCTCGGCGATGGCATCGTCGGTGGCCTTCTGCACGTCGGCGGCCTGACGCTTCTCGTCGTCCTGGCTGATGGCGCCGTCCTTCTCCAGCTTCTTGAGGATGTCGAGGCCGTCACGGCGGACGTGGCGCACGGCGACGCGGGCCTCCTCCGTGTACTTGTGGGCGACCTTGACCATCTCCTTGCGGCGCTGCTCGTTCATCTCGGGGATGCGCAGCCGGATGGTCTGGCCTTCCGTCATCGGGTTGAGGCCGAGATCGGATTCGCGGATCGCCTTCTCGACATTCGTGACCATCGAGCGATCCCAGACCGAGATCGAGAGCAGGCGCGGCTCCGGCACGCTGACCGTGGCGACCTGGGCCATCGGCATCGACGCGCCGTAGGCCTCGACCTGGATCGGATCGAGCAGGCTCGGTGTCGCGCGGCCCGTGCGCAGCGATCCCAGATCCTTGCTCAGGGACGAGACGGCGCCCTGCATGCGGCGCTTGATGTCGCCGAGGTCGAATTCCGGTGTGGCCATGGATTCTCAGTCCCGATGCGTTCGGGTGGCAGATCGGCGCGCTCGGGACGCGCCCGGCACGCGGTGCCGCTACATGAACGAAAAACCGGGTGGCCGCAAATGCGGTCGGGCGGCATCCGCAAGGAGCCCCCGCCGCCACCCAGCGACACGGTCCCGCTTCGACGCGTCCGCGCGGCGATCCACCCGGCCCCTGGCCTCGCGAAGAGCGCCCGGCCCGGCCCGTCACCGAGGCGGCAAGGTCCCGGCTCGGCGCTTCGTTGCCCGGGCGAGGATCGGTTGGACCATCGTCGGCCGGGACTTCGTCGGCCGGGACTTCGTCGGCAGCTCGGAAGGCCGATCGCGTTTTAATCCCACCGATGCTCCGAGTGACCTTGGGTTAGTAATTTCAGGGTAAAAAATCTCGGCGACCACCTAACATATGTAATGCCGGTCGCGTCGGGAGCTATGCCGTGCCTGTCCGGAATCTGTCTATCCGCTCGAAACTGATCGGAAGCTTCACGATACTGACGGTTCTGGTGCTCGCACTGGGGATCGTGAGCCTAGGTGGTCTGTCTCACATCAATGGGCATCTTCAGACCATCGAGCGAAATTGGCTTCCCAGCGTCCGCGCGGCCGGGGACGTCGACGCACTGACGGGGCGCTACAACACCAGCCTCCTGAGACATGTTCTGACCGAGGACGCGAAGAGCCTTGCCGCCGTCGAGAACGATGTCGTTCAGCGCGGCAAGAAGCTCGACGCCGCCGCGGACGCCTATGCGCCGCTCGTCAGCTCGCCCGAGGAGCGCAAGCTCTACGACACGTTCCGGCAGGAATGGAGCGCCTTCGCCGCTGTCGGCGAGCGCATCATGGGCCTGTCGCGCCGGGGCGAGAAGGCGCAGGCCCTGGCCCTGTACGAAGCGGAGGCCGTGCCCCCGCGGCGGCGCGCGTCGCTGGCGCTCGAATCCCTGATCAAGCTCAACAACGAGGGCGCGGCGGCGGCCGAGGTGGCCGCCACCAGCGCCTACGCCTCGACCAAGATCCAGGTTCTGGGCGCGATCGCCGCCGCCATCCTGCTCTCGGTCGGGCTCGCCCTCGTCATCGTCCGCGGTGTCTCGCGCGGCATCGACTCCGTGGTGCGGCCGATGCAGGCCTTGGCCGGCGGCGACCTGAGCGTCACCGTTGCGCATCAGGGGGAGGCCACCGAGATCGGCCGCATCGCCGATGCCGTTCAGGTCTTCAAGACCGGTCTGATCCGCGCCCGAGCCCTGGAGGAGGAGACCGCGCTCGCGCGCGCTTCGGCCGAGGAGCAGCGCAAGGCCGGCATGCGGCAGATGGCCGAGAATTTCGAGCAGGCGGTCGGCGGCATCGTCGGCATGGTGTCCGCCTCGGCCACCGAGTTGCACGCCACCGCCGAGAGCATGACGACCACGGCGTTCCAGACCGCCAACCAGTCGAGCGCGGTGGCGGCTGCGGCCGAGGAAGCGTCGGTCAACGTCAACACGGTGGCGGCGGCCTCCGAGGAGCTCGGGGCCTCCGTGCAGGAGATCGGCCGGCAGGTGTCGGGCTCGGCGGATCTGGCGCAGCGGGCGGTCAACGAGGCGGACCGGACGGTCTCGCTCGTGCAGGAGCTCAGCGGTGCCGTCTCGGAGATCGGCGACGTGGTGAGCCTGATCTCGAACATCGCCAGCCAGACCAACCTTCTGGCCTTGAACGCCACCATCGAGGCGGCGCGCGCGGGCGAGGCCGGCCGCGGCTTCGCGGTGGTCGCCGCGGAGGTGAAGGAGCTGGCGAGCCAGACGGCGCGGGCGACCGAGGAGATTTCGGGCCAGATCGGTCAGATCCAGGGTGCGACGCGTCAGGCGGTCGGTGCGATCGGTTCGGTCACGGAGCGGGTCCGCGAGATCAACGCCGTGGCCACCGCCATCGCGGCGGCGGTCGAGCAGCAGGGCGCCGCCACCCATGAGATCGTGTCGAGCGTCGGTCAGGCCTCGGCCGGCACGACCGAGGTGACGAGCAACATGGTCGGCCTCGCCCGCGCCTCCGAGGACACGGGCGCGGCTGCCTCTCAGGTGCTCGCATCGGCCTCCGAACTCTCGCGCCAGTCCGAGCATCTCTCGGCCGAGGTCACGCGGTTCCTCGCCTCCGTGCGCGCCGCCTGACGGACGCGCGCCATCGCCTCATGCCCGAGCTCTCGGGACGGCGGATCCGGGTCCGCACAAGCGCCGGGCGGGCCGTCACGGTGTCGGCTTCGAACAGGCCGACACCGCTCTACAGGGCCTCACCCCGCAGCAGGCGCGGGGTCTCTCCCCGCAGGGCGGAGGCCCGGCCGATGAAGAAGCGCTTCAGGCCCGGCATCCGGTCGACGAGGCCGAGCCCGAGGTCGCGGGTGAGGCGCAGGGTCAGGCTGTCGTTCGAGAACAGGCGGTTGAGCCCGTCGGTCGCCGCCGCCATCGCCACGGAATCGAAGCGGCGGGCCTGCTCGTAGTCGCGCAGCACCGCATCGGCACCGGGATCGAGCCCGAGCCGCAGGGCACCGGTCACCGCCTCGGCGAGGGCCGCCGCCCCCGCGAGGCCGAGATTGAGCCCCTGGCCCGCCAGCGGGTGGATGACGTGGGCGGCGTCGCCGAGGAGCGCGAGGCGCGGCGCCCGGAAGCTGCGGGCGATGCCGAGATGCAGCGGGTGGGCGCTCGGACCATGCTCCAGGGCGATGGGGCCGAGTTCGGGCCCGAACCGGCGCTCGATCTCGGTCAGCGTTTCGGCAGCGTCCCCGCCGAGCAGGGCCGGCACGTCGGCGCTGCGCTCGGTCCAGACGATGGAGGAGCGGTGACCGAGAGCGCCCCCCGCCCGGAGCGGCAGGATCGCGAAGGGGCCGCTCGGCAGGAAATGCTCGAAGGCACGCCCCTCGTGGTCGCGGGCATGCTGGATCGTCGCGACGATGCCCGATTGCGGGTAGGACCAGCCGACCCAGCCGATGCCGGCCGCCTCGCGCAGGGCCGAGCGCGCCCCGTCGGCGGCGACCACCAGGGCGACCTCTTCCGTGCTGCCGTCGCTCAAGGTGACCCGGCTCGCCCGCGGACCGGGCGCAGCGGCGCGGACCCCCGCGGCGACGAGCCGGACGCCCGCCTCGCGCGCGGCGTCGAGCAGCGCGCTGACCATCGGCTCGGCCTCGACCATATGAGCGAAGGGCTCGCCCTCCGCGCCCGCGTCCCGGCGCGCCTCGGTCCCGTCGCCGAAGGTGAGGAAGACCGGCCGCACCGGATCGCCGACGCGGCTGTCGCTGATGACGAGCCGGCGCATGGGCTCCGCCGCCGGTTCGATCCGCGGCCACACGTCGATCTGCTCGAACATCCGCCGCGGCCCCGCCGCGACGGCGTAGGCGCGCCCGCGGTGGCGCGCGGCGCCCGCGTTCAGGCCGGGATCGCAGAGCATGACGTCGAGAGCGGGGCCGTGCGTCCGCTTCAGGGCGACCGCCAGGGCGAGGCTGGCGATGCCCGCTCCGGCGACGAGCAGGCGGCGGCTTCCGGGACGATGTCCGGTGAAGTTGCCGGGATGGCGATCCGTCGTGCTCATCGGCGCTCCTCGTCCTCGGCACCGCGGCCGCCTCCGACGAGGCGTGCCGCTGCGCTTCACATAGCGCGCGCGCCGCGCGCACGCGATCCCGGTGGCAGTGTCCCCATTCACGCAGCCCGGGATGTTTCCCGGGGGCGAGCGCCCCGCGTGGCATCGGCGGGCCGAGCCGCTATGTGCGTCGGGCGCGCCCCGAGTCGGGACCGCCCCTCATCGTCATCCGCCGTCCCAGAGCCGCAGAAGCCGTCATGTCCGAAGCCGCCACGTCCGAAGCCCTCCGGCCCGATCCCGTCGACGCGCTTCTGTCGATCCTCGACTTGGAGCGCCTTGAGACCGATCTGTTCCGCGGCATCAGCCCCCGGATCGGCTGGCCGCGGGTCTTCGGCGGGCAGGTCGTGGCCCAGGCGCTGGTCGCGGCGTCCCGCACCGTCGAGGCATCCCGCCCGCCCCACTCGCTGCACGCCTATTTCCTCCTCGGCGGCGACCCCGCGGTGCCGATCGTCTACGAGGTCGAGCGCATCCGCGACGGCGGCAGCTTCACCACGCGCCGGGTCAAGGCGATCCAGAAGGGCCGGGCGATCTTCGCCATGTCGGTGTCGTTCCATCTGGCAGAGGCGGGCGTCGAACACGCCGCAGGGCTCCCCGAGGTGCCGGGACCCGGTGAGCTGGCGGATGCGCGGACCCTCGTCCGGGAGGGCGGCAGCATCGTGCCCGAGCCGATGCTCGCCTATTTCACGCAGGCCTGGCCGATCGAATTGCGGCCGGTCGAGACCGAGCGCTACCGCGACCGCGCGCCGGGGCCCGCCCGCTACCATGTCTGGATGCGCGCGACGAAGCCCCTGCCGGAGGATCCGGCGGTGCATCGGGCGGTGCTCGCCTACGCTTCGGACATGACCCTGCTCGACGCGACGCTGATCCCCCACGGCCGCACCGTGTTCGACCCCGAGATCCAATCGGCGAGCCTCGACCACGCCCTCTGGTTCCACCGGCCGTTCCGGGCCGATTCCTGGCTGCTCTATTCGCAGGACAGCCCGAGCGCCTCGGGCGGACTCGGCTTCGCCCGCGGCACCTTCCACGACGAGGACGGACACCTCATCGCGTCGGTCGCGCAGGAAGGTCTGATTCGCCAGCGCCGCCCCTGACACGGGCAGCGCGAGCGGATTTGCCGAAGTGGAAGGCTGATTGTCTAATAATATGGCAGTTTTCGCGGCCAAGCTGCTCGGCGTGGCGCCAGTGCTCGCTCACGTTCTGGGCAGAAGAGCGAGACCGAAAATGGTTCCGTCTGGCACGGTCCTTGAATGAAGGCGCGCGGTCGCAGGGTCATCCCGATCCCTGCGGAACCGCTGGGTCTCGGCCGGTGCGCGGCCGGCGGTGAGAAGGCAGAACAAAGGGGGCGCCGCCCATGAAAATCGTGATGGCGATCATCAAGCCGTTCAAGTTGGAGGAGGTCCGCGACGCCCTGACCGGGATCGGCGTTCACGGCCTGACCGTGACCGAGGTCAAGGGCTACGGTCGGCAGAAGGGCCACACCGAGATCTATCGCGGTGCCGAGTACGCCGTGAGCTTCCTCCCCAAGCTGAAGATCGAGGTGGCGATCGCGGCCGACCTCGTGACGAACGTGATCGACACGATCGCGGGCGCCGCCCGCACGGGACAGATCGGCGACGGCAAGATCTTCGTGATGCCGCTGGAAAAGGCGGTCCGCATCCGCACCGGCGAGACCGACGCCGACGCGCTCTGAGAGCCCGTCCCGCACCGGTTCTCTCTCCGATACCCCGACGGCTCATCACCCGTTCCGGCGGAACGCGCCCGGCCGCGCCGCCTCCACTCTCCTCAATGCTTGACGCACGGCGATCAGGAGCTTCCTGTCCATGAAACCTCGTAACCTTCTCGCGCTCGGGCTGGGAGGAGCCGCCCTCGGCCTCCTCCTCGTCGAGCCGTCGCTCGCGCAGGCGCCGGCGGTCGAGCCCGCCGTCACCGCCGCCGCCCCGGTGCCGAACAAGGGCGACACCGCGTGGATGCTGATCTCGGCGGTCCTCGTCCTGCTGATGACGGTGCCCGGCCTCGCCCTGTTCTACGGCGGTCTCGTGCGCACCAAGAACATGCTCTCGGTGCTGACCCAGGTCTTCGCGATCGCCTCGATCGTCTGCCTCCTGTGGGTCACCTACGGCTACAGCCTCGCCTTCACCAACGGCGGCGGCCTCAACGATTTCGTCGGCGGCTTCTCGAAAGCCTTCCTCAAGGGCGTCGATCCCAACTCGGTCGCCGCCACCTTCTCCAACGGCGTCGTGATCCCCGAATACGTCTATATCTGCTTCCAGATGACGTTCGCGATGATCACGCCCGGCCTCATCGTCGGCGCCTTCGCCGAGCGGATGAAGTTCTCGGCGCTGATCGTGTTCACGATCCTCTGGGTCACCCTGATCTACTTCCCGATGGCCCACATGGTCTGGTACTGGGGCGGTCCGGACGTCTTCGCCGACGCGGCCCGCAAGCTCGCCGCCGCCGGGGGCGAGGCCAATGCCGCGGCCAAGGCCGAGTACGACGCGGTGATCGGCGATGCCGGCATGCTGTTCAAGTGGGGCGCCCTCGACTTCGCCGGCGGCACCGTCGTTCACATCAACGCGGGTATCGCTGGCCTCGTCGGCTGCCTGATGCTCGGCAAGCGCATCGGCTACGGCCGTGACCTGCTCGCCCCGCACTCGCTGACCATGACCACGATCGGCGCCTCGCTCCTGTGGGTCGGCTGGTTCGGCTTCAACGCCGGCTCGAACCTCGAGGCGAACGGCACCACCGGTCTGGCGATGATCAACACCTTCGTCGCCACCGCCGCCGCCGCCGTGTCCTGGCTGTTCGTGGAATGGGCCGCCAAGGGCAAGCCGTCGCTGCTCGGCATGCTCTCGGGCGCCATCGCCGGCCTCGTCGCCGTCACCCCGGCCGCGGGCTTCGCCGGCCCGATGGGCTCGATCGTGCTCGGCCTCGTCGCGGGCGCCGCCTGCTTCGTGATGTGCTCCACCGTGAAGAACGCGCTCGGCTACGACGACTCCCTCGACGTGTTCGGCGTGCACTGCATCGGCGGCATCATCGGCGCCCTCGCCACGGGCATCCTGGTCTCGACCGACCTCGGCGGTGCCGGCATCCCCGACTACACCACCAAGCCCGGCGAGCTGACCCTCGGCGCCTACGACATGATGGCTCAGCTCATCGTTCAGGCGAAGGCGGTCGGCTTCACCATCCTCTGGTCGGGCATCGGCTCGGCGATCCTCTACAAGCTCGTCGATCTGACGATCGGCCTGCGCGTGACGCAGGAGGAGGAGCGCGAGGGTCTCGACATCGCCGATCACGGCGAGCGCGCCTACAACTACTGAGTGCTGGCCCGCCAGTACGGCGGATCCCGGTGAAAGGAGGCCTCGGCGCGTCGCGCCGGGGCCTTTTTCTTGGTCTGACCACGTGAGTCGGGCGCGTCCGCCATATGTCGCCGCCTCGGCGTTCCCTGGCCTCTTGGTTAATCGATCGTGAAGATCGCAGCCGATTCTCGCGGAAAAGTTGACGCCCGCCGGCCTTAAAAATGTTGCTCCGACGCAACATTCCCCGCGTACAGGTTGATGCGGCTCAAAACTGATTAAAAATTGGGCACTTGCGCAAAACTTCATTTTGCGGCGCGCCGTCGAGTTCGGCACCTTGGCCGTATCGAACTTGGGGCTGACCGCAATGACAATCAAAACAAAGCTTCTGGCCGCGGGCGCGGCACTCTCCACGCTGAGCGCCACCGCATTGCCGGTTCTCGCCGCCGACATGCCCGCCGCCGCACCGGCGCCTGTTGTCGTCGAGGAGCATTGTAAAGCTGCGATCTCGACCCCGACCTTCGGCGGCCTCATCAAGGCGAACCCGAACCCGGCCTGCTTCGTCACGGGACTGGGCGACATCTATGTCGGCGGCGCGATCACCGGCTTCGCCTATTCCCAGACCAACGCCTTCGGCATTCTCTCGCCGAGCGCCGAGCAGGACCGCTACGGCCGCGTCGATTTCACGAACCTCCAGGGCTGGATCCAGAAGGCCGACGGCCCCCTGCAGTTCTACGTCCATGCCGGCCTGTACTCGATTCCGGCGCTCGGCCTGCCGCTCTACTCCTCGTTCGAGCAGACCCAGTCGCTGTTCGGCCCGGTTCCGGTCGCCTTCGGCAAGTGGCAGATCAACGACGAGTGGTCGATCCAGGCCGGCCGGATGTTCACCAACATCGGCTCCGAGCTATTGTTCTCCTACCAGAACCTCAACATCTCCCGCGGTCTGGTCTTCAACCAGGAGAACTTCATCAACCAGGGCGTTCAGGTGAACTACGCGAGCGGTCCGTTCGCGGCTTCGGTCTCGGTGAACGACGGGTTCTACTCGGGCGAGCTGAACTGGGTGACGGGTCTCGCCACCTACAAGCTCGACGACTCGAACACGATCGGCATCAACGGCGGTACGCATTTAAGCGACTTCGATTCCTCGACCCGCAGCCCGCGCTTCCAGTTCGCGACGATCAACTCGCTGCAGAACAGCAGCATCATCAGCGTGAACTACACCTACTCCAACGGGCCGTGGATCATCTCGCCCTACTTCCAGTACACCAACGTCGCCGCCAAGCCGAGCTACTTCAGCCCGATCGTCGGTGGTGAGACCTGGGGCGGCGCGCTGCTCGCCGGCTACGCCTTCAACGAGAACTTCGGTCTGGCCGGCCGCGTCGAGTACATCGCGCAGTCGGGCACCCGCTTCGACACCCTGAGCGCGACCAGCCTCCTGTACGGCCCGGGCAGCTCGGCCTTCTCGTTCACGATCACCCCGACCTTCACCTGGGACCGCTACTTCGTCCGCGGCGAGTTCGCGACGGTGCAGGCCTACGACGTCACCCCCGGCTTCGGCTTCGGCCGCGACGGCACCAAGCGCTCGCAGGAGCGCTACCTGGTCGAGACCGGCTTCACCTTCTGAGGGACGCGCCGATCCGCCTGCGGAAGCCGGATCGCACGAAACCGGACTTGGTCCAATCTGGGAAGCCTCGGAGAAATCCGGGGCTTCCTGCATTTCCGCGCAGGGCCGGACGATCGCCTGAAGAGGTCGCGTACCGGCAGACGGGCGATGTCGAGCGCTGCGGGCGGTGTCCGCTTTGTGGGACCCACTTAGCCCGCCGTTAACCGCCCCGCATTAGCCTTACCGGATCGTTGACACCGGACCGGTTTGCGCATGCGTTCCCTCCGCCGTTCCGCGTCGCCCTATGACACCTTCGTCGACAGCCTGCGGCCCTTCCTGGCCAAGCGGCTGACGGAGTGCGGCGGCCTGATCCTCTTCACCGGTGCGGTCGCTCTGACCGTCGCCCTGGCGACGTGGTCGATCGACGACCCGAGCCTCAACCACGCCACCGACCAGCGGGCGCACAACGTGCTCGGGCGCCCCGGCGCTGTCGTCGCCGATCTCGCCATGCAGCTCCTCGGGCTCGGCTCGATCATGCTCGCGCTGCCGCCCGTGCTGTGGGGCATGCGGCTGATGCGCGAGCGCGACCTGCCGCATGGGGGCGTGCGCCTCGCGCTGTGGATCGTCGGCGTGCTCTGCGCGAGCGCGGTCGCGAGCGCAGTGCCGGCCACGGCCCGCTGGCCTCTGCCCACTGGCATGGGCGGCGTGGCCGGCGACGCGCTGCTCGCCGGCACGCGGATGCTGGTCGGGCCGCTGGCGAGCTTCGCCGGCTTCCTGTTCGCGGCGATCGCCATCCTCAGCCTCACCGCCGCCTGCCGCGTGACCAAATCAGACTTCGAGGAGGACGAGGAGGAGCCCTACGCCGCGCCGCGCTCCGCGCCCCGTGCCGGCCGGGCTGCGGCCCACGAGGAGCGCCACGACTCCGACGAGCCGAGCCTCGGCATCCTGTCGCTGGGTGCGCTCGCCCAGGCCGTCATGCGCGGCCGGGCCTCTCTGCGCACCAAGCTCGAATCCTGGCAGGCGCCAGCCGACGAAAGCGAAGGGCTCGCCTATGCCGGCGCCTCGCCCGCACTCGCCGCCCGCCGGGCCTTCGCCGACGCGGATGACGCGCCCTGGGCGCCGCAGGCGCGCGAGCGCGCCGCCGCAACGGGCCGACACGAGCCGCAATTCGAGCCGGAGGACGATGACGCCGACGAGGTGCCCGTTCGAACCGCTCCGCCGCGGGCCACATCGGTCGCTGGCGAGACCGACGATCCCGCCGTCGAGCCGCCCACCCGCGTCTCGCGTCCGCTGCCGCAGACCCCGGCGGCGCGCCCGCGTCCGGCCGACCCCCGCCCGGAGGCCGGCGAGTACCGGCTGCCGGCTCTGGAACTCCTCGCCCGTCCGCGCGACCCGGCGCCCGGCTCCGAGGTCTCGGCGGAGGCGCTGGAGCAGAACGCCACCATGCTGGAGGCGACGCTGCAGGATTTCGGCGTGCGCGGCGACATCCTGGCGGTTCGCCCCGGCCCCGTCGTCACCCTCTACGAGCTGGAGCCGGCCCCCGGCACCAAGTCGAGCCGCGTCATCGCGCTCGCCGATGACATCGCCCGCTCGATGTCCGCCGTCTCCGCCCGCGTCGCCGTCGTGCCGGGCCGCAACGCGATCGGCATCGAGCTGCCGAACACCAAGCGCGAGACGGTTTTTCTGCGCGAACTCCTGGCCTCGGTCGATTTCGTCGAGACCAAGCACAAGCTCGCCCTGTGCCTCGGCAAGAACATCGGCGGTGAGCCGATCATCGCCGACCTCGCCCGCATGCCGCACCTGCTGGTCGCCGGCACGACCGGCTCGGGCAAGTCGGTGGCCATCAACACCATGATCCTCAGCCTGCTCTACCGGCTCAAGCCGGAGGAGTGCCGCCTGATCATGGTCGATCCCAAGATGCTGGAACTGTCGGTCTACGACGGCA
>Ga0233425_10000899_pt1 | contig 71449 bp, 77 predicted proteins | sample Watercolumn_Towu_2_FD_181712 | JGI IMG/M metagenome (GOLD analysis project Ga0233425, IMG submission 181712) | Freshwater microbial communities from Lake Towuti, South Sulawesi, Indonesia - Watercolumn_Towuti2014_140_MG | ecosystem: Environmental > Aquatic > Freshwater > Lake | place... | reverse complement strand
GAGGTCCGCGTCTTCACCCGCCGGATCGAACGACGCGACGATGACTGATCGTCCGGCGACTTCGTGATTTGGCGACCCGGGGATCGGCGTCCTAACGTCGATCCATGAGCCTCCGCCGCCGTCTCGACCGTCTCGCCGTCGCCGTCGCCGCGGGGCTCGTGCTGCTCGCGCCGCCGGCGCAGGCGCGCGGCCCGGAGGGGACGGAGGCCGCCGCGTCCGCCCCGGCCGGCCCCGACCGCGCCCGCGAGCGGATCAACCGGCAGGTCTTCGACCGGGTCTGGAGCGAGGTGCGCAGCCAGTACTACGACCCGGACCTGCACGGGGTCGACTGGAACGCCGCGCGGCGCACCTTCCGCCCCCGCGCCGTGGCGGCCCCGGACGACCGGGCCCTCTACGCGGCGCTCAACGAGATGCTCGACCTGCTCGACGACGCCCACGCCGGGGCCGCGCCCCCGGCCGTCGCCCGGCGCCAGGACAGCCGCCGGGACCGGCGTCCGGCCATCGGCATCACCCTGCGGGCGGAAGACCCCGCCTCGGGCCGCTACCGCATCGAGCGGGTCCGTCCCGACTCCCCCGCCGCCCGCGCGGGTGTCGAAACCGGCTGGCGGCTCGACACCGACGTCCCCGGCGTCTGGAGCCCCGAACAGGACGTCGCCGCCGGCGAGGTCGTGCGCCTCGCCCTCGTCGACGCCGACGGCCGGCCTCGGCCGCTGGAGGTGGCGCCGGAGTATCTCGAGCCCGAGCCCGCCTTCGTCGCCGATCGCTCCCGTCCGGGGGTCGTCGTGCTGCGCGTCGAGGGCTTCGAGGCCGGCCTCGGCCGCTGGATGGGCGAGCAGCTGGCCCACACCCCGCCCGAGGCCGACGTGGTCCTCGATCTGCGCGGCAACCCCGGCGGCCGGCTGATGGAGGCGGACGCGGTGCTCAGCTGTTTCCTGCCGCGCGACCGGCCGTGGGCGACCCGCACCGGCCGTTCCGGGCGGCGCGTCGAGATGCGCACCGGCGGCGGCTGCGGCCCCCTCACCGAACCGGCCCCGCACGAGGTCGCCGTGCTGGTCGACGGCGACAGCCGCAGCGCGGCCGAGCTGACCCCGGCGGCCCTGCAGGAGGCCGGCCGGGCGGTGGTGATCGGCGAGCCCACCGCCGGCGCGGTGCTGATCTCCCAGGAGACGCGCCTGCCCGACGGCGGCCGCCTGACCCTCAGCCGGGCGGACTTCGTCACCGCCGGCGGGGTGCGGCTGGAGAAGCGCGGGGTGATCCCCGACGTGCGCACGCCGGCGCCGGCCCGCCCGGATGCGGCCCTGCTCGCCGCCATCGAGGCGCTGTCGCAGCCGGCCTTCGCCGCCGCGTCGCCGACCGCGCCGGCTTCCTAGACCCCGTCCGCGACCGGCCGGATTCGCCCTGCCGCCTCGCGCGCCCGCGCCCGCGCCTCGTCCACGTCCGCCCCGCGCGCCAGCGCCACGCCCATGCGCCGCCGCGCAAAGCTCTCCGGCTTGCCGAACAGCCGCAGGTCGGCGGTCGGGACCGACAGGGCCGCGGCCACGCCCTCGAAGGCGATGCCCGCCGCCTCGACGCCGCCGTAGATCACCGCGCTGGCCGCCACATCGCGCCGGTTCACGTCCACCGGCAGGCCGAGGATGGCGCGGGCGTGAAGGGCGAACTCGCTCATCGTCTGGCTGGCCAGGGTCACCAGCCCGGTGTCGTGCGGCCGCGGCGACACCTCGGAGAACCACACCTCGTCGCCGCGGACGAACAGCTCGACGCCGAACACGCCCAGCCCGCCCAGGGCCCCCGTCACCTTGGCCGCGATCTCCTGCGCCCCGGCCAGCGCCGCCGGGCTCATCGCCTGCGGCTGCCAGCTCTCCACATAGTCGCCCTTCTCCTGGCGGTGCCCGACCGGGTCGCAGAAGTCGGTGACCACCTCGCCGTCGCGCAGCGAGCGCACGGTCAGCAGGGTGATCTCATAGTCGAACTCGATCCGCCCCTCGACGATCACCCGCGCCGTCTCCACCCGGCCGCCGGACTGGGCATAGGCCCAGGCGTTGGCCGCGTCCTCCAGCGCCTCGACCATCGACTGGCCCTTGCCCGAGGACGACATCACCGGCTTGACGAAGACGGGCAGGCCGATGCGCTGCGCCGCCTCCGCCAGCTCCGCCGCCGAGCCCGCGAAGGCGTAGGGGCTGGTCGGCAGCCCCAGCTCCTCGGCGGCCAGGCGGCGGATGCCCTCGCGGTTCATGGTCAGCTGCGTCGCCCGCGCCGTGGGGATCACCGTCGCCAGCCCGGCCGCCTCGATATGGGCCAGCACCTCGGTGGCGATGGCCTCGATCTCCGGCACGATGATGTGCGGCGCCTCGGCGAGGATGACCCCGTTCAGCACCTGGGGATCGGTCATCGGGATGACGTGGCTGCGGTGCGCCACCTGCATGGCCGGGGCGTTCGGATAGCGGTCGACGGCGATCACCTCGACCCCCAGCCGCTGCAGCTCGATGGCCACCTCCTTGCCCAGCTCCCCGGCCCCGAGGAGCATGACGCGGACGGCGGAGGGGGACAGCGGGGTGCCGAGCTTCATCGGGGCGTCCTCGGGATCAGGGCGTGGGAACGGGGAACAGCCGTCGGAAGGCGTCCAGCGCGGCCCCGTGGTAGATGGTGGCGTGGCTCTCGCCCGGCCGGGGCGTGAAGGACCAGTCCAGCGCCGGCAGGGCGTGGTCCCGCAGGTTCGCGACCAGCCGGTCCATCGGCGCCTGCATCTCCGGCCCCTCGTCGCCGAGGGTGAGGATCAGCGTCCGCGGCGCATTGGAATGGTCGCGCAGATGCGCCCCCGCCTGCCCGGCCAGCCGTCCGCCGTCCCACCACAGGCTCGGGCTGACCGCGACGTAGGCGTCGAACATCTCCGGCGCCTTGAGGAAGGTCTCCACCACGAACAGCCCGGCCAGCGACTCGCCCATCAGCGCCGTCTCGCCGTTGCCGCGGAAGCGGCCCTCGACGAAGGGCTGCACCTCCTCCGCCAGGAAGCGCCGGAAGCGCTCCGACTCGCCCTGGGTCGGGTAGCGGGCGATCAGCTCCGGGTTCTCCGTCGGCAGGGCCAGCTCGTTCCGCCGGTCGACCGAGGCCACCCCGACCACGATCACGTCCCGCGTCGTCCCGTTCACCGTGCCCAGCTGGGCCAGGCCCGAGATGTGGTGGAAATCCTGCCACGTGGTCCCGCCGTCCAGCAGGTAGAGGACGGGATAGGTCGCCGCGCTCTCCGCGTAGCCGGGCGGCAGCCAGACGTTGATCTCGCGCGTCCCGCCATAGGCGGCCGAGGGCAGGGCGTAGGAGGTCCCGATGACGATCGGCGTCTGCGCCGGCGCGGTCTGGGCGAGCGCGCCGGGCGCGAGGCCGATCCCCGCCGCGGCCGTGATGGCGGCGAGGGCCCGGCGCATCAGAGCCGCGCCTTGACCTGCTCGACCACCGCGTCGGCGGTGATCCCGAACTTTTCGTACAGCACCTCGGCGGGCGCGCTGGCGCCGAAGCCGGTCATGCCGACGAAGCCGCCGTCCTCGCCGATGAACCGCTCCCAGCCCTGCTTGACCGCGGCCTCGATCGCGACCCGCACCGTGCCGCGGCCGATCACCGAGGCCTGGTAGCCGGCGTCCTGCTGCTCGAACAGCTCGAAGCAGGGGACCGAGACGACGCGCGTCGGCGTGCCTTCGGCCTCCAGCCGTTCGGCGGCCGCCAGCGCCACCGCCACCTCGGTGCCGGTGGCGAACAGGGTCGCCTTCGCCTCGCCGTTCGCCGCCTTCAGCTCATAGGCGCCCCGGGCCGACAGGTTCTCGCCCGCCGCTGCGGTGCGCACGGCCGGCGTCTTCTGCCGCGACAGGGCCAGGGCCGAGGGCGAGGTGCGGTGCTCCAGCGCCAGGCGCCAGCACTCCATCGCCTCGACCGTGTCGGCCGGGCGGAACACCAGCAGGTTCGGGATCGCCCGCAGCGACGCCAGGTGCTCGACCGGCTGGTGGGTCGGCCCGTCCTCGCCCAGCCCGATCGAGTCGTGGGTCAGGACGTGAATCGCCCGCACGCCCATCAGCGCCGCCAGCCGGATCGACGGCCGGCTGTAGTCCGAGAACACCATGAAGGTGCCGCCGTACGGAATCACCCCGCCGTGCAGGGCCATGCCGTTCATGGCCGCGGCCATGCCGTGCTCGCGGATGCCCCAGTTGACGTAGCGGCCCTCGTAGGTCGGCGCGTCGAAGATCGGCGTGCCCTTGACGAAGGTGTTGTTCGAGCCGGTCAGGTCGGCGGAGCCGCCGATCAGTTCGGGAACGGCGGCGAACAGCTCGTCCAGCGCCGCGCCCGAGGCCTGGCGGGTGGCCTGCGCCGGCTTCGTCTCGACCAGCTCGGCGATCTTCGCGTCCAGCCGGTCGAAGGCCCCCGCCGGCAGCTCGCCGCTCATGGCGCGGGTGAACTCCGCGGCCTGCGGAGAGGCGGCCAGCCGCGCTTCCCACGCCTTGCGCGCCTTGGCGCCGCGACGGCCGACCTTGCGCCAGGCCTTCTCGATGTTCTCCGGCAGCTCGAACGGGTCGTGGGTCCACGACAGCCCGAGCCGGGTCGCCGCCACCTCGGCCGCGCCCAGGGCGGCGCCGTGCGTCTTGTGGCTGCCCTCCATGGTCGCCGCGCCCCGGCCGATCTTCGTCCGGCAGGCGATCAGCGTCGGCTTGTCCTGCTTCGTCGCCCACTTGAGGGCGGCGCGGATCTGGTGCTCGTCGTGGCCGTCGATCGCCTTCACCGCCCAGCCGGCGGCCTTGAAGCGGCCCTTCTGGTCGGTGGCGTCGGACAGGGACACCTTGCCGTCGATGGTGATCTCGTTGTCGTCCCACAGCACCGTCAGCCGGTTCAGCCGGTAGCGGCCGGCGAGGGTGATGGCCTCCTGGGACACGCCCTCCATCAGGCAGCCGTCGCCCGCGATCACCCAGGTGCGGTGGTCCACCAGGTCCTCGCCGAAGCGGGCGGCCAGATGGCGCTCGGCCATGGCGAAGCCGACCGCGTTGGCCAGGCCCTGGCCCAGCGGTCCGGTGGTCGTCTCGACGCCCGGCATGTGGCCGTACTCGGGGTGGCCCGCCGTCCGCGCGCCCCACTGGCGGAAGTTGGACAGCTCCGCCTTCGTCGCCGCCTTGTAGCCGGTCAGGTGCAGCAGGGCGTAAATCAGCATCGAGCCGTGGCCGGCCGACAGGATGAAGCGGTCGCGGTCGGCCCAGTCGGGGCGGCTGGCGTCGAACTTCAGGAACCGGCTGAACAGCACCGTCGCCACATCCGCCATGCCCATCGGCATGCCGGGGTGGCCGCTCTTCGCCTGCTCCACGCCATCCATCGCCAGCACGCGGATGGCGTCGGCCATCTGCTTCGTCGAGGGCTTTGCGGATACGGCTTTGGCGTCGGTCACGGCGGGGACCTTTCGTCGGGAGGCGGAAAAAGGGAGGCGCGCCGCTTTACCCCGGCGCGCCCGCGGGTTCTATACGCTTTCGAGGAGAATGTGACCGATGGATGCTGCCTCGGCCGCCAAGGACCGGGTCGATCGCGCTCTCGCGCTGCTGGAGCGCCGCCTGCTGGAGTTGAAGAGCCGGGCCGCGGGGGCGAGCCGCGTGCCCGACGACGACCTGTTCGCGCCCCAGCCGTCCAGCGAGACGGACCGCGCCCGCATTCACGAGCTGGAGGCGGCCGGACAGGACGCCGCCCGGGCCCTCGCCCGCGCCGCCGACGCCATCCGCGAAACCCTCGCCGACCAGGAGGCCCGCTGATGGCCACCGTGACGGTCGAGATCAACGGCCGGCCGTATGCGGTCGGCTGCGCTGACGGACAGGAGGAGCGCGTGCGCATCCTCGCCAAACAGTTCGACGGCCACGTCCGTCAGGTCGCCGGCGAGGTGGGCCACGTCGGCGACATCCGGCTGTTCCTGATGGCCGGCCTGCTGCTCGCCGACGAACTGCACGAGGTGCGCCTGAACGGCGGCGCGGCCCCCGCTCCGGCGGCGGCTTCGCAGGACGGCGTGGCCGAAGCCCTCAACGCCGTCGCCGCCCGCCTCGAGAAGATCGTCCAGGGCCTGTAACGGAAAGCGTCGTCCTCGCAGGAATTGTCGTCCCCGCGGAAGCGGGGACGCCATTGTTCCGCCCCGGGAGAGCGACTATCTTCGTTCCCGGCGGGTCCTGCTGCGGCTCACGTCGAAGGCGACTTATCCTCGCGACCTTAATTCACTCGAAGGGATCTGTCCCTGTGCGGGCTCGAGGGCCCGGGCACACGGAGCCCACCTGGCTACCCAGGTCGAGAGGATTGAACAGTCCTTCACGGTTCACGCGGCGCCGCCACCTTCTTCCTCCCCCGCAGGGGGAGGGGGACCGCCGGCGAGGCCGGTGGCGGAGGGGGCGACGACGCCCCTCCATATGCGCTACCTCCCTCCCATGACCGACAAGCGCGCCCTTCGCGCCGCCATGCGCGCCCGCCGCAAGGGGCTGGCCGGACAGTCGCCGGAGGCCGCCGCCCGCGCCGCCGCCCACGTCGGCGATCTGCCGGCGGGCCGGATCGTCGCCGTCTATCGCGCCATCGGTTCGGAACTGGACGCGGACGCCGTCTCCCTCGCGCTGGAGCGGGAGGGGCGGGAGCTCTGCCTGCCGGTGGTGGTCGAACCGGACGCGCCCATGCTGTTCCGCCGCTGGCGCTTCGGCGACCCGCTGGAGCTCGACGCCGCCGGCGTGCCGGCCCCGCTGCCGCTGGCGGAGGCGGTGACGCCCGACCTGGTGCTGACGCCGCTGCTGGCCTTCGACGTCGCGGGCGGCCGGCTGGGGCAGGGCGGCGGCTACTACGACCGCACCTTCGCCGCCCTCCCGGAGGCCCTGCGCATCGGCCTCGCCTATGCGGGCCAGCAGGTCGACCGCCTGCCGCTGGAAGGGCACGACATCCGCCTGCATGGCGTTCTGACCGAGACCGGCTATACCGCCGCCCGAAAGGTCTGATCTCCCATGCGTCTCGCGTTCTTCGGCGATGTGGTCGGCAAGTCCGGCCGCGACGGCCTCTCGGACCACCTGCCCGCCCTCAAGCGGGACCTGAAGCTCGACTTCGTGGTGATCAACGCCGAGAACGCCGCCGGCGGCTTCGGCATCACCGAGAACACCGCCAACGAGCTGTTCATGGCCGGGGCCGACTGCCTGACCCTGGGCAACCACAGCTGGGACCAGCGCGAGGCCCTGACCTACATCGTGCGCGAGCCGCGCCTGATCCGGCCGCTCAACTACCCGCGCCTGATGGACGCCCCCGGCGCCGGCGCGAACCTGTTCGAAACCCACTCGGGCAAGCAGGTGCTGGTCATGAACGTGCTGGGCCGTGTCCATATGGACCCGATGGACGACCCCTTCAGCGCGGTCGAGAAGGAGCTCGCCGCCTGCCCGCTGGGCGTGGCCGCCGACGCCATCATCGTGGACATCCATTGCGAGGCGACCAGCGAGAAGATGGCCATGGGCCACTTCTGCGACGGCCGCGCCTCCCTGGTCGTCGGCACCCACACCCACGTGCCGACCGCCGACTGCCAGATCCTGCCCGGCGGCACCGCCTACCAGACCGACGCCGGCGGCTGCTGCGACTACGACTCGGTGATCGGCAACGAGAAGGAAGAGCCGCTGCGGCGCTTCACCACCCGCCTCTCCGGCGGCCGCTACACCCCCGCCCATGGCCCGGCCACCATCTGCGGCGTGTACGTCGAGACCGACGACCGCACCGGCCTCGCCACCCGGGTCGAGCCGATCCGCGTCGGCGGCCGGCTGAGTCAGAGCATCCCGGCGGTCTGAACCGGCGCCGCCGTCCGGCCCTCGCGGCCGCGGCCGCAGGGCCGAGCGTTCCGGTGCGGATGCCCACCAGGATTGTCCCAGGAGTCGCAGGAGATGTGCGGGTTCTGGCGCCCCGGAGTTGTCGTGCTTGTACGAGGTCGCGACGCCCCCTTTCGGGTCAGGCCGGGACCACCCGTCCGTCGCCGGCCTCGACCGCGTACACCGCCCGCGTCGTCAGCGTCCCGTTCCGCTCCGACACCTTGTCCAGCACCTTGAACTCGGTGCGCCAGGCCTCCGGCGTGACGTCGCAGACGACGTAGCCGCGCTGGGCGTTGTTGAACTTCAGGAACGGGTTGTCGGCCAGGTAGCGGCGGCCGTCCGGTCGCTGGTCGACCCCGTCGCCGGAGGAGCTGATCGAGGTGGTGACGAACTCCGCCGCCACCGGCGCGCCCTCCGGATTGCGGCTGTCGACGTAGAGCTCGCCCGCGTAATTCTGGTGTTCGTCGCCGGTCAGGACGATCGTATTGGCGATGCGCCGGTCGCGCAGCCGGTCCAGCAGGCGCTGCCGCGGAATCCGGTATCCCGCCCAGGAATCAAGGTTGTAGCCCGGCTCCGGGCCCTCGCGGCGATCGAGATCCATGACCATCACCTGCTGGGCCAGCACCTTCCAGCGGGCGCGGCTGCGCTCGAGGTTGCTGTACAGCCACTGCTCCTGCGCCTCGCCCAGCACCTGGGCGGCCGGATCGGTCACGCCCGCGCAGGTCGTCGCCCAGCGGTCGTCGCACGGCTGGTCGGAGCGGTGCGAGCGGGTGTCGAGGAGGTTGAGGTCCAGCAGGTCGCCCCAGGCGGCGTGGCGGTACAGCTGCATCTCCGCCCCGCGCGGGAAGGCAGAGCGGCGCAGCGGCATGTGCTCGTAGAAGGCCTGGGCCGCGGCTTGCCGGCGCAGCAGGAAGACCTCCGGCGGCACGCCGTCGTCGAAGCTGGACACCCAGTTGTTCGCCACCTCGTGGTCGTCCCAGGTCACGAACCACGCCGCCGCCGCATGGCTGGCCTGCAGGTCCGCATCCATCTTGTACTGCGCGTACCGCCGCCGGTAGTCGTCCAGGCTGTAGGTTTCGCCCCCGACGTGCTGGCGCGGGTTCTCCACCGTGCCCCCCGACCCGGTGTAGGTCCGGCTGCTCCGCCCCTCGTAGATGTAGTCCCCGTAGCAGTAGACGAAATCGAGGTCCTCGCCCGCGATCCGCCGGTGCGCGGTGTAGAAGCCCTGCTCGTACGCTTGGCAGCCGACCACGCCGAAGCGCGAGCGGGCCACGGCCGCGCCGGCCGCCGGCGCGGTCTTCGCCCGTCCCGTCGCGGCGCGCTCCGCGCCTGCGGTGAAGCGGTAGAAATACTCCCGGCCCGGCTCGAGCCCCTCGACCTCCACATGCACGGCATGGCCGAGCTCGGGCCGGGCGACGGCCTCGCCGCGCCGGACGACGTTCGAGAGGCCGCGGTCCGTTCCGACCTCCCACTTCACCGGCACGGGGGCCGACGGCATGCCGTAGCCCGGCTCCAGCGGGCGCGGGGCCAGACGGGTCCAGATCACGAAGCCGTCGGGGGTCGGGTCGCCGGCGGCGACGCCCAGCTGGAACGGGTATTCCGCGAACACGGGATCGGCCAGCGCGCCGCGGCCCGAGCCCAGCACGACGCCGCCGGCGCCGAGCGCCAGCATCAGACCGCGACGGGAAACGGAATCGGGCAGGCGCATCGAACTCTCCTTGGATCGCACCGACCTAGCCGGGAAATGTGACGGTGGTCACGCGGCCGGACGCCACGCCCGCAGTTCCGCGACCCGGACGCGATGGGCGTCGCGCGAGGCCTCGGCCAGCCGTCGGACCTGCGGATCGTTCGCCCGGGCCAGCGCCGCCTCGGCGGCGGCGAGCGCCTGGCTCTCGGCGGCCAGCAGCCGCGCCACCACGGCGGCGTCAGGATCGGCGGCCGGAGCCGCGTCGAGCGGCGTCTCCCGGGTCGCCGCGGCGTGGTTGGCGGCCGCGGTCTCGCGCAGGGCGCTCTCGACCGGATCTCCGCCCTCGCAGCCGGCCAGCGGCAGCGTCAGCGCCGCCAGGACCGCCAGCCGCCGCATCAGGCGCGGCCCTCGATCCAGTTCGGCATCCAGCCTTCGTGCATCTCGCGCAGGTGGTCGAGCGGCAGGCGGAACAGGTCGCCGTCGGGGCCGGAGGAGGCGAAATCGCGCCCCTTCGCGCGCCCGACCACCGAGGCGTGCAGCCCCGCCGCCTGCGCCCTGGCGATCAGGTCCGTCGCGTCGGTGACGGCGGCCAGGTAGCGCGCCTGGTCCTCGCCGAACAGCAGGATGTGCGCGTGGGTCGGGCTGCTGGCGTCCAGCTCCACGCCGCAGTCGGAGGCCAGGGCCATGTCCGCCGCCGCGCCGATCAGGCCGCCGTCGGACAGGTCGTGGACGCAGGTCAGGTCGCCGGCCTCGATCAGGCCGCGCACGAAGTCGCCGGTCTTCTTCTCCAGAGCCAGGTCCACCGGCGGCGGCGCCCCGTCCTCGCGGCCCAGCACCTCGCGCAGGTAGATGGAGGCGCCCAGTTCACCGACCGTGTCCCCGATCAGCACCAGCACGTCGCCCTCGGCCATGCCGCCGAAGCCGGCGACCACGTCGTAGTTGGGCAGCAGGCCCACCGCCCCGACGGTCGGGGTCGGCGGAATGGCGACGCCGTTGGTCTCGTTGTAGAGGCTGACGTTGCCGCTCACGACCGGGAACTCCAGCACCCGGCAGGCCTCGGCCATGCCGTCGATGGCGCGCACGATCTGGCCCATGATCTCGGGCCGCTGCGGATTGCCGAAGTTCAGGTTGTCGGTGATGGCGATCGGCCGGGCGCCCACAGCGGTCAGGTTGCGCCACGCCTCGGCGACCGCCTGCTTGCCGCCCTCGTAGGGATCCGCCTGGACATAACGCGGCGTGACGTCCGAGGTGACCGCGAGGCCCTTGTCGGTGCCGTGCACCCGCACCACCCCGGCGTCCGCGCCGGTGGCCGAGTCGTGCAGGGTGTCGGCCATGACGTGCCGGTCGTACTGCTCCCAGATCCAGCGCTTGGACGCCATGTCCGGGCAGCACACGACCTTGATCACCGCGTCGACCCAGCTGTCCGGGGCCGGGATGGTCTTGGCGTCCAGCCGGGGTTGCAGCTCCGGCTGCACCCAGGGGCGGTCGTACATCGGCGCATCGTCGAACAGCGGGGCCAGCGGCACGTCGCAGACCGTCTCGCCGTGATGCTTCAGCACCAGCCGGCCGGTGTCGGTGGTCCGGCCGATCACCGCGGCGTCCAGGCCCCACTTCCTGAAGATGCGGTGGCCGTCTTCCTCGCGGCCCGGCTTCAGCACCGCCAGCATCCGCTCCTGGCTTTCCGAGAGCATCATCTCATAGGCGGTCATGCCCTCTTCGCGCTGGGGCACGGCGTCCATGTTCAGCTCGATGCCCACCCCGCCCTTGCCCGCCATTTCGACGGAGGACGAGGTCAGGCCCGCCGCGCCCATGTCCTGGATCGCGGCGACCGCGCCCGAGGCCATCAGCTCCAGCGTGGCCTCGATCAGCAGCTTCTCCGCGAACGGATCGCCGACCTGCACGGTGGGGCGCTTCTCCTCCGAATCCTCGTCGAACTCGGCCGAGGCCATGGTCGCCCCGTGGATGCCGTCGCGTCCGGTCTTCGACCCGAAATAGACCACCGACAGCCCCGGCGACGGGGCGGCCGAGTAGAAGATCGAATCCGCCTTCGCCAGGCCGACGCACATGGCGTTGACCAGGATGTTGCCGTTGTAGCCGCGGTGGAAGTTGGTCTCGCCGCCCACCGTGGGCACGCCCACGCAGTTGCCGTAGCCGCCGATGCCGGACACCACGCCCGAGACCAGCCGCTTCGTCTTCTCGTGCGACGGATCGCCGAAGCGCAGGGCGTTCAGCAGGGCCACCGGCCGCGCGCCCATGGTGAAGACGTCGCGCATGATGCCGCCCACGCCCGTGGCCGCGCCCTGGTAGGGCTCGATGTAGGACGGGTGGTTGTGGCTCTCCATCTTGAAGATGCAGGCGTCGCCGTCGTCGATGTCGATGACCCCGGCGTTCTCGCCCGGCCCGCAGATCACCCGCGGCCCCTTGGTCGGGAACTTGCCGAGGTGGATCCTCGACGACTTGTAGGAGCAGTGCTCCGACCACATCACCGAAAAGACGCCCAGTTCGACCTGGTTCGGCTCGCGGCCGAGCCGGTCGAGGATCACCTGGTACTCGTTGGGGGCGAGGCCGTACTCGGCGGCCAGTTCGGCCATGGACTTCTGGGGAGCGCTCATGGCCGCGCCTCATAGCGGCAGAACGGAGACGTGTCAGCCGCAAGCGGAACATCGGCCGCGGCGCGTCATTGTTCCGGCGAAGCCAAGGGAGAGCCCGATGACCGACCAGCCGATCGACCCTGCCGCCACCCCCGAGGATCCGGACGCGCCCGAAATCGCCGCCGACGACGTCGGGGCCAGCGCCGCCGCCGAGCGCGCGGCCAATCAGGCCCGGGAGCCGGACGACGCCGGGGAGGACGCCTGATGGCCCGTGGTCCGTCGACGCCCGATCCCACCCCCGCTGAAACCTCGCCCACTCCGGCCGACCACCAGCAGATGGATCGCTCCAATGATCCGGCGGTGACGAAGGCCATGGACGAGGCCGCGCCCGAGGTGGCGATGCACAGCCGGCGCCAGCGCCTGACCGGCTCCGCCACCGGGGTCGGCAGCGTCGGCTACGACGAGGCGGGGGCGTTCGACGTCGGCGCCGGCGAGGAGCCGGGCGGCGCCGAGCCCGGGTCGCGGGGCGGCGGCTAGGTCGCCCGTTCGACGCCCCGGCGCAAGCGGAAGCTGAGGATCACCGCCCCGACCACGACCGCCACGCTGGCGGCGAGGGCGCCGTAGGCCACGGCCTCGCGGCCGCGCTCCAGTTCGGCCACGAATACGCCCAGCAGTCCCCAGGCCACGGGGAGGGGATAGGCCAGGGTGCGCAGCCGCGCCGTGACGCCGAGGCCCACGGCGGCGACGACCGCCACCGCCAGCAGCGCCCAGACCTCGGGCGAGGGGCTGGAGGGCAGGTCCCCGTTGCCGGTCAGCACGGTCAGCAGATTCACCGGCGACGCCACGGTCAGCCAGCCCGCCAGCGCCGCCAGCGGCCACGCCACCGTCCAGCGGTCCCGGTCGGCCCGGTCGAGACTGCGGATCGTCGACGCCTCCATCAGCAGGGGGACCAGCAGCGCCAGCAGCGAGCCGAAGATCAGCACGATCGTGGCCCACTCCCAGTCGAAGGCGGAGGCCACGATCCACCAGCCGATGCCCAGCAGGGCCGCCAGCGACGGCCAGCCGAGGCGATGGATCAGCCGGCTCTCTCCCGTCTGAGGCAGCGCCTGCCGCACGGCGTAGACCAGAAGACCGAGATAGATCAGCCCCCAGATCGAGAAGGCGTAGCCGGCCACGCGCAGCGTCGCATCGCTGTCGGCGGCGAATTCCGCCGGCGTCTGGCCCCACTCCATGGCCATCTGGGCGTAGGCGATGACGACGGCGAACACCGCGGCCGCCAGCACGAGCAGGCGGCGGGTAATCTGGGGCGGGGTCGGACGGACGATCGAGGACATGGACAGCTCCGGCGCAGGTCGTCTGCTCTACGTCCGGCGGACCGGTTCGGTTCACCCCGGAACCGCCGGGCGGCCGACCGGTTCATCCGGTTCACGCAAGGGAGACCGGCATGGCCGACAATGAAAACACCGCGGCGGACGAAGGCCGCACCTTCGAAACCGGGACCGTCCGCGCCGATCGCGCCCGCGAGCAGGGCCTCGGCTTCGGGGCGCGCGAACTGCAGGCCCAGCGGGATCCGGGCGGCGTGCGGACCCCCGACGTGGAGCCCGGCGCGGAGGAAGAAGGCGCTGACGTCCTCGACGAGTCGCTGGGCGTGCAGGGGGCCCGGGAAGACACGCAGGTCACCCCGCCCGGCCAGGCCGGCTGATCGAAAGCTCTTGACGGACGGCGCTCGGCGACCTCCGATCTCCGGATGGAGGCGATCGGAGGTCAGGACGAGCCGGCCCACCGTCGGCGGCTCGCCGAGGCGGATCGACGGCTGGCGGTCGATCCCCGGGACATCGGCGCCCTGATCGTCAAGGGCGACGCCCTGACCGCCCTGGGGGATCCCCGCGCCGGCGCGCGCTTCTACAGCGTCGCCCTGAGGGCCGCCGGCGACGGCCGCGCCCTGAGCCCGGCCCTGGCGGCGGAACTGCGCCGGGCGCAGGCGGCCGCGGGCGAGCAGGCGCGGCGCTTCGAGGCTCATCTCGAGACCAGCCTCGGGGCGGCGGGATTCGACCCCGCGCGCTCCAGCGAGCGTTTCGCCCAGTCGCTGGATCTGCTGACCGGGCGGAAGCGCCTCTACCTGTCGCAGCCGCTGTTCTACCTGTTCCCGGGCCTGCCGCAGATCCAGTTCCAGCCGCGCGAGACCCTGCCGTGGCTGGAGACGGTGGAGGCGGCCGCCGACGACATCCGGGCCGAGCTGGAGGCCCTTCTCGCGGAGCCGGAGCTGTTCCGCCCCTACGTCGAGCGCCGCGCCGACCGGCCGAACACCGACACGGCGGGCATGGTCGAGAATCCGGACTGGAGCGCCCTCTATCTGTGGAAGGACGGGGTCGAACAGGCCGGGGTCGCCCGCCGCTGTCCGCGCACGCTCGCGGCCCTCGCCGACGCGCCGCTGTGCCGGGTGCCCGGCCGCACGCCCTCGATCCTCTTCTCCCGGCTGACGCCGGGCGCGCGCATCCCGCCGCACCACGGGCTGATCAACACCCGCCTGATCTGCCACCTGCCGCTGATCGTGCCGCCCGGAAACCGCTTCCGCGTCGGCAACGATGTCCGCGAGTGGAAGGAAGGGGTCGCCTGGGCCTTCGACGACACGGTGGAGCACGAGGCGCGGAACGACGGGGCGGCGGACCGCACCATCCTCATTTTCGACGTGTGGAAGCCGGAGATGACCGGCGAGGAGCGCGAGCTGGTCTCGTCGATGTTCCAGGCGATCGACAGCTACGGCGGCGGCCCGGCGAGCTGGGGCGTCTGACGGGGCCGTCGTTCGCCTAGGCCGCCGCGAACACGCTCCGGAACAGGGTCGCGCCGTCGGCCGAGCCCAGTTCGGCTTCGAACGCCCGGTCCGGGTGGGGCATCATGCCCAGCACATTGCCGCGGGCGTTCTGCAGGCCGGCGATGTCGGCCACCGAGCCGTTCGGATTGTCGACGTAGCGGAACACCACCTGGCCCTCGCCCTCGATCCGGGCGAGGGTCTCGGCGTCGCAGAAGTAGTTCCCGTCGCCGTTGCCCTGGGTCATGACGACCTCGCGCTGGCCCTGGTAACCGGAGGTGAAGCGGGTCTGGCCGTTGGCCACCTCGAGGGTGATCGGCTTGCACACGTACTTCAGCCCCGCGTTGCGCAGCAGGGCGCCCGGCAGCATCCCGGCCTCGCACAGGATCTGGAAGCCGTTGCAGATGCCGACCACGGCCACCCCGTCGTCGGCCGCCTTCTTCACCGCCTGCATCACCGGCGACAGCGCCGCCATGGCCCCGCAGCGCAGGTAGTCGCCGTACGAGAAGCCGCCCGGCAGGACGATCAGGTCCAGCCCCTTCGGCAGTTCGGTCTCCTGGTGCCAGACCATCTGGACCGCCTCGCCGGTCGAACGCTCCACCGCGACCTTGCAGTCGCGATCGCAGTTGGACCCGGGGAAGACGATGACGGCGGCGCTCATGGCGCGGGCGTTTAGCAGGCTTCGCCCGCGATGTCAGTGGGCCGGTTCGACCGGGGCCGGACGCAGGCGATGCGATCCAGCTGTTCGCCGCGCCGGGGACTCATCCCCTGTTCTCATAGGTCGCGGTGATCGACGCCTTCGCCAGGGTGTGGAAGTGCAGGTTGAACCCGAACACCGCGCCGGAATCGCCTGGCGTCACGTCCAGCTTCGGCACGTCCACGGCGAAGACGGTGAAGACGTAGCGGTGCGGCCCGTGGCCCGCCGGCGGTGCGGCCCCGCCGAAGCCCGGCTCCCCGTAGTCGGTGCGGCCCTCGACCGCCCCCGCGGGAACCGGCCCGCCCGTGGGCAGCTCGGTCACCCCGGCCGGAATGTTGGCCACGGTCCAGTGCCAGAAGCCGGAACCCGTCGGCGCGTCCGGATCATAGCAGGTGACGGCGAAGCTCCTCGTCCCCTCCGGCGCGCCCGACCACATCAGGTGCGGCGAGGTATTGCCCTTCGCCTTGACCTGCGCGTCCGGCAGCACGCCGCCGTCGACGATGTCGTTGGAGCTGAGGGTGAAGGTCATGGCGCGTCCTCCGCTGTTTTCGGCGCAGCAACCCTAACGCAACAGCGGTCCGGAAGTCCCGCTCAGTGCGCCGCGCCCACGGCCTCCGGGGTGAACGCCCGGTCGTCCATCAGCCCGCCGGCCAAGGCGACGGCGAACACCACGCAGGCGGCGGCGATGAACAGGGCGACGGTCAGCTTGACCAGCCGCCGCACCTCACGCCGCCTCGATCCGGTAGGACTCGATCACCGTGTTGGCGAGCAGGGTCTCGCACATCTTCTTCGCCTCGCCGGCCGGGTCCTCGCCGTCGAAGTCGAACTCGATCAGCTTGCCGACGCGGACGTCCTTCACGCCCGCCCAGCCGAGGCCGTTCAGCGCGCCCTCGACGGCCTTGCCCTGCACGTCGAGCACGCCGGGCTTCAGGAACACGTGCACCTTCACCTTGGCCATCAGTGCAGTCCTCCCTGGATCACGGTCGGCATCCCCTTCATGATTCCGAGGCGGCGGGCCACCTCGGTGTAGCTCTCGATGACATTGCCGAGGTCGCGACGGAAGCGGTCCTTGTCCAGCTTCTCGCCGGTCGCCGTGTCCCAGAGGCGGCAGCTGTCGGGGCTGATCTCGTCGGCCAGGATCACCCGGCTGAAGTCGTTCTCCCAGATGCGGCCGAACTCGATCTTGAAGTCGACCAGGGTGATGCCGACGCCGGCGAACAGGCCGGACAGGTAGTCGTTCACCCGCACCGTCATGGCCAGGATGTCGTCCAGCTCCTGGGTGCTCGCCCAGTTGAACGCCGTGATGTGCTCCTCGGTGACCATCGGGTCGTTGAGCTCGTCCTTCTTGTAGTAGAATTCGATGATCGAGCGGGGCAGGGGCGTGCCCTCCTCGATGCCCAGCCGCTGGCTCATCGAGCCGGCCACGATGTTGCGGCACACCACCTCCAGCGGGATGATCTCGCATTCGCGGATCAGCTGCTCGCGCAGGTTCAGGCGCTTGATGAAGTGGTTGGTCACGCCGATGCCGTTCAGGCGCGACATGATGAATTCGCTGATCTGGTTGTTGATCACGCCCTTGCCCTCGAGGGTCGCCTTCTTCTGGGCGTTGAAGGCGGTGGCGTCGTCCTTGAAGTACTGGATGAGGGTGCCCGGCTCGGGGCCCTCGTACAGGATCTTGGCCTTGCCCTCGTAGAGCTTCTTGCGCTTGACGTTCATGCGTTCCGGTCCGGCGGGGCCGCGCCGGAAACGAAAATCGCGCGGCCGGCGCGGGGTCCGGGCGGCGCGATCCTGAATCGGCGGGCGGGAGAAATGGTCGCGCCATCCCTTAGCGGAACCGGGTTCCGGACACAAACCGGGGCGCCGCCGACCCGCCGCCGGGGACATGCCGCCGCAACCCCGCCGGTTCCGATTGCGTTCGGCTCCGGGGGGGCTATAGAGCACCCCGATGCGGCCACGATTCCGGCCGCCTATCGGAGCCTGCGCACCCCATGACCACCTTCGACGATCGGGAAAAGGGCTTCGAGTCCAAGTACGCCCTCGATCAGGAACAGGAATTCAAGGCGGTCGCCCGGCGCAACAAGCTGCTGGGCCTGTGGGCCGCCCAGAAGATGGGTCTCTCGGCCGAAAGCGCCGACCAGTACGCCTCGGCCGTGGTCCGCGCCGATTTCGAACAGCCGGGCGAGGAAGACGTCTACCGCAAGATCGCCCAGGATCTGGAGGGCGCCGGCCTGACCGTCTCGGAAGGCGAGATCCGCCGCAAGATGGACGAGCTGTCCTCGGTCGCCCGCGAGCAGATCCGCTCCGGCGAATAGCCCCCGGCGGCTTCGTTCCGACAGCAGAAAGGCCGCCCTTCCGGGCGGCCTTTCGCATTTCGGGGAGCGGGGCGATCAGTTCGGCATCACCACCGTGTCGATGGCGTGGATCACGCCGTTCGAGGCGGCGACGTCGGCCTGCACCACGCGGGCCATGCCGCCGGTCTCGTCGGTCAGGGTGACCGAACCGTCGGCGCCGGCGCGGGCGGTCAGCGTCCCGCCTTCCACCGTGGTCAGGGTCGCGCTGCCGCCGCCGTCGCGGATCTGCTGCGTCAGCGTCGCCGCGTCCACCCGGCCGGGGACCACGTGATAGGTCAGGATCTTCGTCAGGTCCGCCTTGCCGGCCGGCGCCATCAGGGCTTCCCGGGTGGCCGCAGGCACCTTGCCGAAGGCGGCGTCGGTCGGGGCGAAGACGGTGAAGGGGCCGGCGCCGTTCAGGGTTTCGACCAGTCCGGCCGCCTGCACGGCCGCGACCAGGGTCGAGAAGTCGCCGGCGCCCTGGGCCACGGCGACGATCGTGCCCTGGGCCTGGGCCGGCGCCGGCGCGGCGGCCTCGGTCGGCACGGCGTCGGCCGGCGCGGCGGTTTCCTCGGCGTTGCTGCAGGCGGCGGTGAGAACGACCGAGGCGAGGGCGCCGGCGGCGATCACGAGCGAATTGCGGGTCTTCATGGGGGGATTCCTTCCTGGCGACGCCTTGCGTCGGCGTCCTGAAGCGTACGGACCCTGGGTCGGACCGGATCGCCCCCTGCGGCGTCTCGCCGCGAAAGCGTCGCCGTATCAGCCGACGAACGGCCGCAGCGCGCTCCACGCCCGGGCCTTGGCCTCGAAGCTCCGCGCGGCGTGGGCCGGGCTCGACGACGGCAGGTCGATCAGCGCCAGACCCTCGAGTCCCGCCAGCGAGCGCCGCCCGATGCGCGCCGCCGTCGCGCCGTTGAAGGCGACGGCCTTCAGTCGGGGCAGGCCGCCGGCCAGGGCGGGCAGGTCCGCCGCCTCCGCCTCGCGGATCGCCTGGTCGAGGCTCCCCGGCCGCCGGGCGCGGACGATCACGTCCCAGAGGCCGATCCCCGCCGTCTGCAGCGCCGCCAGTCGTTCCGGATAGGGCAGGGCGGCCAGATCGCGCCCGATCACCGCCCCGACCAGGCGCCAGAAGGCGTTGCGGGGGTGGCCGTAGTACTGGCCCGCCGCCAGCGAGGCGTCGCCCGGCAGGCTGCCGAGGATCAGCAGCCGCGTGTCGGCGTCCACGACCGGCGGGAAACCGGTCTTCAGCATTCAGTCGCCGAACACGCGCGCGAACACCGTGTCCACGTGCTTGGTGTGGTAGCCGAGGTCGAACAGGGCCTCCAGCTCGTCGTCCGGCAGGATCACCCGCGCGTCGGCCTTGAGGAAGTCGAGGAACCGGCCCTCGCCGCGCCACACCTTCATCGCGTTCTCCTGCACGGCCGCATAGGCGTCCTCGCGCGACATCCCGGCCTGGGTCAGGGCCAGCATGACCCGCTGCGAGAACACCAGACCGCCGAGCCGGTCGAGGTTCTTCCGCATGTTCTCCGGATAGACGTTCAGCCGCTCGATCACCCCCGCCAGCCGGTGCAGGGCGAAGTCGAGGTGGATCGAGGCGTCGGGGCCGATGCCGCGCTCCACCGAGGAGTGGCTGATGTCCCGCTCGTGCCAGAGGGCGACGTTCTCCATCGCCGGGACCACCGCCGACCGCACCAGCCGGGCCAGGCCGGTCAGGTTCTCGGTCAGGATCGGATTGCGCTTGTGCGGCATGGCCGACGAGCCCTTCTGGCCCTTGTCGAAGAATTCCTCGGCCTCCAGCACCTCGGTCCGCTGCAGGTGACGGATCTCCACCGCCAGCCGCTCCACCGACGAGGCCACCACGCCCAGCGCCGCGAACCAGGCCGCGTGGCGGTCGCGCGGGATCACCTGGGTCGAGACCGGCTCGACCTGCAGGCCCATCTTCTCCGCCACATAGGCCTCCACCGCCGGATCGACGTTGGCGAAGGTGCCGACGGCGCCCGAGATGGCGCAGGTGGCGATTTCCTCCCGGGCGGCCAGAAGGCGGCGGCGGGCGCGCTGGAATTCGGCGTGGTAGCCCGCCAGCTTGAGGCCGAAGGTGACCGGCTCCGCATGGATGCCGTGGCTGCGCCCGACGCACGGGGTGAGGCGGTGCTCCTTCGCCCGCGTCTCCAGCGCCGCCAGCACCCGCTCCACCCCCGCCAGCAGCAGGTCGGTGGAGCGCGCCAGCTGCACCGCGAAACAGGTGTCCAGCACGTCCGAGGACGTCATCCCCTGGTGCAGGAAGCGCGCTTCCTCGCCGACGATCTCGGCCACATGGGTCAGGAAGGCGATGACGTCGTGCTTGGTCGTCCGCTCGATCTCGTCGATCCGGTCGGCGTCGAACACCGCGCCTTCGCCCTTGGCCCAGATCGCTTCGGCCGCCGCCTTCGGGATCACGCCCAGCTCGGCCATCTTCGTGGCGGCGTGGGCCTCGATCTCGAACCAGATCCGGTACTTGGTCTCCTGGGACCAGATGGCGACGGCTTCGGGACGGGAATAGCGCGTGATCATGGGCGCGGGGTGTCGGTCCCGAGCCCCGACGAGTCAAGCGCCGCTTGTGACGGCGGCGACGGAACTCGGGCTCGGCCGGATGGCGGCGCGCCCGGCGTGGGCGTATGCCTCGCCGCAACGGAGGGACTCATGGAACTGATCATCGGACCGCGGCTGTACTCCACCTGGTCGCTGCGGCCGTGGCTCGTCCTGAGGCGCTGCGGGGCCGACTTCAGCGTGCGCGAGATGGACATCTACTCGCCTGAAGGGCAGGCGGAGCTGGCGCGCGTCTCGCCGTCCCGCCTCGTGCCGCTGCTGAAGGTCGACGGCGAACTCATCTGGGACTCGCTGGCGATCTCCGTCTGGTGCGCCGAGCGTTTCCCCGAGGCGCGGCTGTGGCCGACGGACGCCCATGCCCGCTGGCTGGCCTGGTCCGCGGTCTGTGAGATGCACGGCGGCTTCACGGCCCTGCGGACCCTGTGCGGCATGGGCCCCGACCATACGATGGTCGGCCCGGACCGTTCGTCCGTTCCGGACGACCCGGGCGTCGAGCGCGACATCCGGCGCATCGTCGCGCTGTGGACGGAGATGCGCCGGCGGTTCGGCGCGGACGGTCCCTGGCTGTTCGGGGAGTGGTCGATCGCCGACGCCTTCTTCACCCCGGTGGCGACGCGCTTCCGGCATTACCAGGTCGAGCTGGACCGCTTCGGCGACGACGGCGCGGCCGCCGCCTATCGCGACGCCCTGCTGGCCCAGCCCGACTTTCTCGAGTGGAGCGCGGAAGCCTTGCGTTAACCGCACGACCGAACCGCCCCTTAAGACAACATCGCTATCCGGGGAGCCTCGCCCCCTCCGGAGCGTTCAGGGTCCATCATGTCGACGCCCGCAGAGCAACCGCAGAACCGCCGTCCCGGCCTGATGATCTACGGCCTGATGATCATGGTCGCCTGCTGCCTGCCGGCGCTGCTGCTGGCGGGCCTCTAGCCCCCGGTCGGCGGGACCGCCGCCACTTCCAGCGGGGCCGCGGCGGGGATGGCCGGGGGAACATAGTCCAGGCTCAGCGGGGCCCGGGTCGCGCCCGAGGCGATGGCCTGCAGGGTGTTGAGCGGCCGGCCGTTCATGCGCTGGTAGATCCAGTAGGCCGCCACCACCTTCTCGACGTAGTCCCGCGCCTGCGGCACGTCGATGGTCTCGATCAGCAGCAGCGGGTCGGCGTCGGGCCCCAGCTTGCGAACCGCCGCCACCATCGGTCCCGGCCCCGCATTGTAGGACGCGGCCGCGCGCAGCAGGTCGCCGTCGATCGCCGGCATCGCCAGCACCCGCTGGATGTAGGCCTGGCCCAGGCGGGCGTTGACGTTCGGATCGAACAGCCGCTCCGGCTCCGCCACGAAGCCGGCGTCGCCGGTCAGCTCCGCCGCCGTGGTCGGCATGACCTGCATCAGGCCGTAGGCGCCGGCCCCCGAGCGCGCCCGGGCGTTGAAGCCCGTCTCCTTGCGGGCGATCGCATAGACCAGCGACCGCTCCACCGCGAAACCGCCTTCCGGCTCGATGACCGGCTGCGGGTAGCGGTCGGCGTCGATGCGGCGGGCTTCGGCGTCGTTGCCGGTCACCCGCGGCCCCAGCGCGCGCCCCAGCGCCGCCCACAGCTCGCGCGCCCGCTCGTTCAGCGCCGTGCGCAGGCCGGTTCGCAGCGAGTCGCGGGCGTCGTCGCGCCGGCCGACCTCGTAGTAGGCGACGGTGCGGCGCGCCTCGGGATTGCTCTGGACGAACTCCCGCAGCGCCTCGGCGTCCACGCCGACGGGCTCCGGCGTGTAGACGGCGCGCTGCAACGTGGGGGCGTTGTAGGGGCGCGGGCCGAGATTCTCGATCTCAGGCTCCTCGCCCAGCTGGGCGAGGGCGATCTGGCCGTAGAAGCTGGCGGGCCAGGCGGCGGCGCGGCGCAGCAGCGGCTGGACGCGATCCTGCTGGCCCGAGCGGGCGGCCGAGCGGGCGGCCCAGAAGGCGGCGCCGGCCCGCACCCAGCTGTCCTCGGTCGGGTCGTCCAGAACCCGCTCGAAGGCGCTGGTCGCCCGGCCGAATTCGCCCAGCCGGTACTGCGCCAGCGCGACCGTCCACCAGTCGCCGATCTGCTCGCCCAGGGCCACGGCTCCGGCCAGGTCGTCGCGGTTCAGGGCCACGCGCGCGGCGCGGGTCGGATCGCCCTCGACGTTGCCGCCCGCGGCGGCCACCCCGGCCCAGCTGCGGCCGAAGAAGCGCGCCGGCCGCCGCGGCTCGGGCGCGCCGTCCGGACGACGCCGCATGGCCAGATCGTACGCCCGGTCCGCGCACGGCAGGTCGGCGTACTGCTCCAGCCAGGCCGACAGCTCCTCGAAGGTCGCCGTGTGGTTGCGGTGGAACAGCCGCTCGAACTCGACCTGGCCGAGCAGGATGCGGTCCTGCGCCTGCTGCGCCGAGGCGCGGGCCGCGTCGAGGTCGCCGCGCCGCAGGGCGTCGAAGGCGGTGGTGTAGCTCAGCCGGTCGGCCGGGCTCAGCGCGGACACCGGGCGGTTGTCGGAACCTTCCGCCGGGGCGGCGGTTTCTGCAGCGAGCGCCGCAGCGCCCCCGGAGAAGGCGAGCGTGATCGCCAGCGTCGGCGCAAGCATGGCGCGGCGGAATTGCAAAGGCACTTGGCGGCCCCCCTTGGAGCGGCGGCGGAATCGTCTCGATTCGATCCGGCCGCGCGCCTTACGTTCGGTCGTCAGGCCAGAAAGGCGCCACGGCCCCGGCCAGTGTCAAGTTCTGACCGCTGTTTTGGGCGCATTTGAGTCCGCCCGATGAACGTCTCAGGCGAGTTCGTCCAGCCGTGCGGCCAGCGAGAGCAGATCGCCCCACACCGCCTTCCGGGCCATCGGCGTGCGCAGCAGGAAGGCCGGATGCAGCGTCGGCAGGGCCGGCGCGGCGATCCCGCCCTCGGCCAGGCGCCATTCCTTCCACTGCCCGCGCAGCTTCATGATTCCCTCGTCGGTCGCCAGCACCGACTTCGACGCGGCCGCTCCCAGCAACAGGACCGCCCGGGGCTTCAGCAGGGCGAAGGCCCGCTCCAGGAAGGGCGCGCAGATCGCCTGCTCGGCCGGCGTCGGGGTGCGGTTGCCGGGCGGCCGCCAGAAGACGGTGTTGGTGATGAACACCCGCCCCTCCAGCCCCGCCTCGCGGAGCATGCGGTCGAGCAGCTGGCCCGCCTTGCCGACGAACGGCTCGCCGCGGGCGTCCTCCTCGGCGCCGGGGCCTTCGCCCACGACCATCACCGGCGCCTGCGGGTCGCCCCGGCTGAACACCGCCTGCCGGGCGCCCATGCCGCGCAGGGGGCAGCCCTCGAAGGCGGCGATGGCCTCGCCCAGCGCCTCCAGCGTGTCGGCGGCCGCCGCCAGCCGCCGGGCCTCGGCGACGGCGTCGCCGGCCGGGGCCTGGGCGACCACCGAGGCGGTCGCCTTCGCCACCGCCTTCACCGCCGGCGGCGGGGCCACATGGGTGCGGTCGACCGGGGCGTCCTCGAAGCAGGCGTCGACCCCCGCGTCGCGCCAGAAGGCGAGCAGGCTCTCGGTGGCGGCGCTGTCGAGGGGCTGGACGGACATGGCTCGGCGACAGGGATAGTCCTTGACCGACCTCGCGTCACGTTCGGATAAGGCGCATACATCCGACCACACCGACCGCGAGGGAATTCAGGGGCATGGCCGAACAAGCGATCGAGGGCGGCGCGGCGAACGCGTGGCAGGAAGCCGTCATCGACAAGCTGCCGCCCGCCGAGGCTCTCGCCGGCGTCGAGCGCGAGGTCATGGAGTACGACGTGGTGATCGTCGGCGGCGGCCCCGCCGGCCTCGCCGCCGCCATCCGCCTGAAGCAGCGGGCGGCGCAGGACGGCCGGGAGGTCTCGGTGGCCGTGCTCGAGAAGTCGGCCGAGATCGGCGGCCACATCCTGTCCGGCGCGGTCATCGACCCGAAGGCCCTGTCCGAGCTGTTCCCGGACTGGAAGGAACGCGGCGCCCCGCTGGAGACGCCGGTGACGAAGGACCGCTTCCTCGTCCTCGGCCCCCAGGGTCAGGCCGACCTGCCGATGTTCCTGCTGCCGCCGATGATGCACAACGACGGCTGCTACATCGCCTCGCTCGGGAACCTCTGCCGCTGGCTCGGCGAGCAGGCCGAGGCGCTGGGCGTCGAGGTCTATCCCGGCATGGCCGCCAGCCACGTGGTCTGGGACGAGCCGTCCGGGCGGGTGAAGGGCGTCGTCGCCGGGGTGTTCGGCATCGACCGGGAGGGCAAGCCGACCGGCGAGTTCCAGCCGGGCATCGAGCTGCACGGCAAGTACGTCTTCATCGCCGAGGGCGTGCGCGGCTCGCTGGCCAAGACCATCATGGCCCGCCATCACCTGTGCGCCGCCGCCGAGCCGCAGAAGTTCGGCATCGGGATCAAGGAGCTGTGGCAGGTGCCGGCCGAGAAGCACCAGCCCGGCCTGGCCCAGCACACCACCGGCTGGCCGCTCGACGAGAACACCGGCGGCGGCAGCTTCATGTACCACTTCGGCGACCGCTACGTAGCCGTCGGCTACGTCGTGCACCTGAACTACCGCAACCCGCACCTGTCGCCCTTCGACGAGTTCCAGCGCTTCAAGCACCACCCCGCGATCAGCGAGCACCTCGAGGGCGGGACGCGCATCTCCTACGGGGCCCGCGCCATCACCGAGGGCGGCTTCCAGTCGGTGCCGCGGCTGTACTTCCCCGGCGGCGCCCTGATCGGCTGCTCGGCCGGCTTCGTGAACGTGCCGCGGATCAAGGGCAGCCACAACGCCATGAAGACGGGCATGCTGGCCGCCGACGCGGCCTTTGACGCGCTCGCCGCCGGGCGCGCCGGCGACCAGCTGGTCGAGTATCAGGCGGGATACGAAGCCAGCTGGGTCTATCGCGAGCTGCGCCGCGTCCGGAACGCCAAGCCCCTGCTGTCGCGCTTCGGCACCAGCCTTGGCGGGGCGCTCGGCCTGTTCGACATGTGGTTCCAGACCCTGTTCGGCGGCCTCTCCCTGTTCGGCACGCTCAAGCACGGCAAGACCGACGCCGCCTCGACCGAACCCGCCTCGAAGCACCGGCCGATCGTCTATCCGAAGCCCGACGGCAAGCTCAGCTTCGACAAGCTGTCCTCGGTGTTCGTCTCGAACACCAACCACGCCGAGGACCAGCCCGCCCACCTCCGGCTGCTCGACCCCTCGGTGCCGGTCCGGGTGAACCTGCCGAAGTACGGCGAGCCCGCGCGCCTGTACTGCCCGGCAGGCGTCTACGAAGTCGTCTACGGCGACGAGGCGACGCGGTCGGACCCGCGCTTCGTCATCAACGCCCAGAACTGCGTCCACTGCAAAACCTGCGACATCAAGGATCCGTCGCAGAACATCGTCTGGACCACGCCGGAGGGCGGCGGCGGGCCGAACTACCCGAACATGTAGGGCGGCGGGCGAGGGGCCTTGCCGCCGCCGCATATTCCGGGAAGGTTCGGGCCCATGCGCTCGTCCCGTTTTCGCCTGCTCCTGACCGGCTCCGCCCTGCTCGCCTTCGCCGCGCCCGCCGCGGCCCAGGACGCGCCCGTTCCCGTCGAGCCGGAAGCCGCCGCGCCCGCCGCGTCGGCGGCGCCCGCGGACGAGGAGGCGGCGGAGGGCGAGGCGCCCGCGCCGGCGATCCCGGAGGTCTGGGCGCCTGCGCCGGTCGACGCCGAGGGCCGGTCCGCCTATGGCCTCTACCTGTCCGGCCGCGTGGCCGGCTTCCGCGGCGCCCGCGCCGAGTCGGCCGAACTGCTGGCGCGAAGCCAAGCCCTGGTCCCCGAACAGCCGACCATCGCCGAGGAGGCCTTCCGCTCCGGCCTGTTCAACGGCGACCTGCAGACCGTCGTCGACCTCGCCCCGCGCGTTGAAGGCGCGCCCCTGCTCGCCGGGGCCGGGCGGCTGTTCGAGGTCGTGCTGGGGCTGGAGCGGAACGACGGCCGCAGGGCGCTGGCGGCGCTGCGACGCGCGCCGTTCGAGGGTCCGTACACGTCGGTAGCGCGCTATCTCACGCCCGCCGTCGCCGCCGCCGCGGGCGACTGGGACACGGCCCTGCAGCCGGTCGAGGCGGTCGAGCGCGACCCCGCCGGCTTGATCCTCCGCCTGCAGCGCGCCCGGCTGCTGGAGCTCCGCCGCCGGCCGGACGAGGCCGACGCCGAGTTCCAGGCGCTGGTCGCTCTCCCGGAAGGCGCGCGCCTGTTCGGCGTCGCCTACGGGGAGTTCCTCGAGCGGCGCGGCCGGCGCGACGAAGCGGCGCAACGCTACCGCGCGTCGCTGGAGAGCCCCGCGCCCGATCCCGCGGCGCTGGCCGGCCTGCAGCGCCTCGCCGGGCGCGGCCGCGCGCCGGCGGCTCCGTCCCTCCGGCAGGCCGCCGCGGAGGCGCTCAACTTCGCCGCGCTCGAGGCCGGGGAGTATGACCTCGACGAACTGGCCGCCATCTACCTGCGCCTGTCGGGGAACCTCGCCCCCTCGGATCTGACGGCTCTCCGGCTCGGTCTGGCGCTCGCGGGCGCGGGGCAGGAAACCCCCGCCCGGACCGCCTTCGCGGCCGTGGGCCGGGACAATGCGGTGCTCTACGCCGGCGCCCAGTACAATCTCGGTCTCAGCCACCGCCGGGAGGGGCGGGCGGACGAGGCCCTCGCCGCCTTCCGGCGGGCCGACGCCGCGGCGCCGGGCCAGACCCGGGTCGCCCTCGAACTCGCGGGCCAGCTCCTGGCGCAGGGGGCTGCGGCCGAGGCGCTCGGGATCCTCGACCGTCCCTCGGTGGACACCGCCGGACAGGCGCCCGCGACCCGCTTCCTCCGCGGCGCCGCGCTGGAGCAGCTCGGCCGCATTCCCGAGGCGGAGGCCGAACTGTGGACCGCCCTGCAGGCGCGGCCGGACGACCCGATGCTGCTCAACCACCTCGGCTACCTCTGGGTCGACAGCGGCCGGCGGATCGACCAGGGCGCCGAGATGATCGCGCGCGCCCACGCCGCCGAGCCCGAGAACGGCAGCTATCGCGACTCCCTCGGCTGGGCCCAGTACCGCCAGGGCCTGTTCACCGAGGCCGTTCAGACGCTCGAGGGCGCGGTCGAGAAGGAGCCCGCCAACCCCGAGATCGTCGACCACCTCGGCGACGCCTACTGGCGCGTCGGCCGCCGGCGCGAGGCGGAATGGCAGTGGAACCGGGTGCTGACCCTCGATCCGGACGCCGAGCGCCGGGCCGAGGTCGAGCGCAAGCTGGCGCAGGGTCTGCCCGATCCGGCGGCGGCGGCCACCGACGGCGGCGCCTGACCGCCATGTCCGCGCTCCGGGCCGTCGCGCCCGCCAAGGTCAACCTGTTCCTGCACGTCGGGCCGCCCGACGTCGACGGCTACCACCCGCTGGCCAGCCTCGTGGCCTTCGCCGACCTCGGCGACGAGCTCGTCGTCGCGCCGGCCGACCGACTGTCGCTTTCGGTCCGGGGGCCGTTCGCCGGCGCCCTCGAGGGAGAAGCCGACAATCTGGTGCTGCGCGCCCTGCGACGCCTGGGCGAGGTCGCCGGGGTGGGCGAGCCGCCGCTGGCGGTCACGCTCGACAAGCGTCTGCCTGTGGCCGCCGGCCTCGGCGGCGGCTCGGCCGACGCTGGCGCCGCCCTCCGGCTGGCCCGCGACGCCCTCGGTCTGGCGCTCGACGACGCGGCGCTGGCCGGGGTCGCCGCGACCATCGGCGCCGACGGACCCATGTGCCTGCACGCCCGCGCCGCCTGGGCGACGGGGCGGGGCGACCGGCTGCAGTTCGAGCCGCAGCTGCCGCAGCTGCCGGCGCTGCTGGTCAATCCGGGCGTCCCGTCGCCCACCGGCGCCGTCTATCGCGCCTACGATCACGGCCAGCCGGTCGCCGCCGACCGGCCCTCGCCGCCGCCGGCGTGGACCGCAGACGCCGTGACGGCCTGGCTGGCGGCGCAGCGCAACGACCTGCAGGAGCCGGCCGTTCGCCTCCAGCCGGCCATCGGCGAGGCGCTGGCAGAGGTCGCCGCCCTCCCGGACGTCCGGCTCGCGCGCATGTCCGGCTCGGGCGCCACCGTCTTCGCCCTGTTCGGCTCGCCCGCGACGGCGGCGGCGGCGGCGGCGGGGCTGGCCCGGGCCCGGCCGGACTGGTGGATCGCGCCCGCGACCCTGTCCTGAGCCTGCGGCGGGGGAACCCGCCGGTCGGCAGCGGCCTTTCAGGACATCGCAGACCGGGGGTCCGCCGCGTCGCCTCGCGCCGGCCGCCCGCGCAAAAAGGATGTCCCATGCCGCGTCCGCACCTCCTCGCCGCCGCCCTCCTGCTGGCCGCCCCGGCCGCCGTCGCCCAGACCGTCCCGCAGACCCCGCCGACCCTGCCGGCGGAGCGCACGGCGCCCGCCGCCGCGCCGACCGCCGCGCCGTCCCCGGCCACGGCCAACCCGGCTCCGGCCGCGCCGACCGCCCCCGAGACGGCGCCCGAGACCCCGCCGCAGACCGCTCCGGCCGCCGCCGCGCCTGCCCCGGACGCCGACGATGTGACCGTCATCGCCTCGCCGCCGGTGCGCCACCCCACCGACGGCCAGGTGGACAGGTGGGAGGACCCCGGAAACCCCGCCCCGACGCCGGACCTCTGACCGCCTGTCGCGCTTAACCGTTGGCGAACCGGCTCGCGGTAGGCTCGTCCGTATGGACCTGCTGAGCCCCGCCCGGATCGCCGCCTTCGAGGCCGTGCTCGGCCGCGTGTCGGCTGACGACCGCGCCCGCCTTCACAGCCTTAAGGACGTCGCCGCGGCCGCGGCGGAAGCGTCCGCCCCCCACTGGGACTTCGACCAGCCGGCCCACCGGGCGGAGGAGGCGCTGCGGGCCGCTTTCGGCGACGCCCTGACCGACGACCACCGCCGCGCCCTGGTGGCGATCTGGGCGCTGGAGACGCCGGCGCGCATCCCCGCCGCCGACCTGCCGCCGGCGGTGCTCGACCTCTATCCTGAGTGGCTTCAGCGCCTTGCGGACTTCCTGACCGCCGCTGCCGATCCCTATGACCGCGATTTCTGGGCCAAGGACGTGCGCATCTCGCTGGTGCTCAGCGTGCCCGGCGCCCGCACCCAGATGATCGACCTGTCCTCGCCGCTGGGGCCGGGCCAGGTGCTGCGCCACGCCCGCGAGGGCCACGGCTGGTCGGCCGTTCCGGCATGGATATCCAGCCGCGGATGGCGGCCGTGGCTGGAGGTGCACACCGAAAGCCGCGAGCTGTCCGACTTCAACGAGGCCGGCTGGGACCGCGCCTGGGCCACCGCCGCCGAGATCCTGAAGCGCCGCCCGAACATGGCCGGCATGATCGGCTCCAGCTGGTTCTACGATCCGCCGCTCGAGCAGATCAGCCCGCGCCTCGCCTACCTGCGCCTCAACCCGCTGAAGCACGGCGCCTTCATGATCCATCAGGGACCGGGCGAGATCCACACCATCCGCGCCTCGACCTCCTCTCCGACGCGCAAGGCGCTGATCGAGAAGGGCGAGTACGTCGCGCGCTCATGGATCGTGGCCTGGCCGCGGGCGGCGCTGATCCGCTGGGCGGACGGGCGTCAGGCGCAGGGCCTGTCCGAAGCCGCCTAGGTCCGGACCTTCTCCCACGCCGCCGCCACCGGCAGCACCTCCAGTCCCGCCGACGTCGCCAGCCGGAGCACGCGGTCCAGATCGTCCGGCGTGCAGCCGTAGTCCGTCGGCCGGTCGCTGACGTCGTGGCCATAGGCCGTCAGCCAGCCGCGCGCCTCCGCCGCTTGGGCCATCAGCGCCTCGAGGTCGTAGCCCGGCAGGCGTCGGCTCTCGAGGCCGATCGACCGGATCAGCCCGCGGTCCTCCCGCCCGGCGTTGACCCCGTCGCGCACCCCCCGCGCCAGATCGAACCGCCCGCGCACATAGCGCTTGGCCTCGACCGAGCAGTCGCCGAACGGCCAGGCGAAGGTGGTCATCCGGTGACCGTCCAGCCGCTCCGCCACCCAGGCCGCATTGGCGTCGAGGCTCAGGCGCAGCGCTTCCCGGCTCATGCGCAGGGCGCTGGTGTGGCCGAAGGTGTGGCAGCCGACCTCGTGCCCCGCCGCGTGCAGGGCCTGCAGGTGCTCCACCCGGTACTGCTCGCGGTCCATGTTCACGCCGCCGCACAGGCCGCCGCAGACGTAGTAGGTGGCCTTCACCCCGTGATCGGCGAGGATCGGCCCGGCCTCCGTCCAGGCGGTTGCGGGGAAGTCGTCGAAGCTGAGCGAGAAGATCCCCCGCGCCGGCGCGATCTCCACGGCCTCGACGTCGAGGTGGCGCGCGGCCCGGCGGCGCATCTGGTCGATCAGCTGCATGGGTCCCGCATAGCGGAGCGGCTTTAAAATTCCTTCTCCCCTTGCGGGAGAAGGTGGCGGCCGAAGGCCGACAGATGAGGGGTCGCAGCTGCGACAGGAGTCATCGACCCCTCATCCGACCTCGCTCCGCTCGGCCGCCCTTCTCCCGCAAGGGGAGAAGGGCGGCGCTGCCTTGCCCGTCCAAGGCCGCCCGTCTAGGGTCCGCCGCCTTCTTCCCCGGGACGAAATGCCTGCCGTGACGACCGAGCCGCTCGCCTTCCAGGACCTCATCCTGACGCTCCACAAGTACTGGGGCGACCAGGGCTGCGCCATCCTGCAGCCCTACGACATCGAGGTCGGCGCCGGCACCCTGCACCCGGCCACCGTGCTGCGCGCCCTTGGCCCGCGCCCGTGGAAGGCCGCCTACGTCCAGCCCAGCCGCCGCCCCGGCGACGGGCGTTACGGCGAAAATCCCAATAGATTACAGCACTATTACCAGTACCAGGTTATTCTGAAGCCCAATCCGGACAACCTGCAGGAGCTCTATCTCGGGTCGCTGAAGGCGATCGGGATCGATCCGAAGCTGCACGACATCCGCTTCGTCGAGGACGACTGGGAGAACCCCACGGTCGGGGCCTGGGGCCTCGGCTGGGAGGTGTGGTGCGACGGCATGGAGGTGACCCAGTTCACCTACTTCCAGGGCGTCGGCGGCATCGAGGTGGACGTCGTTTCGGGCGAACTGACCTACGGCCTGGAGCGCCTGGCCATGTACGTCCAGGGCGTCGACAACGTCTACGACCTGAAGTTCACCAGGGAGGGGACCACCTACGGCGAGGTCTTCCTCGAGAACGAGCGCCAGCAGTCCGAGGCCAACTTCCATGGCTACGACGTCGACGGGCTGAAGCGCCGCTTCGAGGACATGGTCGCCGAGGTGTCGCGCCTGCTGGCCATGACCGGCCCGCAGGGCCAGCCGCTGGTGCTGCCGGCCTACGACCAGGTGCTGAAGGCCTCCCACCTGTTCAACCTGATGGACGCCCGCGGCGCCATCGCCGTCGCCGAACGGCAGAGCTACATCGGCCGCATCCGCGACCTCTGCAAGGCGTGCGCGGTCGCGTGGGTGGAGCAGGAAAGGGCGCGGGCTTGAGCGACGATCGCGTCGTCTCGCTGAAGGATCGCCGGTCCGGGCCCAAGCCTGTCCTTGGCGGCTGCCTGGTCTTCGCCAACGACCAGCTCCGCATGCCGATGGCCATGGGGGGCGTGGCGCCGGAATGGACGACGATCGATCCGGTCGACGTGCAGCTGGAGGGGCGGAACGAGCCGACGGCGGTCCATGCCCGCTTCGGCATGATCGACCACTCGCCGGACGGCCACAGCGGTTCTGTCAGCGAGAACGAGCACGGCGTCACCGCCGACCTGTACTTCGAGAGGGACCTGTTCCTGGCCTTCCAGTCGGCGGCTCTCTCGTCGGCCCCCCTCACGCTGTTCGTGACTTTCAGCGCCCGGGACGGCGGGCCGCCCAACCTGATGCTCGCCATTGAGCGCCGGACCACCTGATGCCCCAGCTCCTTCTCGAACTGTTCTCCGAAGAGATCCCCGCCCGCATGCAGGGCGGGGCCGCGCGCGATCTGGAGCGGATGGCCGCCGATCGGCTCAAGGCCGCCGGCCTGACGTATGACGCCCTGACCGCCTTCGCCGGCCCGCGCCGCCTGACTCTCGTGGTCGAGGGCCTGCCGGCCGCCACCCCCGACCGCGAGGAGGAGCTCAAGGGGCCCAAGATCTCGGCGCCGGCGCAGGCGCTGGAGGGCTTCCTGCGCAAGACCGGCCTGACCCGCGAGCAGCTGGTCGAGCGCGACGGCGTCTTCTTCGCGGTGATCAGCTCGAAGGGCCAGCGCACCGCCGACCTGGTCCCCGCCATGGTCGACCAGATCGTGCGCGGCTTCCCCTGGCCCAAGTCGATGCGCTGGGGGACCGGGACGCTGCGCTGGGTGCGGCCGCTGAAGCGGATCGTCGCCCTGTTCGACGGCGATGTGGTCCCGTTCGACATCGACGGGATCGCGAGCGGCGACCTGACCGAGGGCCACCGCTTCCTCGGCTCCGGCCGGCCGTTCGCGGTGAAGGACTTCGAGGACTACCGGCGCAAGCTGGAGGCCGAATACGTCCTGCTGGACGCCGCCGACCGCCGGCTGCGCATTCTCGAGGCGGCGCAGAAGGTGTGCAGCGACCGCGGCCTCGCCCTCGTCGACGACGACGGCCTGCTGGACGAGGTCGCCGGCCTGGCCGAATGGCCGACGCCCATCCTCGGCGACATGGACCCGCAGTTCCTCGACCTGCCGCCGGAGGTGGTGCAGCTGTCGATGAAGGTGCACCAGAAGTATTTCGCCGTCCGGGACCCGGCCACACACCAGCTCGCTCCGCACTTCGTGGTCGTCGCCAACGTCGAGGCGACCGACGGCGGCACGGCGCTGGCGGCGGGCAACAGCCGCGTCCTCTCGGCCCGGCTGAACGACGCCCGCTTCTTCTGGGACGAGGACCGCAAGGCCGGAAACTTCGACGCCTGGCTGAAGAAGCTGGAGGGCGTCACCTTCCATGCGAAGCTGGGGACCATGGCCGAGCGCGTCGAGCGCATCGCGGCGCTGGCCCGCGAGATCGCCCCTCTGGTCGGGGCCGACCCGGACCAGGCCGAAGCCGCCGCCCGCCTCGCCAAGGCCGACCTCGCCTCGGGCATGGTCGGCGAGTTCCCGGAGCTGCAGGGGATCATGGGCGGCTACTACGCCCGCGAAGCCGGCCACCCGGACGCCGTCGCCGACGCCGTGCGCGACCACTACCGCCCGCAGGGGCCGTCGGACGCCGTGCCGACCGCGCCGCTGACGGTGGCGGTGGCGCTCGCCGACAAGCTCGACACCCTCGTCGGCTTCTTCGCCATCGACGAGAAGCCGACGGGATCGAAGGATCCGTTCGCCCTGCGCCGGGCGGCGTTGGGGGTGATCCGGCTGGTGCTGGAGAATGGCGTTCGGATGCCGCTGGCCGAGTTCGGCTTTGAGACGCTTCCCGAAATGCTGATGGGCATCGCCCTGAAGCAGTCCGCGCCGGCGCTCCTGAACGAACGTCACCGCCGCGGAGAGGTCGCCAACAAGGCCGCTTCGCCTGATGCAGTCGCGTGGGTGGCTGCGCCGCTGATTGAAGCGTTGGAGCAGGACGGTGGCGCGATTGCAGAGTCGTTCGCAGCACTCCTCGCCTTCTTCGCCGACCGCCTGAAGGTCCTCCTCCGCGACCAGGGGAAGCGCCACGATCTCGTCGACGCCGTCTTCGCGCTCGGCGACGACGACCTCGTCCGCATCGTCCGGCGCGTCGAGGCGCTCGACGCCTTCCTCGCTACCGACGACGGGGCCAACCTGCTGGCCGGCCACCGCCGCGCCTCCAACATTCTCAAGGCCGAGGCGAAGAAGGGCGAGCTGCCGACCGGCATGGTCCAGACCGGCCTGCCCGGCCAGCCCGAGGCCGAGGTCGCCCTGGCCTTCGCCGTGGGCGCCGCCCGCACCGCCGTCGACGCGGCGCTCGAGGACGAGGACTTCGCCGCCGCCATGACGGCCCTCGCCGCCCTGCGCGCGCCGGTCGACGCCTTCTTCGATCAGGTGATGGTCAATTCCGAGGTCCCCGCCGAGCGGGAGAACCGGCTGAAGCTGCTCGGCCAGGTCCGCGACGTCATGGGCCGGGTCGCCGACTTCGGGAAGATCGCGGGGTAGGGCGGGGCGCCCCCGCCTCACCTCTCCATCGCCCCGCAAGGCGATGGAGAGGACAGGTCGAGCGCAGCGAGACCAGGTGAGGGCGGCGCGGGCGGTTGTGACTGGCGACCGGTCCGGCGGCCTGCGCCGCCCCCTCCACCATCCTCCGCCTTCGGCTCCGGACGGTCCCCCTCCCCACCTGCGATGGGGAGGTGAGGGCGAAGCGCCCGGTCAGGCCCCGAGGATCCAGCCCTCTTCCTGCTCGACCCGGGCGATCAGGGCCTCGTCGGCGCCCTTCGGCGGGGCGAAGGCCTTCGCCAGCGCGCCCGACTCGTCCATCTTCGCCAGCGCCTCGGCGGTGGCCCGCACCTGGGCCTGGTCCTTGAACTCGCCGGGCTGCGGCTTGCCGTCGAACATCGACGGCCAGACCTCGACCACCAGGGCCGACAGCGGCTCCACGTCGGCGGCGTCCAGCGCCCGCCAGCCGGTCCCGAACGGCCACACCGCGCCCGACGGCCCCAGGCTCTCCAGCAGGCGGCGCACCATGGGCACGCCGACCAGGGTCTGGCCGCCCACCGCGCCGGCGCCGTGCATCTGCCACACCGACTTGGGCTGCAGCTTGCCCTTGCGGGCCGCGTCCTCGGTGGCCCGGAACTCCGGGATGTCGGCGCCCGCGCCCGCCGGCGGCTTGGTCGTGGTCAGCCAGCGCTGCGCCTGCTTGGCCGGCGCGCCCCAGAACGGCCAGGCCTCGTCGGTCATCAGCCGGTTCATCTTGGCCGCCACCTGGTAGCGGTTGTTGGTGTTGTCGGCCTTGTCGACCACGTTCGCGGCGAGGAATTTCCACATCGCCTGCCATGGCGTCCCCGTCAGCTTCAGCCGCTCCGCCGTGCCCGCCGGGAAGCCGAAGTTGAAGTCGAAGCCGACCAGCACGCGGTCGCCGCGCTTGCGGTGCTCGGAGATCAGCTTGTTGAGCAGGGCCTCGCCCTCGGCCCGCGTCGCGGTGTTGTGGGTCTCGGTGTAGAGCCGGAACCGGACGTCCCGCTTGGCCACCCCGATCCAGACGGACTGGTCGCCCAGCTTCTTCCCCTCCGCGGCGGTCCAGTCGGCGATGATGACGGCGTCGAAAAGGCGGGCCACGGCGGGCGCTCCAGGGATACTCGGAAACAGGATGCGGGCTTCCTAGTCTCCTCCCCGTTGCGCAGCAATGGGGAGGGGGATCATCCGGAGCCGGAGGCGGAGGATGGGGCAGGGGGCGCGGGGCCGGCTTCACCCCTCCACCGCTTCGCGGTCCCCCTCGCCATCGCGCTGCGACGGGAGGAGACGGGCGGTCAGCCCTTCAGCAGCGCCTCGAGATGCGACAGCCAGCGCCGCCCCAGCCGCAGGGCCTCGCCCGGAGAGCTGGTCTGCACCGGCAGGGTCGCGTCCCACAGCGCCAGTTCGAACTCCGGGTTGCGGGCGTCGGCGAACATCAGCCGCAGCACCACCTGCTCGGCGTCGGGCGCCATCACGTCCAGCGACTTGCGGGTCTCGCCCCGCCGCACCCGGGCGACCACGTGGCCGTCGACGATGACCTCGCCGCCCTCGATCTCGTCGAAGGCGTAGACCAGTCCCATGGCGCCGCGGTTCCACAGCACCGCGATCTGCGCGCCGTCGAAGTCCAGCCCGGCGGCGCGCCCCTCCGCCGGCGACAGCGCCTCGGCTTCGGGAACCACGCCGAGCGACTTGAGCAGGGCGCGCTTCATCCGCCGCACCGGCTCCATCCACCACGCCAGCAGCAGGGCGCCGGTGGTCAGGGCCGCCGCGGCCAGCGCCACCAGCAGGACCACCCGGAGCGCCTCGGCCACGGCTCAGTCCTCCAGTTCGACCACCACCGGCACGTGGTCCGACGGCTTGTCCATGTCGCGGGCGTCCCGGTGGGTCTCGACGCCCCGGAAGCGGTCGGCGGCCTGGGGCGACAGCAGGTGGAAGTCGATGCGGATGCCGTGGTCGCGCTGCCAGGCTCCGGCCTGGTAGTCCCAGAAGGTGTAAGTCCCCGGCGGCTGCCGGCCCAGTTCGCCGGCGTCATACAGGCCGAGGTGGCGCAGCGCGCGGAAGGCGGCCTGGCTCTCGGGCCGGAACAGGGCGTCGCCCACCCAGGCCGACGGGTTGCGGGCGTCCTCCGGCGTCGGAATGACGTTGTAGTCGCCGCACAGGGTGAAGGCCTCCTCCTGCGCCAGCAGGGTGCGGGCGTGGGCCTGCAGCCGGTCGAACCAGGCCAGCTTGTAGGCGAACTTCGGGCTGTCCACCGGATTGCCGTTGGGCAGGTAGAGGCAGCCGATGCGCACCGGCCGCGCCGTCTCGGTCACCGCCTCGATGTAGCGGGCCTGCTCCGCCTCCGCCTCGTGGCCCGAGGCGTCGACGCCCGGCAGCCCCCGCCGCACGTCGGACAGCGGGAATTTCGAGAGCAGGGCGACGCCGTTGTAGGACTTCTGCCCGTGCGTCTCGACGTTGTAGCCGAGCGCCTCGATGGCCTCGCGAGGGAACTTCTCGTCGAGGCACTTGATCTCCTGGAGGCCGACCACGTCGGGCCGCGCCGCCTCCAGCCACGCCAGCACCGTGGGCAGGCGGGCGTTGACCGAGTTGACGTTCCAGGTGGCGATGCGCATGCGCCATGCCTACGCCGTGTCGGGCCGGTCTGTGAAGCTCGGATGTCCCGACGAAAAACGCCCCGGAGTCTCCCCCGGGGCGTCCGTTCCGTCGAGGCGGAGCGCTTACTGCTCGGCGGCGGGCGCGGCGGCCGGGGCCGGCGTCAGGGTGCAGCCGCCGCCGATCCTCTGCGCGGTGGCGCAGGGATAGATCTGCTGCGTCGCCCCGTCCTTGAGGCGGGCGATGTAGCCCTCGCCTTCAGCGGCGCACTTCACTTCGAAGAAGCGGCCGTTGGCGTTGGATCCCATCAGGCGGACCTGCTGGACGCTGCAGCCGGCGGCTTCGGTGCCGGCGAGCTTCGCCTGAAGGGTGGCGTTCTGCTCTTCCGCGGTGGTGAAATGGCAGGTCCCGCCGCCGGAGACGATCTGCAGGCAGTCCTGAAGCGTCCAGCGCCCGTCGACCTTCTCCAGCCGGTAGCCGTCGACGCCGGTGCAGCCGACCTCGTAGACCAGACCGTTGGTCTCGTTCTTGCCGACCGCGACGGCCTCGTCGACGGTGCAGCTCGCCCCCGCTTCCCGGGCCCATTCGCTCACCAGGGCCAGACCGTTCTGGTTGGCGGGCAGGACGCACTGCTGTCCCGCATCGGCCGCGGGATCGGTGCGGCGGGCGACCCAGGCGGTGCCGGCGAGCTCGAGGCAGTTGAAGGCCTGCGGCGGCGTGGAGGCGATCAGGATGTAGCCGGGGGCGGAGGCGCAGGCGACCTCGTAGACCTGGTGCTCGCCGATCATTCCAGGGTTGGCCGCGCCGGCCACCTGGCAGTCGAGACCGGCGCTGGTCACCTGCGCTTGCGCGGCCGCCAGGACCGCTTCGGGCGAGGGGGCGGCGGGAGCCTGCGGACGGGCTTCGGCGCGTCCCGCGCCGCGCTGCGTGCGCCGTTCGGTCACCGACCGGTCGGGCCGGTTGTCCGAGTCCGCGCTCGGCCGCGAGTCCGTGGGCGCGACCTGGGCCATCACCGCAGGCGCCTGCGCGGCGAGGAGAAGTGCGGCGAGGCCGCCGAGCAAGGATCTGGTGAACACGGGCAGCTCCGATGAAATGCGACCGGTTTTCTGGCGGGGGCATGTGGCGGGGTCAAGGCGGCGGGGCCGCTGGACGCGGTCGGCCGCTTCGGAGTATGCGGGAATAAGGTTTCGATTGGAGACGGACTTGGCGGACAGCGTCGCCACCGCTGGGGCGCAGGAGGGGCGAGGAGCCCTGGACTTCCCGTTCGCCGCCCCGCCCGGCCCGGGCGAGGCCGTCGAACTGGCTCCCGGCGTGCTGTGGATGCGCCTGGCCATGCCCCTGGCCCTGGATCACATCAACGTCTATGCGCTCGACGACGGGCGGGGCTGGGCGCTGGTGGACACCGGCCTCGCCCTTCCGGCGACCCGGGACGAGTGGGATCGCATCCTCGCCGGTCCGCTGGGCGGGCGGCCGGTGACGCGGGTCATCTGCACCCACATGCATCCGGACCACATCGGACTGGCGGGGTGGCTCTGCGACCGCTTCCAGGCGCCGCTGGTCATGACGCGCCTCGAATACGTCACGGCCCGGATGCTGCTGGCCGACACCGGCCGGCCGGCCCCGGAAAGCGGCGCGGCCTTCTACCGCGCGGCCGGCTGGGACGAGGCGCAGCTGGACCGCTACCGACAGGAGTTCGGCCAGTTCGGACGCGCGGTCGCCCCGCTCCCGGACGGCTTCGTGCGCATGCGCGAGGGCGACCGGCTGGTCATCGGCGGACAGGCGTGGCGAGTGGTGGTCGGGGAGGGGCACAGCCCGGAACACGCCTGCCTCTGGCGCGAAAGCGACGGCGTGGTGCTGGGCGGCGACCAGATCCTCCCGAAGATCTCCTCCAATGTCTCGGTCTGGCCGACGGAGCCGGACGCCGATCCGCTGGGAGAGTGGCTGCACTCGCTCGAGCGGATGAAGACGGTGTTTCCCGACGAGGTGCTGGTGGCGCCCTCCCACGGGCCACCCTTCCACGGCGTGCAGGCGCGGCTGGACGCGCTGCTGCGCGGCCACCGGACCGCCCTGCGGCGGCTGGAGCGGACCCTGCAGAGCCCGAAACGGGCGGTGGACGTGTTCGGCTCGCTCTTCGCCCGGCCCGTCGGGGACGGCGTGCGGGGCATGGCGACCGGCGAGGCCGTCGCCCACCTCAACCATCTGCTTCGCGAGGGGCGGGTCAGGCGCGTGCGCGATGCGGACGGCGTCGACTGGTGGCAGACGATCGAAAAGGGGAGGGCGGCATGACCGACCACATCAAGACGGAACTGAACGGCGGCGTGCTGACGGTCGCCCTGGCGCGGCCGGAGAAGAAGAACGCCATCACCCAGGCGATGTACGCCGCGCTGTCGGAGGCGACCGAGCGGGCCCGGACCGACGACGCGGTGCGGGTGCTGCTGTTCCGCGCCGAAGGCGACAGCTTCTCGGCCGGCAACGACATCGGCGACTTCATCGCCATCGGCTCGCAGACCGAACAGCCGTTCGACATGTCGGTGTTCCGGTTCCTGAAGGCCTTGGCCGATCTCGACAAGCCGGCCGTGGCCGCCGTGCGCGGGCGGGCCGTGGGCATCGGCCTGACCTTGCTGCTCCACTGCGACATGGTGGTGGCGGCGGAGGACGCCCTGCTCTCCGTCCCCTTCGTCAACCTCGCCCTCGCCCCGGAGGCGGCCTCCTCCCTGCTCCTCCCGCAGGCGCTCGGCCACCAGCGGGCGTTCGAGCTGTTCGCCCTCGGCGAGCCGCTCGACGGCCGCACCGCCTTGGCCTGGGGCCTCGTCAACCGGGCGGTTCCGGCCGCGGAGGTCGAGGCGACGGCGGCGGATCTGGCGGCGAGGCTGGCGGCGCGGGCCCCGAACTCGCTGCGCAAGACCAAGCGGCTGATGCGCGACGCCGAGGCGCTGTGGCGGCGGATGCAGCTGGAGGGGGAGGCCTTCGGCAGCCAGATGAAGAGCCCCGAGGCCATGGAGGCCTTCATGGCCTTCACCCAGAAGCGCGCCCCGGACTTTTCGAAAGCCGGTTGATTCGCCGGCGGCGCGGGCGTAGGTGCGCGCGCCCCATGTCGTACGCCCTCCAGCCCGCCGCCGCCGAAGTCCCCGCCTGGCGGGTCGAGCCCGAAGCGGGGCCCGACGCCGCGGCGGTCGACGCCCTCGTGCTCGCCGCCTTCGGCCCGGGGCGGTTCGCCAGGACGGCGGAGCGCCTGCGCGAGGGCGCGCATCCGGCCGCCGGCTTCGTGATCCGCAGCGACGGCCGGGTGGTCGGCTCGGTCCGGCTGTGGCCCGTCCGCGTAGGCGGGACGCCGGCGCTGTTTCTCGGTCCGATCGCGGTGGAGGCGGCCAGCCGGCGGGAGGGCATGGGCGCGGCCCTCGTCGAGGCCTGTCTCGAGGCGGCCGGCGACGCCGGCGTCCTGCTGGTGGGCGATCCGCCCTACTTCCAGCGCTTCGGCTTCGTCCACGCGCCCGAGGCGCGGCTGCCCGGTCCTGTCGACCCGCGCCGCGTGCTGTGGAAGGGCGCCCGACCGGCCGAAGGGATGGTCGCCGCCGCCTGAGCGCTTTGCGCTTCCGCCGGACAGTCCTAAGTCAGGAGCATGGCGGACGCGAACGACAGAGGCGACGGACTGGCGGGCGTGGCGGCGGCGGCCGGCGCCGGGGGACGCAGCCTGCCGCCGGTGCACCTGTGGAACCCCGCCCACTGCGGCGACATCGACATCGTCATCCGCCGCGACGGCGTGTGGATGCACGAGGGCTCGCCGATCGGCCGGCCCGAGCTGGTGCGGCTGTTCTCCACCGTGCTGCGCAAGGATCCGGACGGCTATTGCCTGGTGACGCCGGTCGAGAAGCTGTCGATCCGGGTCGAGGACCTGCCTTTCCGGGCGGTGGCCGTCGAGCCGCGGGGCGAGGCGCTGGTCTTCCGGACCGATGTCGGCGACGAGGTGGAGGCCGGGCCCGACCATCCGGTCGAGGTGACGACCGACCCCGCCACGGGCGAGCCGGCGCCGCGCCTGCGGGTGCGCGCGGACCTGTGGGCGCGGATCGCCCGCCCGGTGTTCTACGAGCTCGTGGACCGGGCGCGGGTCGACGGGGATCGGCTGGTCATCCGCTCGAACGGCGCCGCCTTCCCCCTCGGGCCGGCGGCATGAGCCTGCAGTCGCTCAGGCGCCGACTCGAGGCCCGGCTGGATCCCGTCTCCGCCTGGTCGCCCGCGACCGGGCCGCTCCGCTCCGACTTCGATCTCAACCCCGACGCCCCCCGGCCCGCCCGGCGCCTGAGGCCGGCGGCGGTGCTGATCCCGGTCATCGCCCGACCGGAGGGCGCCGTCGTGCTGATGACCCGCCGCGCCGACACCCTGGCCAGCCACACCGGCCAGATCGCCTTTCCCGGCGGCCGTCTGGACCCCGGCGAGACCGCGGCCCGGGCGGCGCTGCGCGAGGCCTGGGAGGAGGTCGCTCTCGATCCGGGCGCGGTCGAGGTGATCGGCCTGGGCGACGCCTACGAGACCGGTACGGGCTTCCTCGTCACCCCGGTGGTCGGCTGGCTCGAGGCCGTGCCCGAGACCCGTCCGGCGCCGGAGGAGGTGGCCGAGGTCTTCGAGGTTCCCTGGGACTTCCTGATGGACCCGGCCAACCACCGGCGGGATTCCTACCAGCTCGACGGCGAGGCTCGCCGCTGGTTCTGGGCCGTGCCGTGGGAGCAGCGCTACATCTGGGGCGTCACCGCCGGCATCGTGCGGGCGCTGCGCACGCGCCTGTACGGCGAGGAGCCGGCGCCCGCCGCCGCCGTGGACGAGGACGCGGCGTGATCCTCACCGGACAGCCGTGGCTGGAGGCGCCCGCCACCCGGCGGGTGATGGCGGCGCTGGAGGCGGCCGGCGGCGCCGGCTGCGCCCGCTTCGTCGGCGGCTGCGTGCGCAACGCGGTGCTCGGGACGTTGGTGGACGACGTCGACATCGCCACCACCCTGCATCCGGACCAGACCGAGCGGGCGATCCGCGCGGCGGGGCTGAAGGCGGTTCCGACCGGCGTCGCGCACGGGACGGTGACGGCGGTCGCCGATGGCCGGCCGTTCGAGATCACCACCCTGCGTCGGGACGTCTCGACCGACGGCCGGAACGCCACGGTCGCCTTCACCGACGACTGGGCGGAGGACGCCGCCCGCCGCGACTTCCGGCTCAACGCCCTGTACGCGGACGGCGAGGGACGGGTGTTCGATCCGACGGGCGAGGGGCTGGCGGACGCGGCGGCGGGGCGGATCGTGTTCGTCGGCGACCCGCTCACCCGCATCCGCGAGGACTATCTGCGCATCCTGCGCTTCTTTCGCTTCTTCGCCTGGTATGGCCGCGGAGAGCCCGACGCCGCCGGACTGGCCGCCTGCGCGGCATTGGCCGAGGGCATGGGCCGGCTGTCGGCGGAGCGCATCTCCAAGGAGCTGATGAAGCTGCTGGCGGCGGAACGCCCCGAGCCGGCGGTCCGGGCGATGGCCGCCGCGGGCGTTCTCGCCCGGGTGCTGCCGGAGGCGGACCTGGCCCCCGCCTTCGCCGCCCTGGCGGAAAGCTGTTCGGATCCCGTCCTGCGTCTGATGATCCTGCTCCCGCCGGACCCGGAAGCGACCGCGGCGGTCAGCCGCCGGCTCCGCCTGCCCAACGCCGTGCGGGACCGGCTGGCGGCGGCGGCGCGCGCGGCGGCCGGGGTGGATTTGTCGATGGGCGAGCCTGCGATCCGCGCCGCCGTCTACCGCCACGGAAGCCGCGCCGTCTCCGACGCCCTGCAGCGCCGGCGGGCGGAGCGGCCGGCCGAGGCCGCCGCCGCCGACCGCCTGCTCGCGCTCGCCGGGAGCTGGACCCCGCCGCGCCTGCCGGTCGGCGGGCGCGAGGTGGCCCGGCTCGGGGTTCCGCCGGGGCCGGAGACCGGACGGCTCCTGAAGGCGTTCGAGGCCGCCTGGATCGCGGACGACTTCCCGGTCGGGGGGCACGAGGCGCGGCTGGCGGCGCTGGTCAGCCGGCGGCGGGGGTGATCTCGACGACCACCGGCCGGTGATCGGATCCGGTCGGCGCCCCGAGGCGACGACGCGTCAGGGCGAGGTCGGGCGAGCGCCACACCTGGTCGATGTTGATCCGCAGCGGCGCCGGCGCGGCCGCCGGCCAGCTCCCCGGCCAGCCGGAGGCGGGAACCAGCCCCGTCTGCGCCTTCATCTGCCGCCCGATGCGCGCGGTCGAGACGCTGTTGAAGTCGCCGGCGACCACGACCGGCCCTCGCAAGGACCGGCGGAGGTCGGCCAGCGCCATGGTCTGGGAGATCTGCCCCCACTGCTCCTGGAAGGGCCAGGGCCGCGTGAGGTGGACGCCGACCACGTTGACCGGGCCGAGGGGCGTTTCCGCGATCGCGCCCAGGGCGTGCAGGCCGTCCGGCCGGTCAGGGATCGGCGCGAGAGGCCAGCGGGCGGCGATCACCGACCGGGCCGCGCCGCTGCTGCGCTCGATGCGCGGCGAGGCCACGCGGTGCGGATAGCCGGCGAGAATCGTGTCGAGTCGCGCGGCCGGGGCGTCGCCGACCTCGATCAGGACGAGGATGTCCGCGTCGGCGGCGCGGATGGAGGCGGCGATGGCGTCGACGTCCCGGTTCCGGGCCCAGAGGTTGGCGGCGTAGATGCGGACGCATGGGGCGCCGGGCTCGGGCTCGCCCTGCGGCGGGAACCACTGCGGCCAGACGGCGAGGAGGAGGGCGGCGGTCGCGGCGGCGGCCCCGCCCGCCAGGCGCCGCCGCCGGAGCAGAACGAGAGCCGCGAGCAGGACCAGGGCGCCGACGAAGGCGGGCGCGGCGAACTGGGCCAGCAGGTCGGGTGCGCGGTGGCCGACGCCGGCCAGCGCCGCGACGGCGGTGCGCGCCAGTCCGCCGAGGGCGGCGAGGGCGGCCAGCCGCACCGCCCGTCGGAAGGCGCGGCGGAGGGGCTTGCGCCAGGGGTGAACGCCGGTCGTCATGGCGCGTTACGGTCCCGCTTCGGAGGATGGCATGGCCAGACGCACTATCGGCGATATCGAGAAGATCTGGTCCCATGTCGAGGGTGCGAAGAAGCTTTCCGACCGGGTCGTCGGCGTGGGCCCGTTCGGCGTCGGCCTCGACGGCCTGCTCACCTGGGTGCCGGTGGTCGGCACGGCCTACAGCGTGGGGACGGCCGGCTGGCTGCTGCTGCAGGCGGCGCGGGTGCGCGCCCGCCCCGGGACCGTGGCGCGGATGATCGCCTATCTCGGGCTGGACAGCGCCGTCACCCTGGTCGGGGAGGTCCCCTTCCTCGACTTCGTGCCCAGCGTCGCGGACCTGCTGCTGCGCGGCCACCTGATGGCGGCCAAGGCGCTGCAGAAGGACATCGAGAGCACCCACTGGGTCGAGGCCAGCGAGCGGGAGGCGCGCGCCTCGGGCGATCACGAGCGCCATGTCCAGACCCTGCGAGCCGATCCCCGCCTGAGCCGCATCGTCTACCTGCACGACTGAGAAGCGGCGGGAGTTAATGCGCTTCGCTCGCTGTTGTCGAAGCCAGGGCGCGGACTCCGCACCGGAATTCCGGAAGGGCAGCGTCATCTGCGCCCCTGAGGAGACGAGGCTCGCAGACTGATCTCCGCCCCTTTCCGGAGATCGCCATGAACGAAGACCATTCGGCCCGCCTCGCGCTGCCCTATCTGGCCGCCGGCCAAATGCAGAAGCATGTCACGCACAACGAGGCGCTGACCCGGCTCGACGCCCTCGTGCAGACGGCGGTCGAGAGCCGGACCGTGGCGGAGCCGCCGGCGGAGCCGGAGGACGGCCTCCTCTTCATCGCGCCGGAGGGCGGCGGCGCCGGCGCATGGGCGGCCTTCGCGGGCGGAGACCTGCTGCGGGCGGAGGGCGGCGCCTGGAGCCGCGTGCCCGCGCCGGACGGGCTTGTCGCCTGGGTGCGCGACGCCGCCCGCCTCGTGGTGCGCGAGGCGGGCGGCTGGGTCGAACTGGGGGACCGGCTGGGCGCCGTCCGCCAGCTGCAGCGACTGGGGCTCGGCGCCGATCCCGATGCGGCCAATCCGTTCCTGGCTCGGCTGAACAACGCCCTCTGGACCGCCCGGGAGTCCGGCGCCGGGGGCGACGGCGATCTGCGCCTGACCCTCAACAAGGAGACCAGCGCCGACGTCCTGTCGCTGCTGTTCCAGTCGGGCTGGTCCGGACGGGCCGAGATCGGCCTGATCGGCGACGACGATCTGGTCCTCAAGGTCGGGGACGACGGCGGGACCTGGCGCGAGGCGCTGCGGGTCGATCGCGCCAGCGGGCGGGTCGCCTTCCCCAAGGGGGTGCTGCGCCGGGAGGTCTCGATCTTCACCGGCGACGGCGGCTGGCAGCCGCCGGCCTGGGCCTGCACGGTCGAGGCGGTGCTGGTCGGCGGGGGCGGGGGCGGAGGAGCCGGGGCCGGCGGTCCGGCGGGCGACCGCCCGGGCGGCGGCGGCGGCGGCGCGGGCGGCCTGACGCGCCTCGTCTGGTCCGCCGCCGATCTGGCGGGCGGCGTCAGCGTCGTGGTCGGCGCCGGCGGCCAAGGCGGAAGCGCCGGAGCGGGGCAGGCCGGCGGAGACACCCGCATCCTGCGCGACGGGGTGCAGCTCGCCGCAGCCGGCGGGGGCGGAGGCGGCGGCGCCGGCGCGGACGGCGGCGCGGCCGGCCGCGGCGGGACCGGTGCGGCGGAGGGCAACCGGGGCGGGGCCTCGACGGCGTCGGCGGCCGGCGAAGGCGGCGCGGCCCTGACGCGGCCGGACGGGCCGGGCGGGGGCGCCGCGGGCGGAGCCCTCGGCCCTGCCGACGATCCCAGCCCGGGAGGCGCGGGCGGCGACGGCGGCACGGTCGCGGGGCTTGCCGGCGGAGGGGCCGCGGGCGTGGGCGGGCCCGGCGGCGGGGGAGAGGACGCGCCGTCTGCGGGGCTGCACTGGTCCGGCGGCGGCGGCGGCGGCGGCGCTTCCGCGTCCGGGGCCGGCCATCCGGGTGGAGCCGGCGGCCAGCACGGCGGCGGCGGCGGCGGGGGCGGAGCCGGGACCTCGGCAGGCGGCGCGGGCGGCGACGGCGCGCCCGGGCTCGTCTGGCTGATCGCCGCCGGCTGACGCCCCGCCGCCGCTTGCTTCCCCAGTACCCGGAATTTCGAGATCACCGATGACCCAAGCTCCCGAGAACGCTCCCTCCAGCCTCGCCGAAGGCCGCTGGCTGTGGCGTCGCCTCTACGTCTTCATCACCAGCGGCGGCGCCTGGCTGCTGCTGGACCGCCTGATCGCCACGGTCCCGCCGGAGGCCGCGCCGCGGCTGGCGCACGCCCTGATGGCCCTGCTGGCGCTGAACCTCATCCTCTACCTGGTGGCGCCCAGCGCCCAGCAGCTGATCGCCAGCCTGTCGCTGCTGCGCCCCGGCGCCTCGCGGGAGGACCGCTGATGGGTTTCCGACTCTCCGAACGGTCGCTGAAGCGGCTCGCGGGCGTCCATCCCCGGCTGGTGAGCCTGGTGAAGGAAGCCGCCGCCCTGACGCCGGTCGACTTCATGGTCACCGAAGGCGTGCGGACGCCGGAGCGGCAGGCCGCGCTGGTGCGTGCGGGGGCCAGCCGGACCCGCAACTCGCGCCATCTCACCGGCCACGCCGTGGACGTGGCGGCCCTGGTCGACGGCCAGGTGCGCTGGGACTGGCCGCTGTACCCGCGCATCGCCGCCGCCTTCAAGGCGGCCGCCGTGCGGCAGGGGACGCCGATCGTCTGGGGCGGAGACTGGCCGAAACTCAGGGACGGGCCCCACTTCGAACTCGACCGGAAGGCCTTTCCGTGAGCCCGCGTCAGCTGTGGCGGCTGGCGGGGCCGGCGGGGTGGATCGCGGCCCTTGTGCTGGCGCTCGGCGCGGCCCTGCTGCTGGCGCATGGCCTCGGCTTTCGCTGGGATCCGTTCGACCGCGCCGCCCGCCGCCTCGCCGCCGCCGAGGCCCGCGCGACCGCGGCGGAGTCCGATGCGGCGGCGCGGCGGCTCGAGCGCGAGGCCGCCGTGAGCCAGAGCCGCCGTCTCGACATCCATCACCAACAGGCCCTCGCCCTGGAGCGTGCGACCGCACGCGCCGAGGCCGGGGCGAGGAACGCCCATGACGCCGAACACCCCCTGGATCCGGACCGGATCCGTCGTCTCTCTGATCATGATCGCCGGCTGTGCGACCTCGCCCCCGAGGTCTGCGCCGCCGCCCCGGCTGGACCTGCCGTCGGAGGCGATGAGCCCCTGCCGGCTGGACCGGCTGCCGGCCCGGCCGACGCTGGCTGATCTGGAAGCGTCCTACATGGCCCGCGGCGCGGCGCTCGTGACGTGCGACGCCGCGCGCCGGCTGGCGGTGGAGACGCTGCAGGCCGAGCGCGCGCTGCAGGACCGGTGGCGGACCGGAGGATCGCCCCGCCCGGGAAGCGGCCGCTGAATTCCACGACCGCCCGGCAGATTGTTCCCGGCGCCCGGCAGAACCTGCCGGGGGGTCGGCACTTCCTGCCGCCGTCCGGGCAGGCTTAACGAAAACTACCGCAACAAAATCAAGGCCGGGGACGCTGGCACGCCGCCGTCGGCGGATGGTTCGGTCCTTGCTGCAGGCGGAGCGAGCAAAATGCTCCCGGCAGCCAAAATGGCGTCGGACACCTTGAAAGAAGGACTACGTGCCATGGCGCTGAACAGCGTTAACACGAACGTGGGCGCGATGATCGCCCTCCAGAACCTCCAGGTCACCAACAGTGAACTGAGCACGGTTCAATCCCGCATCAACACCGGCAAGAAGGTCGCGTCCGCCAAGGACAACGGCGCCGTCTGGGCTATCGCCCAGGGGCAACGTTCCGAAATCGGCGCCCTGAACGCCGTCAAGGACAGCCTGAACCGCGGCCAGTCGGCCGTGGACGTCAGCCTGGCCGCGGGTGAAAGCGTTTCCGATCTGCTGATTCAGCTGAAGGAAAAGGCCCTGGCCGCGACCGACACGTCGCTGACCACGGCGGCGCGCGACGCCCTGAACGAAGACTTCACCTCGATCCGCGACCAGATCGCGACCGTGGTGAGCAACGCCTCGTTCAACGGCGTCAACCTGCTCGACGGTTCGGCGACGGCGGGCTTCAAGGCCCTCGCCAACATCGCGGGCTCGACCATCACGATCAACGACGAGGACATGAGCCTCTCCGGTTCGATCGTGACCCTGACGACCAGCGAGGAGATCGACACCGCCACGGCCGCCACGGCCGCCCTGGCCAAGGTCGACGCCTCGATCGCCAACGTCTCGGCTTCGCTGGCCCGCCTCGGCACCGGCTCGAAGTCGCTGGGCACCCACCTGACCTTCGTCAACAAGCTCCAGGACACCCTGGAAGCCGGCGTCGGCAACCTGGTGGACGCCGACCTGGCCAAGGAAAGCGCCCGACTGCAGGCGCTGCAGACCAAGCAACAGCTGGGTGTGCAGGCGCTGTCGATCGCCAACTCCTCGACCTCCATCCTGCTCGGACTGTTCCGCTAAGGATTTGCGGAAGGGCGGGGCGCCCGCGCCCCGCCCGACCCGTCCGGGCCCCTGACAGGGAGCCGCCGGCGAAAGCCGCCGGAAGGAGTGATGCAGAACCATGCAAAGATAGAACCCCTCGCCCTCGGAGCGATCGTACCCGCCGCCGCAGGCTCAACCGCCAGCGGCGACTTTCGTGATTCGCGCGCGCAGCAGGAGGCGGACCAGGCGTCCCGCTACCGGCTGGTGATCGAGGAAGGCCCCTCGGCCGGCTCGTTCATCTACAAGACCCTCGACCGCGTGACCGGCGAGGTCGTGAAGCAGCTGCCCCGCGAACAGGTCGTCGAGCTGATGCGGACGGCCGACTACAGCAGCGGCTCGGTCATCGACACCCGGGCCTGACGCCGGCGCCATCCCGCCGGACCCCGCGCAGGAGCGATCCGCGCGGTTAAAGCGCTTGGTTAGCGCGCGTTAACCATGTGTCCACGCTTGGCCATCTAGCTTGCCCCAAACCTGAAAGGGCCGAGTCGGATGACGAACAGCGTCCACACCAATGCTTCAGCGGCGATCGCGCTGCAGAATCTCTCCAGCACGAACAGCCGACTGGCTGACGTGCAGAGCCGCATCTCGACCGGACTGAAGGTCCAGGGGGCGAAGGACAACGCCGCCATCTGGGCCATCGCCCAGCAGCAGCGGGCGGACGTCGGGGCCCTCAGCGCCGTCAAGCAGAGCCTCGACCGCGCCACCTCGATCGCCGACGTGGCCCTCGCCGCCGGCGAGTCGATCTCCGATCTCCTCAACCAGCTGAAGGAGAAGGTGGTCGCCGCCAAGGACTCTTCCCTGAAGACGCAGTCCCGGGAACTCCTCAACGCCGACTTCCAGGCCCTGCTGCGGGCCATCGCCTCGGCCGTGGACAATGCGACCTTCGACGGCGCCAACATCCTGAACGGCACGCTGACGACCGGCATCGCCTTCCTCGCCAACGCCGACGCCTCGGGGACGGTCACCCTGTCCGCCAAGGACCTGACGCTGGGCGGCGGCATCATCGATCTGACGACCGCCACCGACAGCCTGCTGACGCTGAGCGGCGCCGACCAGGCGCTCACCCGCCTCGACAACTCGATCGGCCAGCTCAACGCCGCGCTCGGCGAGCTGGGCGCCCAGGCCAAGCAGATCGAGGCCCACAACAGCTTCGTCACCAAGCTGGTGGACACGCTCGAGTCGGGGATCGGCAACCTCGTCGACGCGGATCTGGCGAAGGAAAGCGCGCGCCTTCAGGCGCTGCAGGTGCAGCAGCAGCTGGGGGCCCAGTCGCTGTCGATCGCGAACCAGGCGCCGCAGATCATCCTGTCGCTGTTCCGCGGCGGCTGACCGGCGGTTCAGCCCCGGCGCGGATGGCCGATATGGACCGGCGCGGGCCGACGGCGCTGGGCGGCGCGGGGGCCGAATCCGTACAACGAAAGCAGGGAAGTCAGGGCGTCAAGGAAGGCGGTCACGGGCTTGTCCCTCCGCATGCGGACCGTCGTAAACTACGGCCGGCGACCATTGTTCCCCGAGTCGGCCGCGGAGTCCCGGCTCCGCTGTTAACGCCTCCTTACGGTCAAGCCGTCAGGATGGCCGGCGGGAGCGCCCTGTGATCGACAACAGCTACCTGCTCGGGCTTTTCGGAGGGACGTCGCTGTCGTCGACGACGGCGGGCGGCCTTGCGTCGACCCCGAAGAAGGCGCAGCCCACCCCGCCCTGGTCGACCTCGACCAAGCCTCCCGAGCCGAGCGCCCAGCTTCGCGCGGCCCTCGCCGGCCGGAACTTCATCGACGAGGGCGCGGCGCAGCTGGACGTGCCCGGCGCCTCCGCCGACTACCGCAAGCTGTTCGCCCTGTACCAGGGGCTGGACACGCTCAACGTCCTCGCCAACCGCGCCTCGGTGAAGGGGCTCTCCGCGCTGGAGCTGACGCAGCTGCAGCGGCGGTTCTCCGCCGGGGTCGGGGAGATCGGCGACTGGCTGAAGGCGGCGGAGTTCGACCAGGTCCGCCTGGTGCAGGGCACGTCGAGCATGACCAGCAAGACGTCCGCCGCCGTGCCGCGCGACAGCGCCCGCTCGATCACCGGGCCGGTCCATGAGGGCCCGCTCGACAGTCCGGTGGCCGCCTTCGCCGGGGACACCCGCTTCGGGATCACCATCCGGAAGCCGGTGGGAATCAGCGGATCGAGCACCCAGACCATCCAGATCGATCTCGCCGAGATGGGCACGCAGCCGCGCACGCTCGACAACGTCGTGCGGCACATCAACGAGAAGCTGGAGGCGGCCGGCGTCCAGACGCGGTTCGGGCGCGAGCACATCAAGGCCGAGCCGAAGACGCTGCAGGTGAACGGCCGGACGGTCACCCTCCCGGCGGGCCCCGACCGCTGGGCGCTGGCGGTCCGCGGGACCTCGACCGAGACGGTGGGCTTCACGGCCGCCGAGACCTCGGACGCGGTCTATGTGGTGCAGGCCGCGGGGGCCGGCGGCCACCAGCTTCTGAAGTTCCGCAGCGACGGGGGGTCGGCCCCGGCCCCCGCGGGCGGCGGCGTGGGCGAAACCCACTGGGTCGAGGACCGGCTGTCTCAGGACAATCTTCCGGACGGCGTCGAGGCGGTGCGGGCCAGCGCCGTGGGGCCCGACGGATCCCTGTGGCTGGTGGCTGACGTCACGGCGGGGCCCGACACCCAGCCGATCAAGGGGGTCAGGGACGTCGCCCTGATGAAGTACGACAGCGCCGGGCGGCTGGTCGCCACCCGGACCCTCGGCGCGGCCTCGACCGCCAGCGGCTACGCCATCTCGGTGGGGCCGGACGGACAGGTGGCCGTGGCGGGCTCGGTGACAGGCGCGCTGAACACCAGCGCCGCCGACGCCGGACGCCAGGGCGACGCCGCCGGCGTGGCGGACAGCTTCGTCTCGGTGTTCGACGCCGAGGCCCGCGAACTGTGGACCCAGCGCCGCGGCGCGCGTGCGGCGGACGAGGCGACGGCCGTCAGCTTCGGGCCGGACGGGATCGTCTACGTCGGCGGCCGCGCCCGCTCCGCCCTGCCGGGCGCCGGCGCTGTCGGCGGCTGGGACGGCTATCTCCAGGCCTTCAAGGCCGGGGAACCCTACCCGACGGCCGGGATCGTCGCCCGCGCCACGGCGACCGAACAGTTCGGAACCGCGGCTGACGACAGCGTCGCCGCCGTCGCGGTCGACGGCTCCAATCTCTACACCGCCGGCGTCGAGGGCGGCCGCGCCGTCGTCCGACGCTTCACCCTGGATGCGGACGGCGCGCCGACCCTCGCCTCCACGCGCTATCTGGGCCCGATCAGCGGCGAGATCTCCGGACTGGCGATTTCGGACGGCCGGGTCGTGCTGACGGGGGCCAGCCGGGACTCGGGCCTGTCCGCCGGCTCGACCACGACCGCGCACTCCGGGGGCAAGGACGTCTTCGTGGCGGCCCTGTCGGCCGATCTGGCCGCCGCTCCGACGGACCGGCTGAACTGGTTCGGAGGCGCCGGGGACGACACGGCCGCCGGCGTGAAGGTCCACGACGGGAAGGTCTGGGTGACGGGGGTCTCGGACCGCAGCCAGACGGCGAAGCCCGAGGACCCCACGCAGGGCTTCCTCGCGCGCCTGGATCCGCTGACAGGCGCCGTCGAGTACCAGCGCACCTGGTCCGGAGAGGGCCAGCAGGCGCGGCCTCTCACCCTCGCCGTGGCGGCCGGCGGCGCCAGCGTGCTCGACCGGCTGGGTCTGCCGCAGGGCGAGATCGACCAGAGCGACTCGAAGCGGCTGATCGACGCCACCTCGCTCCGCGCCGGAGACCGCTTCTATGTGAGCCCGGCCGACGGCGGCCGGTCGGTGGCCGTGACCATCGAAGCCAAGGATACGCTCGCTTCGCTGGCCCGGAAGATCGAGATCGCCTCGGGCTCGAAGCTGAAGGTGACGGTGGCGTCCGAGGGCGGGACGGTGACCGGCCGGGACGGCGAGGTCACCACCACCACCGGCGGCTTCCAGCGGCTTTCGATCATGGCGCGAAGCGGCAAGGCGGGCGCGGTGATCACCGCCGGCGAGGCCGGTCGTGACGCGCTGGCGGGGCTGGGCCTGTCGCCGGGCTTCGTGGGACCGACCTCCGGGGATGGCGCGCGCAAGACCTTCGGTCTCGACCTGCCGGCGGATCTGAGCCTCGGCGACGCCGCCTCGACCAAGGCCGCCGGGGAGCGCATCCAGGCGGCCATGAAGGCGGTGCGCGACGCCTACCGTTCGCTCGCCCCCGCCTCGGCCACGCCGGCGGCGACGGGGCCGGCTCCGGCCTATCTCACGGCCCAGCTGGCCAACTACCAGGCGGCCCTGGCGCGGCTGGGCGGCTGATCGCCGATTGCCGTTGACGGCGGCGGCTCCCGCGGGGTTATTGGGCTTTCCCTTCGCGCGAGCCAGGAATGCCCCGGGACAACCGAGTTCTCATCGCCATCGGTGCAGCCGTCGCCGTCCTTGCGGCGATCGTCATCGCGCTGATCGTCTCCGGCGGCCGCGACCGCAGTTCCGAGCCGCCGCCCGCGGCGCAGGGGGGGCTGGTCGTGGACGTGGCCGAAGCGCCCGCGCTGGACGCGACCCGCGAGCTCCGCTGCTATGTCGCCGGCCAGTTCGTCGGCATGGCGACGCTGGCGGACTGCGCCCGGCGCAACGGCCTCGCGACCGACGCCCTCGACGTCGGCATCGACGAGACGGGCGCGCTTGTCGCCGCTCCTACGGCGTCGTTCGCGCCCCCGCCGGCCGAGCCTCCTGCGGAGCTCGCCGACGTCGCGCCGACGCCCGCGCCGCTGGAGAGCACCGAGCCTGCCCGCCCCGCGCCGCAGCAGGCCGCCACCGAGCAGTGCCTGCGCTACACCGGGTCCGAATGGCGGATGCTCTCGTCCGGCACGACGCTGAACGCCTGCGTCCAGGCGCTCTATGCCGGCACCTGCGTGCGGCCGGGCGACGCCCAGTACGGGCGCTGGGGCGACACGACCCTGCGGCTGGTGCCGCGCCGGGTCGAGCAGTCGGCCGACAACAACAACTTCCGCACGCTGGCGGAGCAGGACCGCAGCTGTCAGTTCCCGGGGCTCCGTTGATGCGTCTGTCTCCCGCCCTCGCGGCTGTCGCCTGCGCCCTGGCCGCGGCCGGCTGCAGCCAGTCCACCAAGGCCCCGTTCGACCGGGGCGTCTGCTATGCGGTCGAGCCCGGCGAGGCCGGCCAGGCCCCCAGTTTCAACGTCGTCGCCGAAGATCAGCCGCAGATCGAGTTCTGCGCGGCGCGGCTGGAGGAGATGCGGCTGCGCTTCCTGCGCATGGGCGGCAGCCGTCGCGAGATCGTCGGCGCCTACCAGGGACGCTTCATCTTCATCGACAGGGCCGGCGTCTCCTTCGGTCAGACGCTGGAGGGCGCGCGGTTCATGGCGCTGGCGCGGACCGGCGACGGCCGTCTGGCCATCCCCGGCGCGATCCAGCGCGAGGTCGCCGCCCAGTCGGGCGCGACGCCGGCGGGTTGAGGAACAAAGCTGGAACATTCGCCGCGGCCGGGGTAAGGTCGCGCCGCACGGCGCCGCGGCTGTGGGAAACATCCGGCAGCTGCGAAATTGTTCGGCCGGCGCGGCGCGAAGCGCGCTAGGCCAGCGGACGAGAGAAAAAGGAGCTCGAGATGGCGGGCAGCGTCAACAAGGTCATTCTGGTCGGCAACCTCGGGCGGGACCCGGAAATCCGCACCCTCAACAGCGGCGAGCGGGTCGCCAACCTGTCGCTGGCCACCTCGGAGACCTGGCGCGACAAGAGCAGCGGCGAGCGCAAGGAAAAGACCGAGTGGCACCGGGTCGTCATCTTCAACGACAACATCGTCAAGGTCTGTGAGAACTACCTGAAGAAGGGCTCGACGGTTTACGTCGAGGGCCAGCTGCAGACGCGCAAGTGGACGGACCAGCAGGGCGTGGAGAAGTACTCCACCGAGGTGGTGATCCAGAAGTTCAAGGGCGAGCTGACCATGCTGGGCGGCCGCGGCGAGGGCGGCGGCATGTCCCGCGGCGGCGGGGACGACGACTATTCGTCCGGCTTCTCCACCGGCGGCGCCAACAAGCCGTCCGGGCCGCGCGAGAGCTACGACCTGAACGACGACATCCCGTTCTGACCACGGGCCGGGCGCCATGACGCCGCGGGGGCGCGTGCTGGTGCTGGGGGCGAACGGGTTCATCGGCAGCCACGTGGCGGCCGCCCTTTCGTCCGCCGGATGGATCGTCCGCGCGGGCGCGCGGCGGCCGGACCCGGCGTCCCGGCGGGCTCCGCAGCACGAGTGGACGGCCGTCGATTTTCGAACGCTGGGCGATCCGGCGGCCTGGCGGCCGTTGCTGGAGGGCGTGGACGCGGTGGTGAACTGCGTCGGCGTCCTGCAGGACGGCGGAGGCGACGACACCCGAGCAGCGCACGTCACGGGCCCGCGGGCGCTGATCACCGCCTGTGAGGCGGCGGGCGTGAAGCGGCTGGTGCATCTCTCCGCCGTCGGGGCGGACGATGAGGCGGACACCGCCTACGCCCGCACCAAGGCTGAAACCGAAAGGATGATCCGCGCCAGCCGGCTGGACTGGACGATCCTGCGGCCTTCGCTGGTGCTCGGGCGCGGGGCCTTCGGGGGCACCGGTCTGCTCCGGGCGCTGGCGGCGTTTCCGGGCGTGATTCCCGTGGTCGACGGCGGCCAGCCGGTGCGGCCGGTGCCGATGGACGATCTCACCGCAGCGGTGGGGGCGGCGCTGGAACGACCGCAGGCCGTGCGCCGGAGTTTCGACGTCTCCGGGCCGCAGTCGGTCAGCCTTGTCGATCTCCTCCGCCTCTACCGCGGCTGGCTGGGTCTCCCGCCGGCGCCGGTTGCGCGCGCGCCGCGCTGGATGGTCGCTCCGGTCCTCCGACTGGGCGACCTGCTGGCGCGCATGGGCTGGTTCTCCCCGCTGACCACCACCTCCATGCGTCAGCTCGACCACGACGTCGCCGGCCGCGAGGACGACTGGCAGGAGGCGCTGGGCGTCCGCGCCCGGGATCCGGCCGCGGCCCTGTCGGCCGCGCCCGCCTCCGTCCAGGACGTCTGGCACGCGCGGCTCTGGTTCGTGCGGCCGGCGGCCGTCACCGCGCTGGGCCTGTTCTGGCTGCTGACCGGCCTCATCACCTTCGGCCCGGGCTGGGGACGGGCGGTCGAGGTGTTGCAGGAGGGCGGCTACGGTCGCTGGGCCGGGCCCGTCGCCGGCTGGGGGGCGGCGCTCGACATCGCTCTCGGCCTCGCCCTCTTCGTCCGACCGTGGACCGGCCGCGTGGCCGTCATCATGGCCCTCGCCACGAGCGGCTATCTCGTCGCGGCGACGCTGAGCCTGCCCGAGTACTGGGCGGATCCCCTCGGCCCCTGGCTGAAGGTGATCCCCATGATGGTCCTGTGCCTGTTCGTGGCGGCGACGGATGCGCGGCGATGATCAGCCTCTACGTCCTGCTGAAGCTGGTTCATGTGCTGTCCGCGGCCGTGTTGTTCGGGACCGGGGCGGGGATCGCCTTCTTCATGGTCCGGGCCCGGTCGACGCGCGATCCGGCCGTCGCCGCAGCGGTGGGACGGATGGTGGTCCAGGCCGACTTCCTCTTCACGGCCACCGCGGTCGTGGTCCAGCCGCTCAGCGGCCTGGCCCTGATGCGCCTGCAGGGATACTCGCCGGGCGAGCCGTGGCTGCTCGCGAGCTACGGCCTGTATGTTCTGGTCGGCGCCTGCTGGCTGCCGGTGGTCTGGATCCAGCAGAGGCTTGTGCGCCTCGCCGCCGCCGCCGCGGCGGCGGGCGAGCCGCTGCCGCCGGCCTATGATCGCCTGTACCGCATCTGGTTCGCCCTTGGCTGGCCGGCCTTCGCGGGCGTGATCGGCATCTACGTTCTCATGCTGTCGCGCCCCGCCTTCTGATCCGCCACACTCTGAAATGGGAAGTGTCGCGCGGCGGTCTCGCGCCGCAGCCCGGCGCAGGCTAGGCGGTGCGGGTGAAGCCCGTCGCGCCGTCTCCCGCTCCCCTGTCTCCGGCCGAGATCGCCGCCATCGTCGCGGTCGTCGTCATCTGGGGAGTCAACAACGCCGCCGCGAAGCTGGCCACGGAAACCCTGCCGCCCCTGCTGACGGGATCGCTGCGTTTCGCCATCGCCGCCGCCTGCCTGATCCCCTTCGTGCGGCCGCCCTTCCCGAACTGGAAGAGCCTGCTTCTGATCGTGGCGGTCGGCGGGCCGCTGCACTACGGCCTGATCTATCTGGCCTTCTGGCTGGCGCACGACGTCAGCCCGGTGTCGGTCGCCGCGCAGCTGTGGGTGCCGTTCACCGCCCTTTTCGCCTTTCTCGTGCTCGGAGAGCGGCTCTCCCGCGCCGCGCTGGCCGGCATGGGCGTGGCCTTCGTCGGCGTCGCCTGGATGACGCTTGATGCGCACGCGATCGCCGACTGGAAGGGCATCCTCGTCGGCATCGCGGGGGCTGCGGCCTGGGCGATGACCACCGTCATCGCCCGTCGCACCACCTCGATTCCGCCGCTCAAGATGCAGGGGCTGCTGGCGATGGTGGCGTTGCCGAGCCTGGCCCTGGCGTCGGCGGCGTTCGAGCGCGGTCAGGTGGAGGCGCTCGGCCGGGCCGACCTGCTGGTCTGGGCGAGCCTCGGCTGGGCGGGGCTGGTCTCCTCGGTGCTGGCCACCACCCTGGTGTTCTGGCTGGTGCAGCAGCGCGAGGCCGGACGGGTGACGCCCTATCTGCTGGCGACCCCGGTCGTGTCGATCCTGATCGGCTGGCTGTTCATGGGCGACGTCCTCACCTCCCAGATCATCACCGGCGCGGCCCTGACGATGGGCGGCGTGGCCATCGTCGCGCTCGCCGAACGCGGCCTGCGGGCGGGCGCCGCCAAGGCGTGAATTGAAAAGGCCCGGCCGCTGCAGCGGCCGGACCTGTCAGGGTTCGCCCTCCGGTTCCTAGAGACCCGGAAGCTTGAAGCCGTTGTCCCGTCGCGGGGTGATCAGGATGCCGGCCTGGCCGCCGGTCAGCGCCTGGACCCGGGCGTATTCGCTGGCCGCGTCGATGGTGATCTGGCCTTCCGGCCCCTGGGTGGTCGACGCCGCCTGGGTCGAGGGCTCGTCGCGCCGCCAGAACAGGATCCGGTTGGCCCAGCCTTCCTCCTTGTGGGCGAGATCGCCGAACTCGTCGTCGATCACATAGCGGGCGAGGGGGTCGGCGCGATCGCCGCCGGCCTCGCTCACCAGCACCTGCTCCCCGGGCGACCGGGTCACGGCCTGGCGCTGGCCCAGCAGGATCTGGCGGGCCGCCGACTCCGGCGCCAGCTCCTGCGGGCGCGGCTGGCCGGGCGCGGGCGGACGCAGGCCGTACTCCGGCGGCACGGTCAGCGGCGCGGTCGAGACGGTGAGGAACTCGTCGGGAGTGACCTTGGTCAGGCCGATGCCCTGCCGGAGGCTGGAGCAGGCGCCGAGCGCGAGCGTCGAGGCGGCGATGGTCAGAACGGCGGCGGTGCGAAGGCGCATGATCGATCCCGGTGCGGCGCCTGGGGCGCGCGTAAACCCTGTAGGAAGCGGCTGATTACGACTTTTCGACGGCGACGCCAACCGCCGAGCGGGGGGCCAGGGTCAAGCCTTCCGCTGGTCCGCGGCGCGCGCGCCGCGCTCCGACAGGAAGGCGTCGAGGATCAGCAGGACGATTCCCACATTGATCGCGGCGTCGGCGACGTTGAACACCCAGGGGAAGTAGAGGCCGGAGAAGTCCAGAAAGTCGACGACATAGCCGTAGCGGATGCGGTCGATCACATTGCCGAGCGCCCCGCCCATGACCAGGCCGATGGCGGCGATCAGCAGGCGCCGGTCGGCGCGGGTCGCCCAGACCGCCAGGAAGACCGAGACGCCAAGCGAGAAGACGGTGAGCAGCCAGCGCGCCGAGCCGTCCCCGAACAGGCCGAAGCTGACCCCGAAGTTGCGCACCCAGGTCAGGCTGAACACCGGATCCCAGACCACGATCCGGCCCACCTCCGGCAGCTCCAGACCCGTGACGACCCAGGCCTTGGTCAGCTGGTCGAGCACGATGACGAGAACGGCGAAGCCGTAGGCGGCGTAGGCGATGCGGGGGATTTTCATTCGGGTCGCTGGAATGTGGCGCTTCCGGTTAGCAGGCCCGGCCCGGCGCGCGAAGGGGCAATCTCGCCGCGAGCAAACGGTTTCGGCTTGCCCCGGCGCCTTCAAGGCCCCAGGTGGAAGCCTCTGATCACCGAAGTCCTGACCCGCCCGCCTTGGAGCGCCGATGCCGCATGCCGACAGCCTGATCCTGACCCTCGTCGGAGGCTTCGTGCTGGCCTTCGTGTTCGGCATGATCGCCAACAGGCTGAAGCTCTCGCCGCTGGTCGGCTATCTGCTGGCGGGGGTGGCCGTCGGTCCGTTCACCGCAGGCTTCGTCGCGGACATGGAGCTGGCGCCGCAACTGGCCGAGATCGGCGTGATCCTGCTGATGTTCGGCGTCGGGCTCCACTTCTCTCCCGCCGACCTGATGAAGGTCCGCAAGGTCGCCCTGCCGGGCGCGCTGGTCCAGATCGCGGCGGCGACCTTCCTCGGCTGGGGGCTCGGCCGCTTCGCCCTCGGCCTGCCGGACATCGAGGCGTTCCTGCTGGGCTTCGCCCTGTCGGTCGCCTCGACCGTGGTGCTGCTGCGCGCCATCGAGGAGCGTCGGCAGCTGAAGGCCGAGGTCGGCCGGATCGCGGTCGGATGGCTGATCGTCGAGGATCTGGTCATCGTCATCGCCCTGGTGGTGATGCCCCTGCTGATCGTCGCTCCGGGCGAGACCCTGGACCCGTCGCAGCTGGCGCGGTCGATGGCGTGGACCCTGGGCAAGGTCGCCCTGTTCGTCGCGGCCATGCTGGTGATCGGACCCCGCGTCCTGCCCTGGATTCTGGTGCGCATCGCCCACACCCGCTCGCGCGAACTCTTCACCCTCGGGGTGCTGGCGATGGCGCTGGGAATCGCCTGGGTCGCCTACCGGCTGTTCCACTCGTTCGCCCTCGGCGCCTTCCTGGCGGGCCTTGTGCTGAACAGCTCGCCGCTTGGCCACAACGCCGCCGAGCGATCGTTGCCGCTCCGCGACGCATTCGCAGTGCTGTTCTTCGTCTCGGTCGGAATGCTGTTCGACCCGGGCATCCTGGTGCGCGAGCCGCTGGGGGTGCTCGGCCTGCTCGCCATCGTCATCGTCGGCAAGTCCGTCGCGGCGCTGGCGATCACCAGCATGTTCCGGCTCGACCGGGCGACCAGCCTGACGGTCGCGGCCAGTCTGGCCCAGATCGGCGAGTTCAGCTTCATCCTCGCCGCCCTCTCCATGTCGCTCGGGGCGATGAGCCGGGAGACGCACGACCTGGTGCTGGCGGCGGCGCTGCTGTCGATCTCGCTCAACCCGTTCGTCTTCGCCCTCGTGGACCGGCTTGGAGCGCGGCCCGCTCCGGCCGCCGAACGGGAGCCGGAGCGGGTGACGGACCTGATCTGACCGGCGTCAGAGCACGCCGATCATCGAGGCCACCAGCGGGTGGCGGACGATGTCGCGCTCGGCGAGGCGAACCACGGCGATGTCGGGCACGGCCTCAAGCCGGGCGGCGATGTCGGCCAGCCCCGACACGCCGGGCAGCAGGTCCGACTGGTGGGGATCGCCGGTCACCACCATGGTCGAGTGCCAGCCGAGCCGCGTCAGCAGCATCTTCAGCTGCACGTAGGTGCAGTTCTGGGCCTCGTCGACGACGATGAAGGCGTTGTTCAGCGTCCGGCCGCGCATGTAGCCGATGGGGGCGATCTCGATCAGCCCTTCGGCCATCAGCGCCTTCACCCGCTTCATCGACAGGCGGTCGGACAGGGCGTCGTAGAGCGGCCGCAGATAGGGGGCCAGCTTGTCCTCCATGTCGCCCGGCAGGAAGCCGATCGATTCGCCGGCCTCGACCGCCGGCCGCGACAGGACGATCCGCCCGACCTTGCCCGCCTCCAGCGCCTCGACCGCCTTGGCCACCGCCAGATAGGTCTTCCCGGTGCCTGCCGGACCGAGCGCCATCACCAGGTTGGCGTCGTCGATGGCGGTCAGCAGTTCGGCCTGGCCGTCGGACTTCGGCTTGAGCGTCTTCAGATAGCCCTGCTCCCGCTCGTCGCTGGAGGGGTAGGGGGACCAGCCGGCGTGGGTCGGGAGCCGCCGCACCTTGGCGTCCTCGATGAACTGGCGCGAATCGAGAATGCCGTGCTCACGCGACATCTCACGGGTTTGACGCTTCAGGGCCGCACGCTTGGTCATGGACGCCTCCGGGGAAGGGACATCGACGGCGCGGGCGCGCCGTCGTCAGGCATGAAAAAAGGCGACGCCGCGGGGGCGTCGCCTCGAACGAGGGGGGAGAGCAGGGCAGGGAATGCGATGCAGCCGCCCGGGTCGGTGGAAGGACCATCCTCCAGCGGGGGAACCCGCCGAACCGAGCACGCCACGCGCGTCTCCTGGATCTGACCGGACCGGGCTTGATCCGGCTTCCGATCCGGGGCCGAAATGGACCTCGAATCGCAAGAACACTCTGATGCTAACGTGGTTTCCAAACGCTTAAAGCGCTGATTGTGCTCAAGATAAGGTGATGTTTCTATGACGATATATGCGTTGGCGGACAAGAAACCGCAGCTTCCGCCGGACGGCGAATACTGGGTGGCGCCGAATGCTGTGGTGACAGGAGATGTGATTCTGAAGCCGGGCGCCAGCGTCTGGTTCGGCGCGGTGGTGCGCGGCGACAATGATCCGATCACCATCGGCCGCGACACCAACATCCAGGACGGCAGCGTCCTGCATTCGGACCCGGGCGGGCCGCTGACCATCGGCGACGGCGTGACCGTCGGTCATATGGTCATGCTTCACAGCTGCGAGATCGGCGACAACACCCTGATCGGCATCGGCGCGGTGGTGCTGGGCCGCGCCCGGATCGGGCGGGACTGCCTGATCGGCGCCAACACCCTGATCACCGAGGGGAAGGTGATTCCCGACGGCTCGCTGGTGATGGGGCAGCCGGGACGGGTGGTCCGGCAGCTGGAGCCGGGGCAGATCGAGGCGCTGAGGGCGTCCGCGGCCCACTACGTCCAGAACTGGAAGCGCTACGCCGGCGGGCTGACGCCGCTCTGATCGCCGCGCCTCAGGCGCTGCGACGGCTGGAGACGAGACGGAGCGGGGGCCGAATTGTCTCGCCGGCGGCGACCGAAAGGCGCGCGACGAGTCTTCGCGGCGCGGACCCGGGGAGGGCTCCAGCGCTCGCGGCGACCAGACCGAGAATCAGCACTTCGCCGGTCGTCGCCCGCAGCGGCGCCAGGCAGACCTCCGCGGCCGGCCCGCCGCCGTCCACCTGGGCCGTCACCACGCATGGCCGGACCTCCCGGACGGAGCGGGCGAGGGCGGGAAACACCAGGGCCGGCGAGGAGTCGCACCACATGTCGCCGAAGGGCCGGCCGGCCAGCGGCCGCTGACTGAGCGACTCCAGCCAGCTCCCCGCAAGCCGAAAACGGGCGTGGGGGCCGGCCTCGTCCAGAACAAAGGCGCGGTTGAGCCGCCCCCCCAGCGCCTCGGGGGCCAGAGCCGTACGCGCGGGAATGCCGCCGCGCGCCTGCGGCCGACGCGCAAGCCCGGTCCAGTGCGTGATCAGGAATTGCGTATCAGCGTGGAACATGCAGGCGGTCTCCGTACGCCTCGCCGCAAGCGGCGCGCCGCCCAAAACGCAACGGAAACGCAAGGCTTTCCAGTTCAGATGATGGCTGGAGCGACCTGCCTGTGCGGGATCGCGCGTGAATTACTTCGGGAGATCGGCCCATGGCGGTGCGGATCATGACCTGGCTGCCCGCTGCGGCAGGCTTCCTTGCTGTCTCGGCCATCGCCGATTCGGCGGCCGCCCAGTGCGGTCCGGTTTGCCCGCCGCCGCCGCCGCCGTGCTGCGAGCCGCCGCCGCCCCCGCCGCCTCCGCCGCCGCCCTGTTGTGAGACGCCCCCGCCCCCGCCCTGCTGCAGCGGCGGCGGCAACCTCAACGTCAATGTGAACGTCAACGCCAACGCCAATGCTGACGCCGGAGCCCGCGCCCGCGCCGGGATCAACGCCCGCGCCGGCGGCAGCGTGTGGGTCAGCGGCGGCGGCTCGGCCTATGTGACGGTCGATCAGCCTTACCCGACCACGATCAGCGGCCTGAACGTCGAGGGCGCGGTGCGGCAGGTCATCCGGGTGCCCTACGAGGAGCGCCGCCGCTGGGAGAAGCGCGTGGTCATCCAGGCGGTCTGCATCGACGACCGCAGCGTCCCGCACCCGGCGTCCCAGGTTCGGCCGGACCGCGAGGTCGACGGCGGTTACGAGGGCGAACTGTATCGCTGCCTGGCCGGAACCTGGCTGCAGGCCACCTGGGCCGAGTACCAGGGCGAAGTCCGGTTCGACGCCGGGGAGACCATCAGCTGCCGCAAGGGCGAAGCCCTGTGGCACGGCCGCGGCGGCAGGGTCGAATGCCGCACGCAACGGGCCGAGCGGGACTGCAACGAGCGCTCGCTGCTTCGCCGCTACGGCGCGGGGGTGAAGATCCTCACCATGGTGCGTGAGGAGATCTACACGGCCTATCGCGAGGAGATCGTCGAACAGGCCGGCGTCGCGGTGTCCGGCGCCACGATCACGCTCGACGGCGGCGTCGGCGGCCGGGTGTTCTGAACGCGGGCGAACGCGCCGTTCAGCCCATGGTCAGCGCCGGCGGCGCAAGGTGTCTTCGTCGGCTCCGGTCGACATTCCTGAGAAGCGACTGGCCCCGGCCCTGAACAGGACCGGGGCCGTTTTTCGTCCGCTATTGCGCCGGGGCCGCCTGTGAAGAGACGACCACCGCCTTCCACGCCCGGTCGGGGCGGAGGTACGCCCGCGCCATGGCCTGGATGTCGGCGGGCGTGATGGCCTCGAGGTCGGAGATGTGCGTGAGCGTCTGCTCCACGTCCTCGGGACGGGCGGCGACGTCGGCGAGCTGGGTGAGCCAGTACTCGTTGCCGGCCTGGCTGCGGCGGAGGGATTCGATCACCGGCAGGCGGGCGCGGTTGAGCTCGTCCTCGCTGGGCGGGGCGTCGCGGAGCGAGGCGGCGATCGATTCGACCGCCGCGTAGAAGGCGTCGAGCTTGTCGGCCGCCGTCTCCGCCTGGATCGAGATCAACCCGTAGTCCTCGTAGACGTCCGAGGCGCTGGCGCGGACGCCGGGCGAATAGGCCAGCGCCTGCCGTTCGCGGATCTCCTCGAGCACCCGCAGCTTGAGCACCTCCGCGAGGATCGACGCCCGCCGGGCCTCGGTGCGGTCGCCGACGGCGTCGGTGGTCGGCCAGGCGACGTAGGCCAGCGCCTGTTCCGCCGGGCCGTTGTGCGTCAGACGCACCGGCTCCGCCGTCGGCGCGGGGAAGCGCAGTTCGGTCGCGCCGGCGGCCGGCTGCGGATCCGGTCCCCGTTCAGGCAGGGCGCCGAAGGTGGGAGCCACGGCCGCGATGGCGTCCTCGACGGTCACATCGCCGACCATGATGACGTCGATCGGTCCGCTGGCGAGACCCCGGGTGATTCCGGCGCGGAGGTCCTCGATGGTCCAGCCGGCGATCTCTTCGGCGCTGGGCAGGCTCTCGCGCTTGTCGCCGCTGGCGAGAAGGCCGGAGCCCTGGATCAGGAAGGCGCCGCCGGGGGTGGCCATCAGCTGCTCGACCTGTTGCGGGAAGACCGACTTGATCAGCTGCAGCGGCGCCGGACGCAGGCCCGGATCGGTCAGGTAGGCGGCGAGGATCTGGGTCTGCAGCGCCAGATCCTCCGGGCGGGTCGCGCCCGACAGCTGGTAGCTGTCCCCGTCGAGCGAGAAGCCGGCGGAGTAGATCCGTCCGTTCAGGACGCGGCTGAGCTCGTCGAAGGTCAGCCGGCCAAGGCCGCCCGGGGGCACGATCTGCGAGGCGAGCAACTGGGGATCGGCGTGATCGGGGCTCAGCCCGCGCTCGCCGATGCCCGTCCGGACGCTGACGAGGACCTGTTCGTCACGGAAGTCGGTCGGCTTGACGGTCAGCCGCACGCCGTTGGCGAAGGTGACCACGGTGGCGCCGAGCTCCGCGATCTCGCGCTGGTCGGTCACCTGTCCCGGCTGCCCGAAGGTCGCGTAGGGCCACTCCAGCGCGGCCTGGGCGGCCGGAGCGGCGACCGGAACCTGGCGCGAAGCCTCGAGCGCCGCCGTCACGGCGGCCTCGCCGCCCTCGATCTCGACCGGCGTGACCACCAGCGCGAGCGGACCCTCGCCCTGGAACACCGACTTCACCGCCTCGCTCACCTGGGCGGCGGTCAGTCCCTCGACGGCGGCGTTGAACAGATCGAGGTTCGTCTGCGGCGAGCTGAACACGTCCTGCTCGTTGGCCGCGTTGACCAGTTCGCTGGCCAGCTGCGGCGTCCGGCGGGTGGCCGCGCCGGCGACCGCGGTCTGCAGCGCGGCCCGCAGGTCGGTGATCTCGCGCTGCAGTTCCGCGTCGGAGACGCCGTATTCGACCAGTCGGCGCTGCTCCTGTTCGATCGCCTCAAGCGCGCGCTTCCATTCGCCGGGGGTGAACTGGGCGGTGACGGTGGCGATGTCGAGACTGTCCACCAGGCTCGATTCGCCGCCCCCGGCCGCGGAGAAGGGCGGATTGTCGGTGCGGGCGATCTCGCCGAGCCGCCGGTTCAGGACGGCTACGCCGAGGCCGCGGATCAGATCCTCCCGCCGCTCGGCCACGGTGTCGGGATCCCGCTCGGGGTTGCGGATCCAGTTCAGCGCGATCGACGACTGGACGCCGGGTTCGACGAGGATGCGCGTCTCCGGCTCGCGCGGGGCGACCGTGCCGAGATCGGGTTCGGGCCCGTCGGGCGCCCGCGGCTCCCAGCTCTCGAAGGCGTTGCGGATCTTGGTCTCCATCACGTCCACGTCGAAGTCGCCGACGGCGATGAAGGTCGCCCGGGAAGGGCGGTAGTACGCGTCATAGAACTCGACGAAGCGCTCGCGGGGAGCGGTGCGGATGATGGTCAGGTCGCCGATGGGCAGCCGTTGGGACACCCGCTGGCCCGGCGCGAGAAGGGCGAGCTGGGCCTTGATCGACCGCAGGCCCGGCGTATTGCGCAGCCGCTCCTCGCCCTCGATCACGCCGCGTTCGGCGTCCACCGCCTCGGGCGCCATCAGCGCCTCCGAAACCTGCTCGCGCATGATGTGCAGGCTGGTGTCGACGGTTTCGTCGTTCGTGCGCGGCAGCTCCAGCATGTAGACGGTCTGGTCGAAGCTGGTGAAGGCGTTGGTGTCCGCGCCGAACGCCAGGCCGAGCCTTTCGAGGATTCGCAGGAGGTCGTTCTCGGGCACGTTGGTGGTGCCGTTGAAGGCCATGTGCTCCATGAAATGGGCGAGGCCGAGCTGGTCTTCGTTCTCCATCAGCGAGCCGGCGTCGATGCGCAGCCGGAACGAGGCCTGCCCCGGCGGCGTGGCGTTGCGCAGGATGGCGTACTGCATCCCGTTCGGGAGCACGCCGAAACGCACATTGGCGTCGGCCGGAACGTCGCTCGTCGCCTGCGCCCATGGATCGGAAGGCTGGGCCTGGGCCAGCACCGGGCTGGCCGCGGTCAGCACGGTGAAGGAGGCGGCGGCGAGAAGCAGCAGGCGGGCGGAACGCATCAGCGGTCACTCCGGAAAACGCGCCCGGCCATCGGCGGCGCAGAACAGGGGGATAGACGGACCGCCCACGCTTGTACGCCGACGCCCCGCGCAACCCTTGTGCGAGGCCCCCGCCGGCTCAAGTTACAGAAGATTAATGTGCCGGGCGCGAGACGTGGAAGGTCGCGACGTTGCCCACGGCGTTGGCTCCGGAGATGACGGCGCGATTCGACCCGGCGACGGAGACGGTCGCCCGGGCGCTGACGTCGCCCTCGTTGGTCTGGTTGTTGGCGGCCTCGAGATAGCCCTCGCAGTCGGCGCAGGCGTAGCCGGTGACGGCGTTTCCGACGGCGTCCGCGCCCACATAGACATCGTAGCCGTTGGTCCCTGCGAAGGTGGCGCTGACGTCCACTCCGCCCGAGTTGAACTGGCTGTTGTCGATCTCGACGTAGATGTCGTTGTCGCCGACCGACACCTCGTTACCGGCGCCGCGGGCGTAGGCCTCGGCCCGTCCGTAGTCGTAGGCGGTGGTCAGCGCCGCGGCGCGCACGAACGAGGTGTTGGTCTGGTCGGTGGCCGCCACCACGGCGCCCCCCTCATTGTAGAGCACCGCCTGGTTGGCGGTCGCCCGGGCGCGACCGGCGAGATCCCAGGCGTTGCCGGCGTTGGCGCTGGCCTCCGCCTCGACGAAGGCCCCGGTCGAGGATTGCACGATCGACAGGTCCTGTCCCGAGGTCTGGACGCTGGTCGCCGAGACGGCGTTGCCGATCGACTCGGCGGTCACGGCCGCTTCCGCGGGAATGTACTGGCTCTGGATCCGGCTGAAGGAGCGCACCGTCGCGGCGTTGGCCTGGTCGACGTCGCCCTCCAGCAGCGCGACCTCGCCGTAGAGCGCGACCGTGTTCGAGATGGCCGACGCGGCCACGTCGCCGCCGGCGTGCAGCCGGGCCGCGGAGTCGCCGACCTCGCTGATCGCGCTGACCAGCCCGCCGGCGTTGGTCTGCACGGCATTGGTGGTCAGGTCGGCGTCATAGGCGCTGACCGCAAGGTAGTTGCCGCCGGCCTGGGTGACGACGTTCACCTCGCCCCAGGTGTCGCCGCCTGCGACGACATCGGTGCGGGCGGTGGAGTCGCCGCGCATCTCCTGGTCGGACTGGACGAGAATCGCGCCGCCCTCGACCGAGCCGGAGGCCGAGGTTCCCTGGGCCGAGGTGCGGGCGGTGATCTGGTCCTGGGCGTCGACGACGTTCAGCGTCTGGTGCGAGAAGACGTCGCCCAGTTGCAGTTGCTGGTTCAGGACGACCGATTCCTGAGGCGGCGTCTGGCCCGCGGCCTCAGTAGCGGCTGCGGCGCACAGCGCCGTCGCGACGATCGTGCCAGCGAGACGGGTCCGCGCGAGTGTCGCCATTGTTCGTGTCCGTGTTGGGATAGGCCGGGTAGTAACCCCCGGTCGCGCCCACCGTGCCGCCCAGGGGATCCGGGCCGGCCGACAGGCAGATTTCGGGTCCCGGCGCCCCGTAGAGGTTGGCCATGAACTCGACGGTGGCCCGTTCGATCAGCGCCCGGACGGCCAGCTGGACGGGCTCGAGGGCGCCTTCGCCGGCGGACATGTCGAAGACGTTGCCGTTCAGGAAGTCGAACACCCCGGCCGAGATCTCCCGGCCGATGATCTGCTTCTGGTAGGAGATGACGTCGACCACCTCGAGCGTGGTGGTCTGCACAAGCCTCAGATCGATGGCCACGTTCATCACGTAGGCCTTGCCGGAGAAGGCGGTCGACAGCGGCGTGTCCGTCTCCGCCTGCCCGGCGCCCAGGTCGAAGCCGCCGGACCGGATGTTGTGGTTCACCTCGGTGATGCCGCCGATGACGTAGAAGTCCGACCCCGGCACCGAACCGGCGAGGATGCGCCGGTACTGGACGTCCTCCGCCCCGCCGGGGCCTTCGTCGCCGATCAGGCGGTTGTTGGCGTAGCGCAGCTCCATCTCGGAGACGGAGGTGTCGTAGCGTTCGACGATGTGGGCGCCCGACTTGGCCAGGGCGGTCATCGCCATCAGCGAGGCGCCGCCGGTGATCTGGCGGCCGCCGTCGGCCGAGACGGTGCCGGTGTAGTCGCTGATCCGGCCCACCGCGATGCGCGGGGAGGGGAGGTTATAGCGTCGGGCGTAGTCCGCCATGCAGTAGAGGGCGGCGGAGTAGGGCGTCGGGTTGGAGATCACCGGCGCATTGCCGATGGGGGCGGCGTAGGCGCCGCCGGGGCCGGCGGACGCCGAGATGCACCCGCTGAGCAGGGCGGCGACGGAGCACGCGGCGACGACCGCCCGGATGCGGTGACTGGGCCGGCTGGCGCTCATGGAAGCCTCGGGGGGGGATTTACATTGGTGCCGGCGGTGACATCGCCGTTGTTGGTCTGTCGCGAATTGACGATGACCGTGTTGTGGTCGCCCTGCACCACGACGTTCAGGCTGTTGCCGATCGCCGTCGAGCCGCCGAGGGTCGTTCCGCCCGCGCCGGCGCCGCTCCAGCTGGAGGACACGCCCCCGGACGCGCTGGAATAGGCGCTGGCGCCGGTCTGGATGATGCCGTTGACGATCAGGCGGTTGCCGTTCTGGTCGCGGGTGGAGCCGGTCTGCGGCCGGGCCGTCGTATAGCGGGCGCCGCCGTAGCCCGACTGGTAGGCGGCCATGCCGCTCGAGCCGGCCGACTGGGCGGCGGCGGCGCCGGGGACGACGACGGCGGCGAACGCCGCGGCGGCGGTGGCCAATCTGGTGGCGGACATGTCGCCCCTCCGGCTGGTACGCGGTTACGAGCCGCTGAGGACCCTGCGTCCCAATCTGGATCATGGTTATTAAGAAGCGCTTGCCACCGCCCCGGCCGCCGGGCAGAGCGGCGGGACAACCGCGAGCGAGGCCACGGCCCTGACCGATTCCGCGCAAGACCGGATCTTCAACGCGCCCGCCGTCGCGGTGCTGGTCGCCGCCTCCATGCCTCTCCTGTTCGTGGTGCAGCAGTGGGCGGGGGAGGCGAGCTTCGCCCTGGCGTTCCAGCCCGCGACCCTCAGCACGGGCGGCTGGTGGCCAGGTCTGCTGACGTCGATGTTCCTGCACGCGAACTGGCCGCACGTGCTGATGAACGCCACCGGCGCTCTCGCCTTCGGCGCCCCGGTCGCCCGCCTGCTGCCGGGGGCGCGCGGCGCAGCGACCTACCTCGCCTTCTATATAGCGTGCGGTCTGGTCGCGGCGCTGGGCTACGGCCTTGTCCATCCGACGAGCCCCGGCCTGGTCGTCGGGGCCTCCGGCGCCGTCTTCGGTCTCATGGGGGCGGCGATCCGGCTGCTGGGGCGCCGCGACGGGCGGCTGCGCCCGCTGACCGACCGGCGGGTGGTGACGATCGCCGCCGTTCTCATGGCGGTGAATGCGGGCGCCGGACTCATCGGACTGGCGCCGGGGATGGACGGGCTGGCCATCGCCTGGGAGGCGCACGCCTTCGGCTTTGTGTTCGGCCTGCTGACGATCGGCTTCCTGGCCCGGTTCCGCCGGCGTCGGGACGCGGCGTTTGATTCGCCGCCCGATCCGGGCGATCCTTCCCTCTGAGCGGCCCGGTCCGCGGCCGCATCCGCCGGACGGAGGAAGCCGCCATGCTGGTCGCCGAGATTCTCAAGGAAAAGGGCCATGAGGTCTGGTCGGTGGCGCCGGACCTGCCGCTGACCGACGCCTGTCGCGAGCTCGAGCGCCGTCGGGTGGGGGCGGTGATCGTCTGCGAGTCGGACCGGGTCGTGGGCGTCCTGTCCGAACGGGACGTGGTGCGGGCTCTCGCCCTGGGCGGGGAGGCGGCGCTTCGCCGCCCGGTGTCCGACTATATGACCGCCGAGGTGGTCTTCGCGGCCCCGACCGAAACCGTGGGCATGTTGATGCAGCGGATGACCGAGCGCCGGATCCGGCACCTGCCGGTGCTGGCCGACGGCCGCCTCGCCGGCGTGGTCTCGATCGGCGACGTCGTGAAGCGGCAGATCGACGAGGCGACGCGGGAGGCGGAGTCGCTGCGCACCTATATAGCCGCCGGCTGAGCCCCGGCGGACCGATCCGCGTCGGACGAGCGGGAGTCGGCGAGAAAGTTCGGAAATCCGTCAGAAAGCGGTTGCGGACGAAAAGGCCGCTGCGTATATCGCCGCCTCGCTCGGAAACGGGCCGGCCGCCGGGGCCGCGGAGACGAAAGCCTCCCGATCCCGACGGAAAGAAAGAAGCGAAAGCCTCTTGATTTCCGGAAGCGAACTGGCTAGGTTCCGCGCTCCAATCGAATCGTCGAAAACGAAACAGAGGGAAGCCTCTCCGGCTTCACTCGGCGGTTTTCTGCGGTCTGGAAGGTCTCGATCTTCCCCTCCGCAGAATGGCTGAAAAGCCCGGTTGACACGGAGATCGGCCTTCCTTAGAGAGCCGCCTCCGCCGCCCTCCGGGGCGGTTCCGAACAGAGAGGTTCTTCTTCAAAAAGAACCACTTGACGCGGAAAACTGAGGCGCTAAACAGCCGCCTCCCTGGCCTCCGGGCCGGGCCTGCAGAAAAAGGTTCTTCTTCAAAAAGAACCGCTTGACGCAGGAGAATGAGGCGGTAAACACCCGCCTCCCTCGCCTCCGGGCGGGGCCGTCGAAAAGAGGTTCTTCTTCGGAATAACCGCTTGACACGGAAGAACGAGGCGACTAAATCGCCGCCTCCGCCGCAACCGGGCGCTAAACGGTGGGGCCGGTCTCCGGTTCCCGGGTCTTTGAAATCGTTGATCTGGAAAGAGAAACGCAGGCGGCGGTGTCCTGGCGATAACCCTTCGAGGTTATCTCGACACTGACATCTGCGGTCTTTTTGAAAGACACCATGAAGTCGGTCTTCGGATCGGCGATCGTGGGATCTCGTCAAGAATACGTAGAACTAATGCCAGATGGCGCTTCGGCGCTGTCATGCTTAGGTCAGAAGTCAACTCAACCTGAGAGTTTGATCCTGGCTCAGAGCGAACGCTGGCGGCAGGCCTAACACATGCAAGTCGAACGAACTCTTCGGAGTTAGTGGCGGACGGGTGAGTAACACGT
>Ga0233425_10000898_pt1 | contig 71462 bp, 66 predicted proteins | sample Watercolumn_Towu_2_FD_181712 | JGI IMG/M metagenome (GOLD analysis project Ga0233425, IMG submission 181712) | Freshwater microbial communities from Lake Towuti, South Sulawesi, Indonesia - Watercolumn_Towuti2014_140_MG | ecosystem: Environmental > Aquatic > Freshwater > Lake | place... | reverse complement strand
TTCGCCCGCGCCTCGATGCGCTACGGCCTCGACCGCGGCCTGCCGGTGTACCTGTCGACGAAGAACACGATCCTCAAGGCCTACGACGGCCGCTTCAAGGACATCTTCGCCGAGGTCTTCGAGACCGAGTTCAAGGAGCAGTTCGAGGCCGCCGGCATCACCTACGAGCACCGCCTCATCGACGACATGGTCGCCGCGGCGCTCAAGTGGGAGGGCGGCTACGTCTGGGCCTGCAAGAACTACGACGGCGACGTCCAGTCCGACACCGTCGCGCAGGGCTTCGGCTCGCTCGGCCTCATGACCTCCGTGCTCATGACGCCGGACGGCAAGACCGTCGAGGCCGAGGCCGCCCACGGCACCGTCACCCGCCACTACCGCCAGCACCAGCAGGGCAAGCCGACGTCGACCAACCCGATCGCGTCGATCTTCGCCTGGACGCAGGGCCTGGCCTACCGCGGCAAGATGGACGGCACCCCCGAGGTCACCGAGTTCGCCCAGACCCTCGAGCGCGTCTGCATCGAGACGGTCGAGGAGGGCAAGATGACCAAGGACCTGGCTCTGCTCATCGGCCCGGACGCCCCGTGGCTGACCACCGAGCAGTTCCTCGACGCGATCGACGAGAACCTCCAGAAGGCGATGGCCTGATCGCACTCCCTCGGTCGACGGCCCCCGGCGCTCGCCGGGGGCCGTCGTCGTCCCGGGCCGCATGTAGCACCCGCATCGGTACCGAAACCGCGAGGCTTTGTGCAGCTGCGGGTGTTACGCGCGAGACGACGGGGTGCGCGGTGCCAGGATCGGGGCGTGACCACGCCGCACCTCGACCGGCTGCACGTGCAGGTGGCGCGCCGGATGGACGCGCCCGCCCTGGCTGCCCTCAACGCCGTCGTGCAGCAGATGCACCACGAGTGGTCCGGCACCGAGTACCTGCCGCCCGACCCGCACGCGGCGGAGGAGTTCTTCCGGCAGAAGGTCGACGACCCCGCGGCGCTGGTCCTCGTGGCGCTGCGCGCGGGCCACCCGGTGGGCCTGCTCTACGGCCAGGAGCTGCACCGGCCGGCGAACCCGTTCACCTCCGAGCTGCGCGTGCTCTACATCGAGCAGGTCGTCGTCCTGCCGGAGAAGCGGCGCAGCGGCGTGGGCCGGGCCCTGTTCCACGCCGCCGAGGCCGCAGCCGCCAAGCGGGGGCTCGACGGCGTCCGGCTCGAGACCGCCGCGCAGAACTCGGCCGCGCAGCGGTTCTTCGACCGGCTCGGCTACACCGCCTACTCCGTGCGGCTCAAGAAGGACCTGTAGGCGGGCGCCGTGCGCGTCTTCCCGCCGCTGCCCCCGGTGCCGCCCGCCCCCGTCGGGGGCGACCGCGACCTCGCGCTCGACGTCGTGCGGGCCTGGTCGCTGCTGGTCGTGGTGCTCGGCCACTTCCTCATGCTCATCCTGCTGTGGGACGGCGACGGCGTGCCCGCGTCGGCCAACACGCTGACGTCGGGCGACCCGTGGCCCTACGTCACCTGGCTGCTGCAGGTGATGCCGCTGTTCTTCATCGCAGGCGGAGCGGTGAACCAGCGCAGCTACGAGCGGTCCGAGGGCTCCTACAACCTCTGGCTGTGGCGGCGCACCCGCCGGCTGATGCGCCCCACCGTCGTGTACCTGCTCGCCCTCGCGGCCATCTTCAGCATCGTCACGCTGCTCGTGCGCCGCGAGGTGACCGACCCGCTCGTGCAGGGCGTCACCGGCCCGCTGTGGTTCCTCGCCGTCTACATCCCGGTCACCGCGCTGACGCCGGTCACGAGCGCCTGGTGGCGTCGGTCGGGCCTGCGGTCGGTGGCGGTGCTGGCCGCCGGCGTCGTGGTCGTCGACGTCGTCCGGCTGAACTGGGTGGAGACCGCCGGGGCGCTCACGATGATCGTGGCCTGGGTGCTCGTCCACCAGCTCGGCTACTGGTACCGCGCCGGGGTGAGCCGGCAGGCGGCGTGGGCGTGCGTCGTCGGCGGGCTCGCGGCCAACGTGGTGCTCTCGCAGGTGCTGCGGTGGTACCCGACGTCGCTCGTCGGGATCCCGACCGAGAAGTTCTCCAACATGGCGCCGCCGACCATCGTGCTGGTGCTGCACTCGCTCGTGCTGTTCGGGCTGTTCGTGCTGCTCGCGCCCTGGATGCGACGGCGGTTCGCCACGCCGCGGGCGTTCGCCGCCACGGCCCGGGCCGCACTGTTCGCGATGACGATCTACCTCTGGCACATGCTCGTGCTCGTCGGGTGGCTCTCGCTGCTGCACGCGCTCGACCTCGACCTGCCCGTGCGCGTCGAGGGCGGCAACATCGTGCCGGAGGGGCTCAACTACTGGGGCTGGCTGGTGCCGTCCACCCTCGGCTTCGGCCTCGTGCTCTACGCCGTCGTGCGCTGGCTGTGGCCGGTCGAGTTCCTGCGGCTGCCGTGGTTCGACGGCGCGAGCGGGACGCCGAGCACGTCGGCCTGGCGGGCCGGCGTCGGGGCGGCCCTGGTGGGGGCAGGGCTGCTCGCCGTGGCCGGGGCCGGGTTCTCCGGCTTCCCGCTCGCGACGCACACGGCCTACGGGATCCCGGTCTCTGCGGCCGGCGCGCTGGTCGCGGTCGGCGTCGGCCTGGCCCTGCTGCGCCAGCCGTCGCCCGCCCGCGCGGAGGCCCTGGCGCCGTGATGGGATGACGCCGTGCTCACGGTCGTCACCGCCAACGTCAACGGCATCCGCGCCGCCGCCCGCCGCGGCGGCCTCGACTGGCTCGCGGCGTCGGGCGCCGACGTGCTGTGCCTGCAGGAGGTGCGGGCGTCCGACGAGCAGGTGGCGGCCGAGCTCGAGGCTGCAGGCCTCGGCCACCTCCACGTGGCCCACACCGAGGCCGAGGCCAAGGGCCGGGCCGGCGTCGCCGTCCTGACGCGGTCGCCCCAGACCAAGGTGCGCACGTCGGTCGGGCCCGAGGAGTTCGCGGCGTCCGGGCGCTACGTCGAGGCGCTGGTCGACACCGAGCTCGGCAAGGTCGTCGTCGCGTCGGTGTACGTCCACACCGGCGAGGCCACCGACGAGGCGCGGCAGTCGGAGAAGTACCGGTTCCTCGACGCCGTCGAGGCGCGGATGCTCGAGCTGGGCCGGGCGTCGCGCCGCAAGGGCGGCCCGCAGGCGGTGGTCTGCGGCGACCTCAACGTCGCCCACTCCGAGATGGACATCAAGAACTGGAAGGGCAACCGCGGCAAGGCCGGCTTCCTCGAGGACGAGCGCGCGTACCTCACCCGCTGGTTCGACGAGCACGGCTGGACCGACCTCGGCCGCTCGCTCGGCGGCGACGGCCCCGGCCCGTACACCTGGTGGTCGTGGCGCGGCCGCGGCTTCGACACCGACGGCGGCTGGCGCATCGACTACTGCCTCGCCACCCCCGGCCTGGCCGCCCGCGCCGTCAAGGCCGAGGTCGGCAAGGCCCGGACGTACGCCGAGCGCTGGAGCGACCACGCGCCCCTGACCGTCACCTTCGCCTGAGGAGGCACGCATGACCAGCACCGTCCCGTTCGGCCGGACCGGTATGGACATCACCCGCGTCGGCTTCGGCGCGTGGGCGATCGGCGGCTCGTGGCAGTGGGGCTGGGGCGAGGTCGACGACTCCGAGTCGGTCGGCGCGATCCGGCACGCGGTCGAGTCCGGCATCAACTGGATCGACACCGCCCCGGTCTACGGCTGGGGCCACTCCGAGGAGGTCGTCCGGCAGGCGCTCGAGGTGTTCTCCGACGCCGACCGGCCCTACGTGTTCACCAAGACCGAGCCGCTTCCCGGCGAGCCCGACTCGCACATGCCTGGCGACGCCGAATCGCTCCGCCGAGGCGTCGAGAGCTCGCTGCGCCGTCTCGGCGTCGAGCGCCTCGACCTGCTGCAGGTGCACTGGCCCGCCGACGACGGCACGCCCGTCGAGGACTACTGGTCCGTGCTCGCCGCGCTGCGCGACGAAGGCAAGGTGGCCCACATCGGGCTCTCCAACCACGACGTCGAGCAGCTCGAGCGCGCCGAGGCCATCACCCACGTGGAGACGCTGCAGCCGCCGTTCTCGGCCATCCAGCGCGACGTCGCCGCTGAGATCCTGCCGTGGTGCGCCGACCACGAGACCGGCGTGATCGTCTACTCGCCCATGCAGTCCGGGCTGCTCACCGGCTCGTTCAGCAAGGAGCGCCTCGCCGCCCTCGACCCCACCGACTGGCGGCTGCGCGAGGACGACTTCACGGTCCACCTCGACCGCAACCTCGCCATGGCCGACGCGCTGCGGCCGCTCGCCGACAAGCACGGCACCAGCGTCGCGTCGGTCGCGGTCGCCTGGACCCTCGCGTGGCGCGGCGTCACCGCCGCGATCGTCGGCGCCCGCCGCGCCTCGCAGGTCGACGACTGGGCGGGCGCGGGCGGCGTCGTCCTCGACGACGCCGACCTCGACGCCGTAGCCGCCGCCATCGCCGCCTTGGGCATCGGCGACGCCCCCGCCCGCCCCTGACGGCATCTGGTCGTCGGATCGCGCGCTCTGCCGCGCGAAACGACTACCGGATCAGGCGCGCTCGATGCGCTGGAGGCCTTTCGCGGGCGTCCACCACTCGACGACGAGCAGGGTCGCGGCGTCGTCGAGGTGGGTGAGCACCACCTCGTGGAGGTCGGCGCGGAACAGGTCGCCGCCCTGCGGCACCTCGCCGACCACCTCGGCCGTGCCGGCGACCTTCGCCTCGCCCGGCCACTCGGCCTCCCGGCCCTCCACGGGGTCGATGGTCGCGCTGTGCAGGGCGAAGCGCGGGTCGCGCCTGAGATCGGCCCCCTTGCGCGCGCCGGGCATCGAGCCGAACGTCAGGTCGCCGTCGACGAACGCCGCCTCGATCCCGGAGATCCGGGGCGAGCCGTCGGCCCGCAGGGTCGCGATGGTCTTGTGCTTGTGAGCATCGAGCAGGGCCCGCACCCGGGCCGCGAGCTGCGGCGCCTGCTCCTCGATCTCGCTCCATCTCGCCATACGTCCATCCTGCCCGTCGCCCCGGACATCCGGGAGCGCTGGCGGCGGGTGGATCCACCCCGCCCGGTGCTGCGGCGGGGCGCAGGCCGTAGGTTGCAGGGGAGGGGCGGGGACCCGTCCCGGACCGACGACGCGAGGTGGGGACGATGACGACGCGCGAGCAGTTCTCCGACGACGAGTGGAAGCAGGCCAGCGCCCTGCCGGGCCTCGTGGTCATGGCCGCGAGCCTGTCCGACGGCAAGATCATGCCGTCGATCCGCGAGCTGCAGGCCGGCACCGAGGCCCTGGCCGCGGGTGCCCAGAAGTACCCCGACAACGTGCTGCTCCAGGAGCTCAAGGAGGGCATGTCCGCCGCCAAGGAGGAGTCCTCCGAGGAGATCAAGGAGGACAAGGTCGGCAGCGTCTCCGAGGTCGTCGAGAAGCTCGTCGCCGAGATCCAGGAGAGCGTCGCGGTCATCAAGGCCAAGGTGACGGCCGACGAGTTCTTCCAGCTGCGCGAGGTGCTCGAGGCGGCGGCGTCGGCCGTCGTCGAGCGCATCGGCACCGGCTTCATGGGCAGCGGCGAGAAGGTCAGCGACAGCGAGAAGGCCTTCGTCGAGCGCCTCCGCGAGCTCCTGGCCTGACCTGCATCTGGTAGTCGGATCGCGCGCTCTGCCGCGCGATCCGACTACCAGATCGTCAGGAGCCGACGACCCAGTCGACCCAGTCGTCGACGCCCTCGCCGGTTTTGGCGCTCACCAGGAGCACGCGCGCGAGCGGGTTGACCCGCTTCAGGTTCGCGCGGAACAGATCCATGTCGACGTCGAGGTGCGGCAGCAGGTCGATCTTGTTGACCACGACCACCTCGGCGGCCCGGAACATCACCGGGTACTTGAGCGGCTTCTCCTCGCCCTCGGTGGGCGACCACACCATCGCCTTGGCGTGCTCGCCGACGTCGAACTCCGCGGGGCACACCAGGTTGCCGACGTTCTCCACGACGACGACGTCGAGCTCGTCGAGCGGCAGCCGCGGCAGCGCCGAGCGGATCATCGGCGCATCGAGGTGGCACTCGCCGCCGAAACCGTCGCCGGTGTTCACGAGCGCGACCGACGCACCGAGGCCGGAGAGCCGGTCGGCGTCGAGCGAGGTCTCGATGTCGCCCTCGATGATCCCCACCCGCGAGCGTCCCTGCAGCCGCACGAGCGTCTCGCGCAGCAGCGTGGTCTTGCCCGCGCCGGGCGACGACATGAGGTTGACGACGCGGACGCCGGCGTTCTCGAAGTCCTTGCGGTTGGCCTCGGCCACGCGGTCGTTCTCGTCGAAGATCGCCTCGAGCACCTGCACCCGCTCGCCGGAGGTCTCGTAGCCCGAGTGGTCGCCGAGCCGCTCCGCGTCGTGGGCGTGGTCGTGATCGTGGTGGCCGTGCTCGTGGTCCTCGTGCTCGCCGTGCTCGTGCACGGTGCCGTCGTCGTGGCGGTGGAAGCGGCCCACGTCAGACCTCCTGCAGCTCGATGGACGTCACGAGCAGCTCCTCGCCCGCAGTGACCGTGACCGACGTCGACCCGCAGGAGCCGCAGGCCATCCGCATCTCCTCGAGCACCGTGGTGGCGCCGCACGCGAGGCACTCGATGGCGGCCGGCACCTGCTCGACGTCGAGGGACGACCCCTCGCACACGGTGCCCTCGTTCACGATGCCCCAGCAGTAGACGAGGGTGTCGGGCACCACCTGGCGCAGCGCGCCGACCTTGAGGTGCACGACGGTGACCGGCCGGTCCGACGCATGGCGCGCGACGATCTGGCCGATCGAGTGGCACAGGGACAGCTCGTGCATTCAGCAGATCCTCGGCAGCTGCTCGGCGAGCGGCAGGTCGACGACGCGGCTGCCGCCGATGCCGGTGCGGGCGACGACGACGCCGGGGTGCTCCTCGACCACGGTGCCGATGCGCACCGCACCGGCACCGAACTCGTGGGCGTGCATCGCCTCGAGCACGCGGTCGGCGTCGTCGCCGGCGACGAAGGCGATGAGCTTGCCCTCGTTGGCGACGTAGAGGGGGTCGAGGCCGAGGAACCCGCACGCGGCGCGGACATCGTCGGGCACGGGCACCGCGCGCTCCTCGATCTCGACGCCGGTGCGCGACGACTTCGCGATCTCGTTGAGCGTCGCCGCGACGCCGCCGCGGGTGGGGTCGCGGAACATGTGCACGTCGGCGCCGGTCCCGAGGACCGTCTGCACGAGCCCGTTCAGCGGCGCGCAGTCGCTCTCGATGTCGGAGCCGAACTCCAGCCCCTCGCGCACCGACAGAACGGCGATGCCGTGCAGCGCGATCGGCCCGGACACGATCACCGCGTCGCCGGGGCGCACGCGGTGCGGGCCGAGGTCGACGCCGGCGTCGATCACGCCGATACCCGTGGTGGTGATGTAGACGCCGTCGCCGTGGCCGGCGTCGACGACCTTCGTGTCGCCGGTGACGATCCCGACGCCGGCGGCGCGCGCCGCGCGGCCCATCGTGCGGGCGATGAGGTCGAGCTCGGAGAGCTGCATGCCCTCCTCGAGCACCATCCCGACCGACAGGTGCAGCGGCCGTGCGCCCGTCATCGCGACGTCGTTGACGGTGCCGTTCACCGCGAGGTCGCCGACGTTGCCGCCGGGGAAGAACCGCGGCCGGACGACGAACGAGTCGGTCGACATCGCCAGCCGCGCACCGGCGATCCCGAGCACGGCGGCGTCCCCGAGCTGGGCGAGGACGCCGTTGTCGTCGCCGTACGCCGGCAGCAGCAGATGCTCCACGAGGTCGGCCGACAGAGCGCCGCCGCCGCCGTGGCCCATGACCACCTGCGGATGGTCGCGCAGCGGCATGGGGCAGGACCAGCCCTCGAGGTCGACGTAGTCGGTCATGCGGTCACCGGGGCCTCGAGACGGCGGAACTGGTAGTAAGCGGCGCAGGCGCCCTCGCTCGACACCATGGGGGCGCCGAGCGGCGAGCGCGGCGTGCACTCCTTGCCGAACGCCTCGCACTGCACGGGCTTGATGAGCCCCTGCAGCACCTCGCCGGAGCGGCACAGCGACGACTCCTGCGTGCGGATGCCCGTGACGTCGAAGCGCTGCTCGGCGTCGAACTCGGCCCACTCCGGCGCGAGCCGCCAGCCGGACATCGGGATGGTGCCGATGCCGCGCCAGGCGCGGTCGCAGGTCTCGAACACCTCGGCGACGACGGCCTGCGCGACGGCGTTGCCCTGCGGCGAGACGGCGCGCGGGTAGGCGTTCTCGAGCTCGGCGCGGCCCTCCTCGAGCTGCATCAGCGCGAGCCGGATGCCCTGCAGCACGTCGAGCGGCTCGAAGCCGGTGACCACGATCGGCACGTGGTACTTCTCCACCAGCGGCTCGTACTCGCCCATGCCCATCACCGTGCAGACGTGGCCGGCGGCGAGGAAGCCCTGCACGCGGCGCACCGGCGACTCCATGAGCGCCGTGATCGCCGGCGGCACCAGCACGTGGGAGACCAGCAGCGAGAAGTTCTGCACGCCGAGCTGGCGGGCCATCTTCACGGTCATCGCGTTGGCCGGTGCGGTGGTCTCGAACCCGATGCCGAAGAACACGACCTGCTTGTCGGGGTTGTCCTGCGCGATGCGGACGGCGTCGAGCGGGGAGTAGACGATGCGGACGTCGCCGCCGTCGCTCTTCACGCGGAACAGGTCCTTGTCCGACCCGGGCACGCGGAGCATGTCGCCGAACGAGCAGAAGATGACGTCGGGCCGCGACGCGATCGCCAGCGCACGGTCGATGGTCTCGAGCGGCGTGACGCACACGGGGCAGCCGGGGCCGTGGATCAGCGTGACCTGCTCGGGCAGCAGCTGGTCGATGCCGTTGCGGATGATGGTGTGCGTCTGGCCGCCGCACACCTCCATGAGCGCCCACGGCTGGGTGACCGTGCGCTCGATGTCGTCGAGCAGCGCGCGGGCGAGGTCCGGGTCGCCGAACTCGTCGAGGTACTTCACGGCTCAGCCCGCCACCGAGGTGGGGCCGGACGATCCTTCGCCCACCCCGAGCTCCTCGTCGAGCAGGCCGACGGAGCGGAACAGCTCGAGGGTCTCGAGGGCCGACTTCTCGTCGAGCCGCGTGAGGGCGAAGCCCACGTGGACGATCGTGTAGTCGCCGACGACGACGTCGGGCACGTACGCGAGGCACACCTGCTTGCGCACGCCGCCGAAGTCGACCGTGGCCATGCGGGTGCCGTCCTGCTCCCACACCTCGGTCACCTGGCCGGGCACTCCTAGGCACATGGTCGTGTCCTCTCTACCGGTCCCCGCCGCCGCTGCCCGCGACGGCGATCTGTCCGAGCGCGATCCCGCCGTCGTTCGGCGGCACCGTGCGATGCAGGAGCACCCGGAAGCCCCGGGCACCCAGTCTGTCCGCGCAGAGCCTCGTGAGGAGCGCGTTCTGGAAGACGCCGCCCGACAGGCCGACGACGCCGGTGCCGCGCTCGTCGCGCACGCGCTCCGCCGCCGTCGCCACCGCCTCGGCGAGCGCCTCGTGGAAGGCCAGACCTGCAGCGGCCGCGTCGCCGCCGTCGCGGACCCACCGCGCGGCGACGGCGACCAGCGCCGCAGGGTCGAGCTCGACGCCGTCGCCGGCGTGGCGCACGTCGAGCCGCCAGACGGACGGCGCCGCGCCCCGGTACGAGGCGGCGAGCGCCTCGAGCTCCATCGCGGCCTGGCCCTCGTACTCGGCGTCGTGACGGACGCCGAGCAGGCTCGCCATCGCGTCGAACAGCCGGCCGGCGCTCGTCGTCGGCGTGCAGCCGAAGCCGGAGCGCAGCATCGAGCCGACCGCCGCGGCCTCCGTGCCCTCGGCAGCGTCGACGGCGGGAACGCCTGCCTCCCAGGGGATCCCGGCGGCGTGCAGATGGGCGAGCGCCGTACGTGCCGGCCGCTTCACGGCGGCGTCGCCGCCCGGCAGCAGAACCGGGCGGAGGTGGCCCACCCGCTCGACCGAGCGGTACGAGCCGAGCAGCAGCTCGCCGCCCCAGATCGTGGCGTCGTGGCCGTAGCCGGTGCCGTCGAGCACGACGCCGAGCACCGGCTCGTCGGGCTCCACGCCGTGCTCGGCGAGCAGCGAGGCCAGATGCGCGTGGTGGTGCTGCACCAGCACCAGCGGCACCCCGAGCCGGTCGGCACGGTCCGCGGCCCAGCGCCGCGACAGGTAAGCCGGGTGGAGGTCGGCCACGACCTGCTCCGGCTCCACCGCGACCAGCTCGGCCAGGGTGCGCGTGGTGCGCTCGAGCATCGCGAGGGTCTCGAGGTTCTCGGTGTCGCCGATGTGCTGCGACAGCCAGGCCCGGCGGCCGCGCGCGAGGCACGCGGTCGTCTTCAGCTCGCCGCCGACGGCGAGCGACGGCGGCACGTCGAGCGGCAGCCGCACCGGCATCGGAGCGAACCCGCGGCTGCGCCGCACCGGCTGCAGCTCGCCGCCCACCATGCGCACCACGGAGTCGTCGCAGGCGACGTGGATCGGGCGGTCGTGGTGGAGGAAGGCGTCGGCAAGCCCGGCGAGGCGCGCGTCGGCCTCGTCGGCGGAGGTGCACAGCGGCTCGTCGGAGAGGTTGCCGCTCGTGAGCACCACGGCGCGCAGGGCCGGGACGCCGGGGAGCGCGGGGTGCTCGCTCACGAGCAGGTGGTGCAGCGGCGAGTAGGGGAGCAGCAGCCCGACGTCGCCGACGCCGGGCGCCACGGCCGCGACGAGCTCCGCCTCCGCGTCCCCGGCGGGCGACGCAGGCGCGAGGACGATCGGCCCCTGCGGCGAGCCGAGCGCGGCACGGGCGCCGTCGTCCAGCGCGGCCAGCCGGGACGCCTGCTCGAGGTCGGCCACGAGCACGGCGAAGGGCTTGTCGCCGCGGCGCTTGCGGCGGCGCAGCTCGCGGACGGCGTCGGGCCGGTAGGCGTCGCAGGCCAGGTGGTAGCCGCCCACGCCCTTGATCGCGACGATCCCGCCGGCGTGCAGGACGCGCAGGGCGTCGGCCAGCGCGTCGTCGGACCACGACGTGGCCTCTGCGCCGCCGGCGCTGCGGAAGGCCAGCCGCGGGCCGCACACGGGGCAGGCGGTGGGCTGCGCGTGGAAGCGGCGGTCTGCCGGGTCGTCGTACTCGCGAGCGCAGTCGGCGCACAGCGGGAAGCCGGCCATGGTGGTCGACGGGCGGTCGTAGGGCAGGCCGGTGACCAGCGTGTAGCGCGGGCCGCAGTAGGTGCACGCCGTGAATGGGTAGCGGTGCCGGCGGTCGGCGGGGTCGAGCACCTCGCGCAGGCAGTCGGGGCAGGTCGTGGTGTCGGGCGGGATGAGCGCCACGTCGGCGGCCTCGACCACGGCGCTCTCGACGATGGCGAACCCGGTGCTGCCGACGACCGCGACGTCGTGCGCCTCGACCGACTCGACCACCGCGAGCGGCGGCGCGTCCGAGGCGAGGCGGGCCACCAGCTCGTCGACCGCGCGCTCGTCGCCCTCGACCTCGACGACGACGCCGGCGCTGTCGTTGCCGACGTGGCCGTCGAGGCCGAGGGAGGTGGCGAGCGCGTGGACGAACGGGCGGTAGCCCACGCCCTGCACGACGCCGGTGACGCGGACCGCGCGGCGCACGCGCACCCCCGCCGTCACGAGCGCCGCCAGATCGTCACGCGGTTGTTGCCCGAGTCGGCGACGGCGAGGACGTCGCCTGCGAGCGAGAGCCCGTAGGGCCAGCAGAACGAGTCGTCGTGGACGGCGTCCCAGCGGTTCTCGCCGTTGCTGTCGAAGTCGGGCTGGCCCAGCACGGCGTCCGCGGGGATCCCGGCGCCGGCAGAGGGCGCGTCGTCCCAGAGCAGCACCCGGTTGTTCGACGTGTCCGCGACGGCGAGCAGGGCCCCCTCCAGCACCACGGCGTAGGGGAAGCGCATGCGGTGCGCGCCCTGCGGACGGTTCTTGAACTCGTCGAAGGCGTCGAAGCCCTCCTGTCCGAGCACGAGCCCGGCGGGCGAGTCGGACGACGGCGCAGGCGACCAGCCGAGCACGCGGTGGTCGCCCGCGTCGGCGATGTAGAGGCGGCCGGCGTCGCCGGCGACGGCGTGCGGCCAGCGGAACGACGACGGCCCCTGCTCGGAGCCGCGGTTGTCGAGGCGCGTGGTGTCGTCGTCCTGGCCGAGCAGCACGTCGGGCGCGCGCTCGGGCTCGGGCACGCCCTCGCCGTCCCAGCCGAGCACCCGCCGGTTGCCGGTGTCGGCCACCCAGAACCGCCCGCCCGCGACGCCGAACCCGAACGGCCAGTAGAACGACGTCGCCGAGGCGCCGCCGCCGCGGTTGGGCTCGACGTCGACCGGCGACGGCTGGCCGATCACGGCGACCGGTGCCTCGAAGTCCTTCTGCGGCAGGCCGTCGTAGCGCAGCAGCCGGTGGTGCCAGGCGTCGGCGACGACGAGGTCGCCGTCGACCACGGCGACGCCGGTCGGCAGGTTGAGGCCGCGCGCGACGTCGGTGCCGCCGGCGGCCGGGCCCTCCGACCACATGTCGGGCTGGCCGAGCACGACGTCGGCCGGGGCGCCGTCGGAGTCGGGCCACGAGTGCCAGATCAGCACGCGGTGGTTTCCGGTGTCGGTCGCGACGACGCGCTCGCCGTCGGTCCACACGCCGCGGGGCGCGTACATCTGGTCGGGCGCCGGCGCTGCCGGCGGGAGGGCCAGGCCCCCGGGCGAGGCGCCGCCGAGGCGGCGCACGGGCTGCCAGCTCATCGCCGGCACCGCATGCTCATGCGGGCGGGCCGATGGTCAGCGACGTCATCGGCACGAACGCCTGGCCGCGCGGGGCGTCCTCGACGGCGGTGATGCCCGGCAGCCTCGTCTGCAGCGCGCCGAGGATCTCCTGGCGGGTCGCCTCCGACGGCGCGTTGCAGCCGCCGCCGAACGCGACGGTGACGACGTCGCCCTCGACCCGCACGACCTCCATCTCGATGGAGCTCGCCGCGAGGTAGGGCCGCAGCTGGTCGACCGCGCGGAGCACGTCGAGGGTGCGGTCGACGCGCACGATGCCGTGCTGCACCAGCAGCGCCATGACCTCGGGGCGGTCGACGGCCTCGAACAGCAGCTCCTCGCCGCGCGGGTCGGAGCGCAGCACCTTCACCAGCTCCACGATCCCGGCGCGGTTGAAGGCCGTGACCGCGTCGAGGGTCTCGTCGAGGAGCTCCTTGGCGTGGTGGTCGGCGTGCGCGACGCGGTCGCGTAGCTCGTCGACCCGCGACGCCAGCTCGTCGAAGGGCAGGTCCTCGAGCGGCTGCTGCGCCTGCTGGGCCGGGGGCTCGGCGGTCGTGGTCATGGCTGCCTCCTGGGATCGGCTACTCGAAGGCCAGCTGCCGCTGCAGCTGCTGGTCGGCGCGTGCGGTGAGCACGTCGGTGAACGCGGCGCGGGCAAGGCGGGCGACGACGTCGCCGACCTTGCCGCCCGGGTCCTCGGGGACCTCGCGGCGCTCCAGCGCGTCGAGGACGAAGCAGGCGCCGGACGTCGTGTCGAGCAGCTGCTCGCTGAACACGGCGGCGACGAACTCGTCGCGCCACACGCCGTCGCCGTCCGGGTCGGTGCGCAGCCGCTCGAGCGCGGGCCCCGGCCCGCCGCAGCGGTGCACGGTGCGCTCGACGAAGGAGTCGACGGCGTCGGCGAGCAGCAGCTCGAAGGCCTGCCGCAGGTGGTTGTCCACGACGGCCCCTACGCCCGGGCCCGCGCCTCGGCGATCTCGCCGAGGATCTGGTCGGCCGCCTCGACCCCCTCGGCGACGCCGTAGGCCTCGAACGTCGCGCGCGCGGCCGACACCCGCTCCTCGGCGTCGTCGAGCACGCCGAGGTGGGCGAGCGCGTTGCCCTGGTTGACCAGGATGCGCGCCACGCCCACGGGGTCGCGGCTGGCCGAGGGGTGCTGGAGCACCTCCTCGTAGAGCTGCACGGCCTCGTCGAGGTGGTCCTTCTGGTACGCGCTCGGCAGGTACTGCAGCGCGTTGGCGAGGTTGATCTGGCAGCTCGCCCAAGCGGCGGGGTGGGTCTCCGGCCGCAGCACCCGCAGCGCGGAGCGCAGCGACGTCACCGCGATGCCGAGGCGGAGCCGGTCGCCGGCGTCGCCCATCGGCATGACGAGGTAGGCGAGCGCGAGGTGCTCGTTGCAGGTCGCCCACATCTCCGGGTGGTCCTGCTCGGTATAGAAGCGCAGGGCCTCCTGCAGGTCGGCGACCACGGCCATGAGCGGGCCGCGGCTGTCGCCGGCGGTCTCCTGCCGCGCGAGGGCCCGGGCCACCAGCGCCTCCGCGCGCACCTCCGGCACGAAGGTCATCGGCATGCCGCGGAGCACCTCGTCGGCCTGGGCCGCCGCGGCTACGGCGTCGCCCACGCGCTCGCGCAGCAGGTCGCTGCGCGCGGTGCCCAGCATCGCCAGGAGCACCGGCGATCCGGCAGCGCGGGCCGCGGCCACGGCGAGACGCAGCTCCGCGACGGCGCCCTCGGCGTCGCCCTGCTCGAGCAGTGCGCTCGCGCGCGCCGACAGCACGACCGCGGCGATCTCGTCGTCGCCCCCGGTCGGCGCCGGCGGCTCGTCCACGACGCCGAGGCTGAAGCGGGCGGTGTCGACGAGCGCGCGGAGCGGGCCGGCAGAGGCGTCGGCGATGGCCTGCCACGCGGGCGGCTCGGCGCCCACGAGGACGGCGCGGTTGTACCGGGCCACGACGTCGTCGCCGGGCACCAGCGCCGCCGCGGTCTGCGGGTCGGCGCCCGACAGCGCGGCGTCGAGGAAGGCGAGCTGCTCCGGCCACTGCGCCACCGGCTCGCCGGCCACGAGGGCGGCGCACACAGCGTCGGCGCCCTCGACGGAGGGCACGACGAGCATGCCGGCGGGCCAGGGCAGGGCGCCCAGCGGCTGGGGCCGCGGGACGCCCGCGAGGTGGTCCTCGGCCTCCACGGCGGATGCGGTGGTCACGGGGTTCCTCCCGGGTCAGGTGGTGCTGGTGGATCCTTCGGGTCCGTCATCCGTGCCGGCCCGAGAATGCGGCGCGGGGACGATGTGGCGGCGCGCGTTGCGCTGGATCTCGCGGGCCGCGACGAGCGCGCGCCGCTCGTCGGGCCAGTCGCCGCAGCGCCGGCGCACCGCGCCGGACGCGAGGACGACGTCGAGGTAGACGACGAAGCGGCCGTGCTCGCGCTCGACGACGGCGTCGGCCGAGAGCGCCTCCTCGACGTAGGGAGTCGCTCCGGGGCGCGGGACGAGACCGCCGGCGCCGGGATCATCGGACACCCTCGCCCCCGGAGGCCGCGGCCCCCGAGGAGGCGGTGCTCAGATCCGCGACGTCGTCGAGCACGCCGCGGACGATGCGGTCGACCGCCTCATCGACGGCCGGGGTGAGCGGTGCGCCCGGCTCGAAGGACCCGCCCTCGACCAGCCACACCACGACGTCGGAGGGGTAGTCCTCGCCCAGGAGCCAGCGGGCGAACCCGAGCGCCTGGTCCCAGCGGAACGCGTGCAGGTTCGACGGCGGCGGCTCGAGGTCCTCGAGCTCCGAGCCGGGGACGCGGTGCACGGTCCCCGGCTCGACGCCGAGCCTCGAGGCGTCCACGACCACCACCCGCCGAGCACCCCGCATCGCGAAGGCGACGTCCATGCCCGCGGTGCCGCCGTCGAGCAGGCGCACGCCCGAGGGCACGCCCGTCTCGGCGAGCCGCCGGACCAGGATCGGTCCGGCGGCGTCGTCGCCGCGCAGCAGGTTGCCGCAGCCGACGACCAGGGTGTCGGTGGGAGGCGGTCCGAACAACGATCAGCCGCCGCCCATGCGGAACTGCGCGAGCTCCTTGCCGGTCTTGCCGTCGTAGGCGTGCACGGTGCAGACCAGGCAGGAGTCGTAGGAGTGCGCCACCTGGGCGAGCTCCACCGGGAAGGCGGGGTTCTCGACGGGCGCGCCGATGAACGCCTTCTCCATCGGTCCGTGGTTCTCCGAGCCGTCGCGGGGGCCGATGTTCCAGGCGGTGGGCGTGATCACCTGGTAGTTGGCGATCTTGCCGTTCTCCACCACGATCCAGTCCGCGAGCGCGCCGCGCGCGGCCTCGGTGGCGCCGAAGCCCTTGCCCTCCGCGTGCTCGGTGGGCTTGGTGTAGAAGTCGTCGTGGAGGTCGATCTCCGAGAGCCACTTCTTGGCGTTCTTGAAGTACTTCGCCTCCTCGTGCATGCGCGCGAGGACGCGGGTCATCACGTTGACCCCGGCGTTGGCGATCATGTCGGCCACGAACGGGTCGTAGTCCTGGTGCGCCGCGGCATCCGGGCGGTTGGCCATGACCTGGCGGGCCAGCGGGCCGACCTCGAGCGGCACGTGGCCGAGGCCGGGGACGTCGTAGCGCGGCGCCTTGGCCCACGTGTACTTGCCCAGCTTGGCGCCCTCGGCGGGGTCGATCGGGTCGGTCACGCCCTCCCACGGGTGGCGCGAGCCCTCGCCCCGGAAGAACGAGTGCGTGATGTCCTCCGACACCCGGAGGTGGTCGAAGTCGTAGTACTGCCCGTTGGCGTAGATGCCCGACCGCGACTGCAGCGCCGCATTGCGTCCCTCGACCGTGGGGTGGGTGTAGAGCTCGGGGTCGAGGAAGGTGCCCGTGGCGAGGAAGTTGCCGTAGCCCTGGCCGTAGGTGTCGAGACCGATCTCCTTCGACCAGCGGACGAAGAACGCGAGGTCGCTGTTGTGCTGCGACTCGTTCTCGTCCATCCAGACGTTGAAGTCCTCCCACGTCTTGATCTCGAGGTAGCGGTCGACCGAGCAGCCGAGCCAGTCGGCCTCGAGCCACTCGCGGGCCCAGTGGTCGAGGATCGCGTGGCTGCGCGTGATGTCCGACAGCGTCGGTGCGCACATGACGCCGCCCGGGATCATGAACGACGAGTGCGGCCACTGCCCGCCGAAGATCGCGTAGACCTCGACCGGCAGCTGCGAGAGCGTGACGCCCTTCTGGTAGCTGGTGCCGACGTACGGCGCGAAGCGGCGGGCCGCCTCCTCGTACGAGGGCGCGTTCGCGTACTGGGCGGCCGTGAGGTCGGGGCCCATGATCGCGTAGAAGTACCGGGGCACCGACTGCAGCGTCTCGGTGATCTGCGCGATGTTGCGCACGCGCGTGGCGTTCGGCGGGACCGTCGTCCGCCACGCGGTGTCGAGGGCGTAGCACGCCTTGTAGAGGTGGCTGCCGCCGCAGATGCCGCAGATGCGCGGCGTCATGATGAGGCCGGCCTGCGGGTCCTTGCCGCGCAGGATGATCTCGAAGCCGCGGAACATCGCGGCCTCGGTCCAGGCGTCCGTGACGACGCCGTCCGTGATGGTGACGCGGACGTCCAGGTCGCCCTCGACCTGCCCGAGCGGGCTGACGTTGAGGTCCATCGTGGTCATGCGGTGATCTCCTGGGATGAGGTCTGTGCTCGGGCGCTCGTCAGACGACGAACATGTCCTTCTTGGACCAGTCCGGCGCGACCGCGCGCGACAGGCTGGCGAGGGCCATGTAGGAGGCCGGGTCGATGCCCGTCGGCTCCTCGGCCGGGATGACGCCGGCGATCTTCTTGGTCTTGAACACCGTGCCGACCTCGAGGTCGCCGTGCGGGTAGCCGGGCTCGGTGCAGCCCGTGCACGGCATGCCGGCGCGCGTCTTGGACGACTGCCGGTTCCACAGGATGCGGTTGCACGGCGAGTGGGTCATCGGGCCGCGGCAGCCGTACTCGTAGAACAGGCAGCCGGTGCGGGTGCCCTGGCCGAAGCTCGGCGGGTCCTGCTTGTAGGCGAAGAACTGCACGCGGGTGCAGCCGGTCTGCGTGAACGACGTGAAGAACGTGCTCGGGCGGTTCAGCTCGTCGAGCGCGAGGTCGCCCACGCGTCCGGCGGCGAGCGCCACCAGGATCTGGCCGATCCAGTCGGGGTGCGCCGGGCAGCCGGGGATGTTGATGACCGGCAGGCCGAGCTTGGAGCGGAAGTCGGCGCCGAGGTAGCCGCCCATCTTGCCGCCGCGGTCGAACTGCAGGCCGGTGGAGTCGGACGGGTTCGGCGGCACGGCGGGCAGCCCGCCCCAGGTCGCGCAGTCGCCGATGGCGACGACGATGCTGGCGCGCGGGGCGATGTCGTCGACCCAGTCCTTCATCGGGCGCCCGGCGAACATGTCGAAGCGGCCGGTGTTCTCAGGGGCCCGGATGATCGACCCCTCGTAGACGAAGATGTCGACCTCCTTCTCGCCCTTGGCGTAGGACCAGAACAGGTCCTGGGCGGTCTGGCCGATCTCCATCGACAGCGTGGGGTGGTACACGATCTCGAGCCCGTAGTCGACGATGAGGTCGACCACGGACGGCTCTGCTGCGTTGATGAACGACATCGTGTTGCCGCTGCAGGCGCCGCCCTGGAACCAGAGCACGGACGTCACAAGTGCCTCCTGGATGAGGTTCGGCCCGGCGGGAGCAGCCCGCCGCGCCAGGTCTGCTGGGTCAGGCCACCGACGGGGGCGGCGCGGGGGTGGACGCGGTCTGGCTGGCGCCGAAGTGCTTGGCGAACTCCACGAGGAAGACGAGCGTCTCCTGCACCTGGGGGTCGCGGTAGGCCTTCCAGGCGGCGCCGATCCCGCCGAACTCGGCGGACTTGCCGCGCGTGGCCTTGTCGGCCTCCATCGCGGCCTCGCCGAGCTTGCCGACGATCTCGACGATCTCCGGCTGCAGGATCTGCGAGTCGAGGAACCCGGTGATGACCTCGCTGCGCGCGGCGAGCGGCTGCGCGAGCGGGGCGATGTCGGCGAGCGCGCCCACGGCCGTAGTGAGCCGCTGGCTGCCGGACTGCTCGGTCAGCGGTCCGCGCGCCTGCATGATGAGGCTGTTGACGTTGTCGACGATCTCGGGGCCGCGCGCGAGGAGCGCGTTGCCCATCGAGACGAGCGCCGCCAGCGTGGGCGCGTTGGCCACGATGACGGCGAGGGACTGGCGGATCTCGGGGTCGCGGAGCAGATCGGCGAGGGGGTCGTCGCCGCCGACCGCGGGCAGATCGGGGGAGGTCTCGGAGCTGATGGCCACTGGCCACCTCCATCGGGGCTGCCGGCACGGATGGGTCGGGTCTCGGGCCCAGGGGGCCGAGGACGGACGTGCTGGGGAACGGCCCGAACGTAGGCAGCGGTGTGCAGGCTGCGCAGCGATTCCAGGAAAGTCAGGCAGGGCGCGCGCCCAGCGGCATCCGTTGCGCGACAAGCGGTTTGCCGGGCGCGCCGGGTTAGGTGAGGCTCACCGCAACGCCCTGAGCAGCGCGGATGGACGACACCGGACCGACGATTCCGGAGACGTCCCGCCGGACGGGGCCGGTGGCACGCGTGGGGCAGCCGGACCGCCCGAACGGGCGTCCCTCGGACAGGGGACGGGCGTCAGGCCGGCACGCGGGGGTCGCGGACGCGCTCGCGGATCGCGGACGCGGCGTCGTCGTCCGGCGCGGCCTGCGCCTCGAGCTCGGCGCCGACGCGCTGCTGGTAGCGCGAGACCTCGGCGGCGCGGGTGGCGTCGTCCCAGCCGAGCACCTCGCCCATGAGGTGGGCGGCGTGCCGGGCGGCCACGAGCCCGCGGTCGCCGGCCTCGAGGTAGAGGCGGGTGCGGCGGGTGAGGACGTCGTCGATGTGGAGCGCGCCCTCGTGCGTGGCGGCGTGGACGATCTCCACCGCGAGGGTGCCGGCGCCGCCGGGAACCTCCTCGGCGAGAGCGGGCTCATCGTCGACGTGGAGGAGCAGCTCGGGCAGCAGCCGGCCGTAGCGGTGGGCGAGGCGCTCGAGGTGCTCGGCGCTGATGTTCTCGGTGCCGGGGGAGCCGGCCAGCTCGCGCAGGAGCTCGTCGGGCTCGCAGGCGCCGATGAGGGGGACGTCGGCGGAGCGGCTGGGCGGCAGCTGCTCGCCGTCGCCGACGAGGTCGGGCGCGGTGGCGTCGACGGCGTCCTCGGCCATGACCCGGTACGTCGTGTACTTGCCGCCGGCGATCGTGACGAGGCCGGGCAGCGGGCGCCGCACGGTGTGCTCGCGGGAGATCTCGGACTCGGAGAGGCCCTCGGTGTCGACCAGCGGGCGCAGCCCGGCGTAGAGGCCGATGACGTCGTCCTCGGTGAGGTCGGAGGTGAGGACGCCGTTGGCCTGCTCGAGGAGGTAGGCGAGGTCCTTGCCCGTGGCCGACGGATGGGACAGGTCGTGGGTCCACTCGGTGTCGGTGGTGCCGATGACCCAGGAACGGCCCCACGGCAGCACGAACAGCACCGAGGTGGACGTCTTGGTGATGAGCGCCAGCGAGGCGTCGATGCGGTCGCCGGGCACGACGATGTGCACGCCCTTCGATGGGCGCATCCGGATCGGCGTCTCGACGCCGGCGAGCTCCTCGACACGGCCGGCCCACACGCCGGTGGCGTTGACGACGACCTTGGCGTGCACCTCGTGGGTGCTGCCGTCCATCGCGTCGAGCACGCGCGCGCCGACGACGCGGTCACCCTCGCGGACGATCTCGGTGACGCGGGCGGCGGAGACCAGCGCCGCGCCCTCGGCGGCGGCGGTGCGCGCGAGCTCGAGGGTGTGGCGGGCGTCGTCGACCTGGGCGTCGTGGTAGCGGATCGCGCCGGCGATGACCTCGGGGCGCAGCGACGGGAACGCCTTGAGCGCCGCGGTGCGGGTGAGGTGCGAGTGCCGCGGGACGGACGGCTTCAGGCCGCCGAGGGTGTCGTAGAGCGTGAGGCCGGCGCCGACGTAGGGGCGCTCCCAGACCTTGTGCGACAGCGGGTAGAGGAAAGGCAGCGGCGTGACGAGGTGCGGCGCGAGGCGGTCGAGCAGCAGCGCGCGCTCGCGCAGCGCCTCGCGCACGAGCGAGACGTTGAGCTGCTCGAGGTAGCGCAGGCCGCCGTGCACGAGCTTCGACGACCGCGACGACGTGCCGGCGGCGAAGTCGCGCTGCTCGACCAGGCCCACCGACAGGCCGCGCAGGGCGGCGTCAAGCGCGATGCCGCAGCCGGTGACACCGCCGCCGACCACGAGCACGTCGACGCCGGACCGCAGCCGATCCCACGACTGCTGGCGGTACTGCGGGTCGAGCCGTCCGCGCTCCGTGGTCATGGCTCCAGTCTCCTGTACCCGTCCGCAGGGACGGCCTCGAGGAAGGACGGCTCGGTGAAGCCGGCCGAGGCGAAGGCGGCCGCGACGTCGCGGCGCAGGGCGTCGACGCCGTCGGCCTCGACGAGGGCGATGGCGGATCCCCCGAAGCCGCCGCCGGTCATGCGGGCGCCGTGGGCGCCGGACGCGAGCGCGGCCTCGACGGCGACGTCGAGCTCGGGGCACGAGACCTCGTAGTCGTCGCGCAGCGACTCGTGCGACGCCGTGAGCAGCGGGCCGATCGCGCGCACGTCGCCGGCCTCGAGCAGCGCGACGACCTCGAGGACGCGCGCGTTCTCGGTGACGACGTGGCGGACGCGCCGCTGCAGGACGTCGTCGTCGAGGCGGGCCATGGCCGAGCCGAGGTCGTCGACGTCGCGCAGAGCGGGCACGCCGAGCAGCACCGCGGCCTGCTCGCACGACGCCCGGCGCGCGGCGTACTCGCCGTCGACCAGGCGGTGCGGCGCACGGGTGTCGATGACGACGAGGCGCAGGCCCTCGGCGGCGAGGTCGAACGGGATCGTGCGGGCCTCGAGCGAGCGCGTGTCGAGCAGCAGCAGCGCGCCGGCACGGCCGTGCGTCGAGGCGAACTGGTCCATCACGCCGCAGGGCATGCCCACGAAGTCGTTCTCGGCCCGCTGCGCGAGCAGCGCCACCTCGACGAGCGGCAGCTCGGCCCCGGCGAGCGCGAGCAGCGCGCCGGCCGACGCGCACTCCAGGGCTGCGGACGACGACAGGCCGGCGCCGCGCGGCACGTCGCCGTCGACGAGGACGTCGGCGCCGACGAGCTCGATGCCGTGGCCCTCGAGCGCCCACGCCGTGCCGGCGACGTACGCCGCCCAGCCCTCGACGGCGCCGGGGGCCAGCCCGTCGAGGGCGACCTCGACGGTGCCGCTGGAGGTCTGCGCGGAGGCGAGGCGCAGCACGCGGTCGTCGCGCGGTGCCGCGAGCACGCGGACCTCGCGCTCGAGCGCCAGCGGAAGAACGAAGCCGTCGTTGTAGTCGGTGTGCTCGCCGATGAGGTTGACGCGCCCGGGGGAGCGCCAGCCCAGGACGGGCTCGCGGCCGAAGACCTCGGCGAAGGAGGTCACGCCCCGCCCACCTCCCGCAGCCGCGCGGCGATCGACTCGGGCTCGCGGTCGTTGACGAAGGCGCCCATCGCCGACTCGGAGCCGGCGAGGTACTTGAGCTTGTCGGCGGCCCGCTGCACCGAGAACAGCTCGAGGTGCAGCGCACCCTCGGCGCGGTCGTCGTTGATCGGGGCCTGGTGCCAGGCCGCGATGTAGGGCAGCGGGATGCCGAAGAACGCGTCGCCGCGGCGCAGCAGGTCGAGGTAGACCGAGGCGAGGTCGTCCTTCTGGGCGTCGTCGAGCGCGGCGAAGTCCGGCACCCGGCGGCGCGGGTAGAGGTGCACCTCCACCGGCCAGCGTGCGGCGAACGGCACGAACGCGACCCAGTGCTCAGACTCCAGCACCACCCGGCGTCCGTCGCGGAGCTCGGCGGCGACGACGTCGTCGTAGAGGTTGCGGCCGGTGGCCTCGCGGTGGCGCACGGCCGAGGCCAGCTGCGCCCGCGTGGTGGGCGTGACGAAGGGGTAGGCGTAGATCTGGCCGTGGGGGTGGCGCATCGTGACTCCGATGGCCTCGCCGCGGTTCTCGAACACGAAGACCTGCTCCACGCCGGGGACGGCGGAGAGCTCGGCCGTGCGGTCTGCCCACGCCTCGATGACGAGCCGGGCGCGCGCGGTGTCGAGACCGGCGAACGAGCCCTCGTGCTCCGAGGTGAAGCAGACGACCTCGCAGCGGCCCCATGCGGCGTGGTGCTCGAAGACGCCGTCGCCCTCGACCAGGGTCGGTCCGACGGGGCCGGTGAACGACGGGAAGCGGTTCTCGAAGACCACGACGTCGTAGTCGGTGCTCGGGACCTCGGTGGGGCGGCCCTCGCGGGACGGGCACAGCGGGCAGTCGTCGGCCGCGGGCAGGAAGGTGCGTTCCATGCGGTGCGATGCGACCGACACCCACTCGTCGAGCAGCGGGTCGTGGCGCAGCTGCGGCGCGGCGGCGCGCGCATCGAGCGGGCGCGTGTCGTGGGTCTCGCGCTCCGGCGACGTGTCGTCGTCGAAGTGGATCAGCTCGCGGCCGTCGGCCAGGTGGACCAGCGTGCGCCTCATGCCTCTTCCTCCCCCGTGCGGGCCATGACCGGGGTACGCGCCAGGACGAGCTCGCCCACCTGCGACTCCAGGATCTCGCGGGCCTGCTGGGGCAGGCCGTCGTCGGTCACGAGCGCGTCCGCCCGCGACAGGGGCACGATGGTCGACAGCCCGACCGTGCCCCACTTGCTGTGGTCGGCGACGACGACGAGCCTGCGCCCCGCCTCGACCAGTGCCCTGTCGGTGTCGCTCTCCATGAGGTTCGGCGTCGTGTAGCCGCCGGCCTCGTCCATGCCGTGCACCCCGAGGAACACCAGGTCGAGGTGCAGCGTGCGCAGCGCCGCGACGGCGATCGGCCCGACGAGCGCGTCGGACGGCGTGCGGATGCCGCCGGTGAGCACCACGGTCTGGTCGGTGCGACCGCCGGAGAGCACGACGTCGGCGATGCGCATCGAGTTCGTGACGACGGTGAGGCCCGGGATGTCGCGCACGAGGTGCGCGAGGGTCCACGTAGTCGTGCCTGCCGACAGCCCGACCGCGCTGCCGGGCTGCACCATCGCGGCGGCCGCGTGCGCGATCGCGTCCTTCTCGTCCTGCGCGCGCACCTGCTTGGCCTCGAAGCCGGGCTCGTCGACGCTGCGCCCGCTCACGGCCACCGCGCCGCCGTGCACCTTCTCCACGAGCCCCCGGCGGGCGAGGGCGTCGAGGTCGCGGCGCACGGTCATGTCGCTGACGCCGAGCCGCTCGACGAGCGTGCTCACGCGGACCGCGCCGAGGCGGAGCACCTCGTCGAGGATCAGCGCCTGGCGCTGCGACGCGAGCGGGTTCATGGCGGTCAGGCCCCCGCCTCACGCACCACGGCCACGCCGTGCGCGGGCACGCGCACCTCGCCCGCGACGTCGTCGCCGGACACCAGGTCGACGCCGGCGGCGGCGACGGCCGCCTCGTCGCCGGTGTGGTTGAGGACGAACAGCCACGACCCGGCGTCGCTGCTGCGGCGCACCACCTCGACGCCGGGCGACGTCGGCGCGGCGGCGGCGACGCCGGCCTCGGCGACGACGCGGTCGAGCACGGCCGCGGTGGCGGCGGGGTCGGTGCGGGTGGCGATGTACCAGGCGGTGCCCTCGCCGAAAGAGTGGCGCGTGACGGCGGGGGCGCCCGGCACGGGGCCGTCGACGTAGGTGCGCACCGCCTGCGCACCGGCGAGCTGGAGGTCCTCGGTCCACACGTCGGCGCTGCCGCCGTCGTCGAGGGCCACCGTCTCGCCCTCGAGCAGCGGGGCGAACTCGATCGAGCGGACGCCGAGCATCTCGCGGAACGCACCGGGGTAGCCGCCGGGCCGCACGTGGTCGTGCTCGTCGACGATGCCGGAGAAGTACGTGACGACGGCGGTGCCGCCAGCGGACACGAAGTCGCGGACCGCGTCCGCGGCGGCGTCGTCGGCGAGGTAGAGCGTGGGGACCAGGACGACCTTGTAGCCGTCGAGCGACGCACCGGGGCGCACGAGGTCGACGGTGACCCCGCGGTCCCACAGCGCGCGGTGCAGGGCGCGGGCGCGGTCGGGGTAGGTGACGTCGATGGAGGGGTGGCTGTCGAGCTCGCAGGCCCACCACGCGTCGTAGCCCCAGATCATCGCGACCTCGGACTCGACCCGGCTGCCGGCCACCTCTCCCAGGCGCTCGAGCAGCGCGCCGAGGTCGAGCACCTCGCGCCACAGCCGGGTGTCGGTGCCGGCGTGGGGGATGAGGCCGGAGTGGAACTTCTCGGCGCCGGCGAGGCTCGCCCGCACCTGGAAGACGTTGAAGCCGTCGGCTCCGCGCGCGATCTGCTGCAGGGCGTCGCGCTGCAGCGCGCCCGGCTTCTTGGCCGGGTTGCGCGGCTGCCAGTTCACCGCCGACGGCGACGTCTCCATGAGCAGCCACGAGCCGCCGCCGGCGAGACCCCGGGTGAGGTCGGCGGAGAGCGCGGCCTCGACGTGGGTCAGCGGGTCGGCGAACTCGGGGTAGTAGTCGGTCGACACGACGTCGACCTCCTCGGCCCAGCGCCAGTAGTCGAGCTGGTTGAACCGCGTCATCACCATGAAGTTCGTGGTGACCGGCACGTCGGGGGAGAGGCGGCGCAGCACCTCCTTCTCCAGCAGCAGCTCCTCGAGCAGCGTGTCGGAGGCGAAGCGGCGGTAGTCGAGCTGCTGGGTGGGGTTGGCCCAGGCGCCGTCCGGCGTGAGCCGCGGCGGCAGGATCTCCTCGACGTCGGAGTAGCGCTGGCTCCAGAACGCCGTGGCCCACGCGCTGTTGACGCCGTCGAGGCCGCCGTAGCGGCGCAGCAGCCACTGCCGGAACCCGGCGGCGCAGACGTCGCAGTAGCAGCGCGAGGTGTGGCAGCCGTACTCGTTGCCGATGTGCCACAGCCGCACCGCCGGGTGGCTGCCGAACCGGCCGGCCAGCTGCTCGACGAGCGCGACCGCCCGGGTGCGCCACGCGGTCGACGACGGGCAGTAGGCCTGCCGCGCGCCGGGCCAGCGCGTGCGGCCGTCGTGGTCGACGGGCAGGGCCTCGGGGTGCAGCCGGGTCAGCCAGGGCGGGGGCGACGCGGTGGCGGTCGCGAGGTCGACGCCGATGCCGCGCGCGTGCAGGCCGTCGAGGACGTCGGCGAGCCAGTCGAGCTCGTAGCGGCCGGGCTCGGGCTCGAGGTGGGCCCAGGAGAAGACGCCGACGGTGGCGAGGGTGACCCCCGCCTGGGACATCAGCGCGCGGTCCTCCTCCCAGACGGCGCGGGGCCACTGCTCGGGGTTGTAGTCGCCGCCGAACTCGATCCGCCGCGGGTGCCAGGGAGCCACCGGACAAGCCTGGCCGGTCCCCGCACACAAGTCAACAAGTCCGAACACGTCCGATCAGAACAGCGCACCGGATGCGTGGCGTTCGTGCGGCCGCGCGGCGCCTAGGATCGGCACATGGACCCGGCACCTGTGGCGAGCCCATGAACGAGTTCCTGCTCAACCTGCTCGTCGTGCTGGTCTTCACGCTCATCGGAGGCTTCTTCGCGGCGGCGGAGATCGCGCTGGTCTCGCTGCGCGAGAGCCAGGTGCAGCGGATCGTCGCCGAGCGCGGCAAGCGCGGGCAGCGCCTCGCCGAGCTCGTCGAGGACCCCAACCGGTTCCTCGCCGCCGTGCAGGTCGGCGTCACCATGGCCGGCTTCCTCTCGGCCGGCTTCGGCGCCTCGCGCATGTCGCCCCAGATCTCGCCCTACCTCGTGGAGCTCGGCCTCTCGCAGGGCGCGGCCGACGCGGTGGCGTTCGTCGCCGTCACCGTCCTGCTGGTCTACCTGTCGCTGGTGCTCGGCGAGCTCACGCCCAAGCGCATCGCCCTGCAGCGCGCCGAGGGGATCGCAGTAGCGGTGGCCGGCATCGTCGACTGGCTGGCCCGCATCAGCCGCCCGTTCATCTGGCTGCTGTCGAAGTCGACCGACGTCCTGGTGCGGGTGCTGGGCGGCGACCCCGACGCCCGTGGCGAGGAGATCACCGAGGACGAGCTGCGCGGCATCCTCGCCTCGCAGCAGTCGCTCACCCCGCAGGAGCGCGAGCTCATCGACGACGTCTTCGAGGCGGGCGAGCGCGAGGTGCGCGAGGTGATGGTGCCGCGCACGGAGGTCGACTTCCTCGACGCGACCACGCCGGCGTACAAGGCGGCGCGGATGGTGGCCGACATGCCGCACTCGCGCTACCCGGTCTTCAGCGGCTCGCAGGACGACATCGTGGGCTTCGTCCACGTGCGCGACATCCTCTCGCCGGACGTCGCCGACCGCGGCATCCGCGTGGGCGAGCTGGTCCGCGAGGTGCTCATGCTCCCGGGCAGCAAGCGCGTGCTGCCGGCCATGTTCGAGATGAAGCAGTCGGGGTCGCATCTCGCGATCGTGGTCGACGAGTACGGCGGCACCGCCGGCATCGTCACGCTCGAGGACCTCGTCGAGGAGCTCGTCGGCGACATCCGCGACGAGTACGACGTCGACGAGCCCAAGGAGCCGCGCACCGCCGGCGGCGACCTCGAGGTCGACGGCCTCATGAACATCGAGGACTTCGCCGACGAGACCGGCTTCGAGCTCCCCGAGGGCCCCTACGAGACCGTCGCCGGCTTCGTCGTCGCCGAGCTCGGCCGCCTGCCCGAGGTGGGCGAGGCGGTCGACGTCGACGGCCGGACGCTCACGGTCGTCGAGCTCGACGGCCGCCGTGCCTCCCGGATCCGCGTGACGCTGCGGCGTCCTCCGGAGGGCGACGAGGGCGCCGCCGACACCGACGAGGGCGCCGATACCGGGTCGCGGACCGAGGCTGCCCCGATGGGAGAATCCCCGGCATGACCTCGCTGCCCCGCGTCCTGTCCGGCATCCAGCCCACCGCCGGCTCGTTCCAGCTCGGCAACTACCTCGGCGCGGTGCGGCAGTGGGTCTCCATGCAGGACGGCCACGACGCCTTCTACTGCGTCGTCGACCTGCATGCGATCACGGTGGAGCAGGACCCCGCCGAGCTCCGGTCGAACACCCTGCTCGCCTACGCGCAGCTGCTCGCCGCCGGCGTCGACCCCGACCGCGCCACGCTGTTCGTCCAGAGCCACGTGCCCGAGCACGCGCAGCTCGCCTGGGTCATGCAGTGCATCACCGGCTTCGGCGAGGCCAGCCGCATGACGCAGTTCAAGGACAAGACCGCCAAGGGCGGGTCGGAGCGGGCCTCGGTGGGCCTGTTCACCTACCCGATCCTGCAGGTAGCCGACATCATCATCTACCAGGCCGACTACGTGCCGATCGGCGAGGACCAGCGCCAGCACCTCGAGCTGACCCGCGACCTCGCGCAGCGGTTCAACACCCGCTACGGCCAGACCTTCACCGTGCCCAAGGCCTTCATCGTCAAGGACACCGCGAAGATCCTCGACCTGCAGGAGCCGACGTCGAAGATGAGCAAGTCGCTGCCCAATGGCGCGGTCTTCCTCCTCGACGACCCCAAGGTGATCACCAAGCGGATCAAGTCGGCCGTGACCGACAGCGAGACCGAGGTGCGCTTCGACCCGGAGACCAAGCCCGGCGTCTCGAACCTGCTGTCGATCCTCGCCGCGTTCACCGACCGCGACGTCGACACCGTGGTGAAGGACTACGAGGGCAAGGGCTACGGCGCGCTCAAGGGCGACACCGCCGAGGCCGTCGTGGCCTTCGCGCAGCCCTTCGCGGCGCGCGTCGCCGAGCTGCGCGGCGACCCTGCGGAGCTCGAGCGGCTGATGGCGGCGGGCGCTGCCAAGGCCCGCGAGGTGGCGTCCCGGACCGTCGCCACCGTGTACGACCGGGTGGGCTTCGTCCCCGCCGGGTGACCCCTCTGGGAGCCGCCACCGGATGGGTCTAGGGTCGCCCGCGTGACGGGCGGTCCAGGGCAGAGGGAGGGGCGGACGCGCATCGGCGTCGCCATCCCGGTGCCCGCGCCGCTCGGCCCCGAGCTCGAGGGCTGGCGGGCGTCGTTCGGCGACCCGCAGGCCGGCTCGGTGCCTGCCCACATCACCCTGCTGCCGCCCACCGAGGTCGACGACGCCGAGCTGCCCGGGATCGAGGCGCACCTCGTTGCGGCGGCCGCCGGCGTGGAGCCGTTCACGATCCACCTGCGCGGCACCGGGACGTTCCGGCCGGTGTCGCCGGTGGTCTTCGTGGCGCTCGCGTCGGGCATCTCCGGGTGCGAGACGCTCGAGAAGCGGGTGCGCCGCGGCCCGCTGGCGCGCGACGTCGAGTTCCCGTACCACCCGCACGTGACCGTGGCTCACGACCTGCCCGAGGCGGTGCTCGACGAGGCCTACGCGGCGCTCGCGCACCTCGACGTGAGCTGGACCTGCGGGGTCTTCGACCTCTACGTGCACGACCCCGACGACGGCCGCTGGAACGTCCGCGAGGAGTACCGCCTCGGCTGAGCCGCCGCAGCGTCAGCCGTCAGCCGTCAGCCGTCGTCGCGCGGCTCCGGCCGCGGCGGCCGGATGACCTTGACGTGGCCGCTGCTCGGCGCGGGCCGCGGCGCGGGGGCCGGGCGCGGCGGGGCCGGCTCGACCGGCTGCTCGGCCGGCGGCTCGGCCGCAGCCGCGGGAGCAGGCGCCGGATCGGGGGCCAGCGCCGGGGCAGGGGCGGCGGCCGGGGGGACCGGCGGCGGCGGGGCGACCACCGCCGGCTGCTCGCCGGTGGGCAGGTCGTGGGCCGCTGGCGCAGGCGCGACGGGCTCGGGGACGGCTGCCGCGGCAGCGGCGCCCGGGGGCGCGATGGTCGTCACGTTGCGCGGGGCGAGAGAGGCCGGGGCGGCCGGCGCCGGGGGAGCGGCGGGCGCCGGCGCGGCCGGCTCGGTGGCGGCGTCGGCCGGGCCGGGACCGGGGGCGGGAGCGTCGCCGCCGCGGGAGCGCCGTCCCCACAGCCACGCGCCGGCGAGCACGAGCGCGATCACGCCGCCGAACACCCAGACGACGGGCGACGACGACCCCTGGGCGGCCGCCGTCGTGGAGCCGGCCAGCGCGGTGTCTCCGCCGGGCTGCGGCGCGACCGCCGAGGGGCTGGCCGTCGGGGCCGGGGCCTCGGGGAGGTCGAGGTCGCCGACCGGGGTCACCTTGTCGGCGTTGGCGAAGCCCCAGGTGAGCAGCGCCTTGGCGATGTCCTCGGTGTGCTGGGTGGCGCGCAGCATCGTGACGGCGAGGCGGCGGTCCTTGCGCTCGGCGGCGCCCCAGAACGTGCGGCCGGCCTTGGTGGTCCACCCGGTCTTGCCGCCGATGGCGCCCTTGTAGCCGTGCAGCAGCAGGCGGTTCTGCGTGTAGATCTTGTAGGTCGACCGCTTCTTGCCGGCCTTGGCCGGACGGCCCGGGAAGTCGTAGGCGATGGTCGCGGTGACCTCGCGGAACTGGTCGTTCTGCATGGCTGCGCGGGCGATGACGGCGAGGTCGAACGCGCTCGTCACCATGCCGTCGGCGTCGAGGCCGCTGGAGTTCTTCACCACGGTGTCGTCGGCGCCGAGCTCGTCGGCCACCGCCTGCATGTCGCGGACGGTCTTCTTCATGCCGCCGTTGGCGCCGGCCAGCGCCGCAGCGGCGTCGTTGCCCGAGGGCAGCAGCAGGCCGTGGTAGAGGTCCCACACCGTGTAGCTCGCGTCCGGCACGACGCCGACGCGGCCGCCGTCGGCGGAGGCCTCCTCCCACGTCACCGTGTGCTCGAGCTGCGGGTCGAGCGTGCGCATGAGGGTGAGGGCGGTCAGGGTCTTGATCGTGCTCGCGGGGCGGCCGAGTCGGTGGGGGTACTTCGCGGCGAGGATCTCGCCGGTGTCGAGGTCGAAGAGCACCCAGGAGCCGGCGACGACCTTGGGCAGCGGGTCGGCCCCGGGGCCGCGGTCGACGACGATCGCCTTCGTGGCCATCTCCGGGCCGCCGCGGACGTCGTCAGCGCTGGCCGGCGCCGCCGCGGCCGCGCCCACGAGCACGGCGAGGCACCCGGCCAGGAGGCCGGAGACGACGGGGCGGCGCAGCACCGCACGAGGGTAACCCGGCGGCGGGCCCGCGCCGACCGTCCTGCGCACGGCCGGCCCGCCCGCCCTGTGGACGCCCTCACACCGGCGTCCCCGCACGGACGCGGCGGTACACGCGCCACTAGCGTGGAGCCGGTCGTCCGCCAGCGTCGGACCAGCCAGACCGACATCGAGAGGGATGGGTCATGGTGCGCCACACCGAGTCCGGTCTTCCGTTCGAGCCCGTGTACGGGCCGTCGTCGCTCGACGGCTGGGACCCCGCCGAGAGGATCGGCGAGCCGGGCGCCTACCCGTTCACGCGGGGCGTCTACCCGACGATGTACACCGGCAAGCCGTGGACGATGCGCCAGTACGCCGGCTTCGGCACGGCGGCCGAGTCCAACGAGCGGTACAAGCAGCTGATCGCCGCGGGCACCATGGGCCTGTCCGTCGCCTTCGACCTGCCGACGCAGATGGGCTACGACTCCGACCACCCGCTCGCCCACGGCGAGGTCGGCAAGGTCGGCGTCGCGATCGACTCCATCGACGACATGCGCGTGCTCTTCGGCGGCATCCCGCTCGGCGAGGTGTCGACGTCGATGACCATCAACGCCCCCGCCGCGGTCCTGCTGCTCCTGTACCAACTGGTCGCCGAGGAGCAGGGTGTCCCGTCGACGGCGCTGACCGGCACGATCCAGAACGACGTGCTCAAGGAGTACATCGCCCGCGGCACCTACATCTACCCGCCGGCGGAGTCGCTGCGCCTCATCACCGACATCTTCGGCTACTGCAAGGCCGAGGTGCCGCGCTGGAACACCATCTCCATCTCCGGCTACCACATGGCCGAGGCCGGGGCGACGCCAGCGCAGGAGATCGCGTTCACCCTCGCCAACGGCATCGAGTACGTCCGCGCCGCCGTCGAGTCCGGCATGGACGTCGACGAGTTCGCGCCGCGCCTGGCGTTCTTCTTCGTGGCCCGCACCACGCTGCTGGAGGAGGTCGCGAAGTTCCGCGCGGCCCGCCGCATCTGGGCCCGGGTGATGAAGGAGGAGTTCGGCGCCAAGAACCCCAAGAGCCAGATGCTGCGGTTCCACACGCAGACGGCGGGCGTCCAGCTCACCGCGCAGCAGCCCGAGGTCAACCTCGTGCGCGTCGCGATCCAGGGCCTCGGCGCGGTCCTCGGCGGCACCCAGTCGCTGCACACGAACTCCTTCGACGAGGCGATCGCGCTGCCCACGGCCAAGGCCGCCCGGCTGGCGCTGCGCACCCAGCAGGTGCTCGCCTACGAGAGCGACGTGACCGCCACGGTCGACCCGTTCGCGGGGTCGTACGTCGTCGAGTCGCTCACCGACGACGTCGAGGGCGCGGCCCTCGAGCTCATGCGCCAGGTCGAGGACATGGGCGGCGCCGTCAAGGCGATCGAGCGGGGCTTCCAGAAGGGCGAGATCGAGCGGTCGGCCTACGCCGTGTCGCAGCAGATCGACTCCGGCGAGCGCGTCGTGGTCGGCGTCAACCGGTTCACCGTCGACGAGGAGGAGCACTACGAGCCGCTCCGCGTCGACCCGGCGATCGAGGACGAGCAGGTCGCCAGGCTCGCGAAGCTGCGCGCCGACCGCGACCAGGCCGCCGTCGACCGCGCGCTCGACGCCGTCCGCGCGGCGGCCCAGGGCTCCGACAACGTCCTCTACCCGCTGCGCGACGCGCTGCGCGCACGCGCCACCGTGGGCGAGACCTCCGACGCCCTGCGCGAGGTGTGGGGCCTCTACACGCCGGCGGACGTCTTCTAGGAGCGACCAGCCGCTGACCGGTCGGCGCGGGAACGGTCGCGCTGGCCTGGGCATGCCCGGATTCCGGTCCGGATCGGTCTAGACCGATAGCCGCCTGTCCCGTCCAGCGGACCGCCCCGGGGCGCCGTCGGACGGCCCCGCTGTGACGTCCGCGTGACGGGCCGTTCACCTGGATCACGACTCGGTCTCGGAAGGCCCAGGATCCCCGGGGACCGTTCTCAACGCCGTCCCCCGCACCACTAGGGTCGGAGGCGCATCGCCCGGCAGTGTCGCCTGGGCGTCAGGAAGAAGGAGTTCCCCTTGTACAAGGGCTTGAAGATCGCCGCGGCGCTGTTCGCGAGCGCGCTCGCCCTCGCGGCGTGCGGCAGCAGCAGCGGCGGCGACAGCACCACCTCCGCGGCCCCGTCGGGCAGCGCGTCGTCGTCCGCCCCCGCCTCCGATGTCAAGGTCGGCCTGGCGTACGACATCGGTGGCCGTGGCGACCAGTCGTTCAACGACGCCGCCGCCGCCGGCCTGGACAAGGCCGCCTCCGAGTTCGGCGTCGAGATCAAGGAGCTCGAGGCCACCCAGGGCGAGACCGACGCCCAGAAGGAGGAGCGCCTCCGCTCCCTCGCCGACGAGGGCTACAACCCGATCATCGCGGTGGGCTTCGCCTACGCGGTGTCGCTGGGCAAGGTCGCTCCTGACTACCCCGACATCAACTTCGCGATCGTCGACGACGCCTCGCTCTCCGAGGCCAACCCGAACGTCGCGAGCCTCGTGTTCGCGGAGAACGAGGGCTCGTTCCTCGTCGGCGCCATCGCCGCGCAGGCCTCGAAGACCGGCAACATCGGCTTCGTCGGCGGCGTCAACGTCCCGCTGATCCAGAAGTTCCAGGCCGGCTACGTCGCCGGTGCGCAGGCCGTCAACAAGGACATCAAGGTCCAGGTCAAGTACCTCACCGAGCCCCCGGACTTCTCCGGCTTCGGCGACCCGGCCAAGGGCAAGACCGCGGCCGCGGGCATGTTCGAGAACGGCGCCGACGTGGTCTACCACGCGGCCGGCGGCTCCGGCTCCGGCGTGTTCGAGGCCGCCAAGGCCGCGGGCGGCCTGGCCATCGGTGTCGACTCCGACCAGTACCTGACGGCTCCGGCGGAGCTCAAGGACGTGATCATCACCTCGATGCTCAAGCGCGTCGACGTGGCGGTCTACAACGAGATCAAGTCGGTCGTCGACGGCTCGCCGCTGACGGGTGTCAACACCTTCGGCCTCGAGCAGGACGGTGTCGGCTACTCCAAGAGCAACCCGGCGGTCCAGCCCTACGAGGCCAAGACCGACGAGCTGCGCCAGCAGATCATCGACGGCACCATCACGGTGCCCGAGACGCCGGCCAGCTGAACCACGCTCGACCCGTAGGACGGGGGGCGCGCCACCCGGCGCGCCCCCCGTTCCGTCCTCCGGGCCCGCTGCCGCGCGTGTAGCGTGCGGGCCGGGCCCGGTGTCGTTCCCACAGTCGGACGGCCGTGCCCGCCGACCTGTCGAGGAGTGATCCCCATCAGCACCGACACCAGCGCCTCCGCCGCCCCCGCGGTCGAGCTGCGCGACATCACCAAGACCTTCCCGGGCGTGGTGGCCAACAAGGACATCAACCTCGTGGTGCGCCGCGGGACCGTGCACGCCGTGGTGGGCGAGAACGGCGCCGGTAAGAGCACGCTGATGAAGACGCTGTACGGCATGCACCGGCCGGACAGCGGCACCATCGCGCTCGACGGCGAGCAGGTCGTCCTCACCAGCCCGAGCGACGCGATCGACCGCGGCGTCGGCATGGTTCACCAGCACTTCCAGCTCGCCGACAACCTGACGGTCCTCGAGAACGTCGTGCTCGGCTCCGAGCCGCGCAGGGGCGGCCGGCTCGACTTCGCCGAGGCCACCCGCCGCATCCTCGAGATCAGCGACCGCTACGGCCTCGACGTGCGCCCCGACGTCCTCGTGGAGGAGCTCGGCGTCGGCGAGCGCCAGCGCGTGGAGATCCTCAAGGTGCTCTACCGCGGGGCCCGCACCCTCATCCTCGACGAGCCGACCGCCGTGCTCGTGCCCCAGGAGGTCGATGAGCTCTTCAGCGCGCTGCGCGAGCTCAAGTCCGAGGGCCTCGCGATCATCTTCATCTCGCACAAGCTCGACGAGGTGCTCGCCGTCGCCGACGAGATCACCGTCATCCGCCGCGGCACCACGGTCGCGACCGTGCTCCCGAGCGACGTCACCTCGCGCAAGCTGGCCGAGCTCATGGTCGGCAGCGAGCTGCCCACGCCAGAGACCCGCGAGTCGACCGTCACCGACGTCGCCGAGCTGGTCGTCAGCGGCCTCACGCTCGTCGACCGCTCCGGCCGCGAGCTCCTCTCGGACGTCTCGTTCACCATCCACCGCGGCGAGGTGCTCGGGATCGCCGGCGTCGAGGGCAACGGCCAGGCCGAGCTCGTCGAGACGCTCATGGGCATGCGCCGCGCGACGTCGGGCACCGTGGTGCTCGGCGCGGACGACGTCAGCACCTGGTCGACGCGCCGCCGCCGCGAGTCGGGCATGGCCTACATCGCCGAGGACCGCATCCGCCACGGCCTGCTGCTCGAGTCGCCGCTGTGGGAGAACCGGATGCTCGGGCACCAGACCCAGGCCCCCAACAGCCGCGGCCCGCTGCTCGACATCAAGGGAGCCCGCAAGGACACCCAGCGCATCGTCGAGCAGTACGACGTCCGTACGCCGTCCATCGACGTGCTCGCCTCGGCGCTGTCCGGCGGGAACCAGCAGAAGCTCATCGTGGGGCGCGAGATGAGCAGCGAGCCCACCCTGCTCATCGCCTCGCACCCCACGCGCGGCGTCGACGTCGGAGCCCAGGCGGCGATCTGGGACCTGCTCCGCGAGGCGCGGGCCAAGGGCCTGGCCGTTCTGCTCATCTCGGCCGATCTCGACGAGCTCATCGGCCTGTCCGACTCCATCAAGGTGATCCTGCGAGGGCGGCTCGTGGCCGACGCCGACCCCGCCACGGTCACGCCCGAGCAGCTCGGCTCGGCCATGACGGGCGCGGAGGGTGCTGCCTGATGTCCGGACGCTTCAACCTCAAGCGCATCGGCCTCGCGCTGGCGGCGCCGGTGCTCGCGATCCTGTTCGCGATGCTGGTCACCTCGATCGTGCTGCTCGCGGCGGGCAACAACCCGCTGCAGGCCTACTCGACGATGCTGCAGCAGCTCACCAAGCCGCGCATCCAGGTCAACATCCTGAACTCCGCGACCACCTACTACCTGTCGGCGATCGCGGTGGCCATCGGCTTCCGGATGAACCTGTTCAACATCGGCGTCGACGGCCAGTACCGCCTCGCCGCGATGCTGGCGGCGGCGGTCGGCGGCGCCATCGCGATCCCGGCGCCGTTCCACGCGCTCGTCGTGATCCTCGTGGCCATGCTCGTCGGCGCGTTCTGGGCCGGCATCGCCGGTCTGCTCAAGACCACGCGAGGCGTCAGCGAGGTCATCTCCACGATCATGCTGAACTTCATCGCCACCGGCATCGTGGCCTACCTGCTGACACCCGGCCGGCTGGCGGAGTCGACGCAGGGCTCCAACAACATCGGCACCAAGCCGATCCCTGAGAGCGGCCAGGTGCCCGGCCTCGCGATCATCCCGAACGCGGGCCGCAACGAGGTCTACGGCCTCATCGTGCTCGCGATCATCATCGGCATCGCCTACTGGTTCCTGCTCAACCGCACCCGCTTCGGCTTCGACCTGCGCGCCACCGGCTCGTCCGAGCCCGCGGCGATCGCCAGCGGCGTCGACGTCAAGCGGATGGTGCTCTACGCGATGCTCCTGTCGGGCGCCGTCGCCGGCCTCGTCGGCATGCCTCAGCTGCTCGGCTCGTCGTACACCTACAGCCTCGACTTCCCGACCGGCCTCGGCTTCACCGGCATCGCGATCGCGCTGCTGGGCCGCAACTCGCCGATCGGCATCGCGTTCGGCGCGCTGCTGTGGTCGTTCCTCGACAACAGCTCCAACAGCCTCGAGTTCGAGGGCGTGCCCAAGCAGACCGTGCTGATCATGCAGGGCGTCATCGTGCTGTCGATCGTCATCGCCTACGAGCTCGTCCGCCGCTACCGGATCCGCGCGGTCGCCCGCGACGTCGGCCGGCAGCTGGCCGCCACCGCGCCCGAGAAGGAGGCCGTGGCATGAGCGCCACGCTCGAGACCCCCGCACCGGCGCCCGCCGAGCAGCCCAAGCGCAAGCTCGGCACGTCGAAGTGGTGGCGCGTCGCCTACCTGCTGACGCTGCTGCTGCTCCTGCTCTCGGTCGTGCGCACGATCACCGGCGTCACCAACCTGACGTCGTCGGGCACGATCGCGGCCGCGCTCGGCCTGTCCGTGCCGATCGCCATGGCCGGTCTCGGCGGTCTGTGGTCGGAGCGCTCCGGCGTGGTCAACATCGGCCTCGAGGGCATGATGATCCTCGGCACCTTCGGCGCCGGCTGGGCCGGCTACCAGTGGGGCCCGTGGGTCGGGCTCGCGGTGGCCATCGCCTTCGGCGCGCTGGGCGGCCTGCTGCACGCCGTCGCGACCGTGACGTTCGCCGTCGACCAGATCGTCTCCGGTGTCGCCATCAACATCCTGGCCGTGGGCCTCACACAGTTCCTCGCGGCCGAGCTGTTCACCGGCGTCGAGGGCGGCGGCGCCACGCAGTCGCCGCGCATCCCGCCCATGGGCACCGTGACCCTGCCGCTCATCTCGAGCGGCGCGGACTGGGTCGCCAAGCAGGGCTGGTTCCTCATCTCCGACGCCGCGGGCATCGTCGCCGGCGTCACCACGGACGTCAGCTGGATCACGATCATCGCGATCCTGTGCCTGGTCGGCTCGTGGTTCATCCTGTGGCGCACGGCGTTCGGCCTGCGGCTGCGCTCCTGCGGCGAGGCCCCGTACGCCGCGGCGACCCTCGGCGTGAAGGTCATGCGCTACAAGTACATCGCCGTCGTCGTGTCCGGCGGCCTCGCCGGCCTCGGCGGCGCCTACCTCGCCATCGTGGCCGCGCAGATCTACCGCGAGGGGCAGACGGCGGGACGCGGCTACATCGGTCTGGCCGCCATGATCTTCGGCAACTGGCGCCCCGGCGGCCTCGCCGCCGGCGCGGGCCTGTTCGGCTACACCGACGCGCTCCAGCTGCGCGGCGGCGGAGCCGTCCACGCCCTGCTGCTGCTCACGTCGATCGCGCTCGCCGGCTACGGCGTGTGGCTGCTCTACAAGCGCCGCACCATCGGCGGCGTGGTCTCGATCGTCGTCGCGGTGCTGGTGGCCCTCTGGTACGCCACGACCGACGACGTCCCGCCGCAGGTCGCCTTCGTCACCCCGTACGTCGCGACGCTGCTCGTGCTGTCGCTGGCATCGCAACGGCTGAGGATGCCGGCGGCCGACGGGAAGCCCTATCTGAAGGGCGAGGAGCATTAGCGCCGTGCCGGACGTCGACTGGGACGGCCTCCGGGGGGCAGCCGTCGACATCATGCAGCGCGCCTACGCGCCCTACTCCCGCTTCAAGGTGGGGGTCGCCGGGCTCGTCGACGACGGCCGGATCGTCGTGGGCTGCAACGTGGAGAACGCGGCGTACGGCGTCGGCCTGTGCGCGGAGTGCGGCATGGTCTCCCAGCTGCACGCCACGGGCGGCGGGCGCCTGGTCGCGGTCGCATGCGTCGACGCCAACGGCGAGCCGCTCATGCCGTGCGGCCGCTGCCGCCAGCTGCTGTGGGAGAACGGCGGCGCCGACTGCTTGGTCGCGACGCCGAAGGGCGTGCTGCCCATGACGGAGGTGCTGCCGCAGGCCTTCGACGTGGCGGACCTCGTCCACGTGACGGGGGAGGACCTGTGACCGGCACCGAGCGGTACGCCGCGGTCGACATCATCGTGGCCAAGCGCGACCGCCACGAGCTCACCGACGACCAGATCGACTGGGTCGTCGACGCCTACACCCGCGGCGTCGTCGCCGACGAGCAGATGTCGGCGCTGGCGATGGCGATCCTGCTCAACGGCATGGACCGCCGCGAGATCTCCCGCTGGACCTCGGCGATGATCGCCAGCGGCGAGCGCATGTCGTTCCCGGGCCTCGGCCGGCCGACGGTCGACAAGCACTCCACCGGCGGCGTCGGCGACAAGATCACCCTGCCGCTGGCGCCCCTCGTCGCGGCCTGCGGCGCTGCCGTGCCGCAGCTGTCGGGCCGCGGCCTCGGCCACACCGGCGGCACGCTCGACAAGCTCGAGTCGATCCCCGGCTGGCGCGCGCTGCTGTCCAACGACGAGATGCTCGGCGTCCTGCGCGACGTCGGCGCCGTCATCTGCGCCGCGGGCGACGGCCTGGCCCCGGCCGACCGCAAGCTCTACGCGCTGCGCGACGTCACGGGCACGGTCGAGGCGATCCCGCTCATCGCGAGCAGCATCATGAGCAAGAAGATCGCCGAGGGCGCGAGCGCGCTCGTGCTCGACGTGAAGACCGGCTCCGGCGCCTTCATGAAGGACCCCGCGCTGGCCCGCGAGCTCGCCGCCACGATGGTGCAGCTCGGCGACGACGCCGGGGTGCACACCACCGCGCTCATCACGGCCATGGACGTGCCGCTCGGCCGCACGGCCGGCAACGCGATCGAGGTCGAGGAGTCGCTCGAGATCCTCGCCGGCGGCGGGCCGCACGACGTCCGCGAGCTCACCCTGGTGCTGGCGCGCGTCATGCTCGAGTCGGTCGGGATCGACGGCCTCGACCCTGCCGACGCGCTCGACGACGGCCGCGCGATGGACGCCTGGAAGGCGATGATCCGAGCTCAGGGCGGCGACCCCGAGGCGCCGCTGCCGGTGGCCCGCGAGTCGCACGAGGTGCGGGCCGTGCGGTCGGGCTTCGTCACCCGGCTCGACGCCTACGGCGTCGGCGTCGCCGCCTGGCGGCTGGGCGCCGGGCGGGCGCGCAAGGAGGACGCCGTGCAGGCGGGGGCCGGCGTCCGCTGGCACGTGGGCCAGGGCGACCGGGTCGAGCCCGGCCAGCTGCTCGCCACCCTGTACACCGACACCCCGGAGAGGTTCCCCGCCGCCATGGCCGATCTCGCCAACGCCATCGTCGTGGGGGAGGCGGCCGACATCGTCGAGCGCCTCCCGCTCGTGCTCGACCGGGTCGGCCGCTGATGCCGCGCCTCGTGCCCGCGCCGACGCGGATCCCCGTGCCCGGCGGCAAGACCATCGACGAGTACGTCGGCCGCGTGACCACCGAGACCCCCGAGGTCTCGGTCGCGCACATGGTCGCGCCCGCGGGCTGGGAGGAGCCGGCGCAGACGCCGGAGTTCGACGAGATCACCGTCGTCCTGCGCGGCACCGTCCGCGTCGAGCACGACGGCGGCGTCCTCGACGTCCCGGCCGGCCAGGCCGTGATCACGCTCAAGGGCGAGCGGGTGCGCTACTCCACCCTCGACGACGGCGCGGAGTACATCGCCGTCTGCCTGCCCGCGTTCGGCCCGGACCTCGTCCACCGCGAGGACTGACGTGCCGCGTCTGGTGGCCGCACCCGTGCGGTTCCCGGACCCTCGCGGGGTGGTCATCGACGAGTACGTCGGGGCTGTCTCGACCTCGACGTCCGAGGTCTCCGTCGCGGCGCTCGTCTCGCCGCCGCACTGGCGCGAGCCGGCGCAGACGCCGGACTTCGACGAGATCACGGTCGTGCTCGAGGGCCGGCTGGGCGTGGAGCACGACGGCGGTGCGCTCGAGGTGGGGGCGGGCCAGGCCGTGGTGACGCACCGGGGCGAGCGGGTGGCGTACCTGACGGGCGCGGAGGGCGCCCGCTATGTGGCGGTGTGCCTGCCGGCGTTCACGCCGGACGCGGCGCACCGGGAGGGGTGACGGGCCGCCCCGGGCCCCTCGCCCAGGACGGCCCGAGCCTCACTGCCCCGGCAGGCGGTTGCGGAACGGGTCCGACCGCGGCATGTCGGCGACCTCGGCCCGCGGGCAGCGGGCGAGCGTCAGCCCGGCCACCGACAGGGCGTCGTCGCACAGGTTCTCGACCGTCCAGCCGCGCTCCTGGCCGGCCGGGGTGACGGTGACGCGGTAGATCGTGACCTCGTGGCGCACGGGGGTGTCGTACATGACGGCCACCGTGCCGAGCAGCACCGAGCTGCCGCGGGTGCCGCCGACGCCGTTCCAGGGCTGGTCGTAGCGCTGCCAGACCGACGCCGAGGCGTTCCAGACGCCGCCGAGCGACACATCCTGCTCGCGCAGGTGCGTGAGCACGGTCGTGGCGACCCGGCTCTCGAGCACGGCTGCGGGTCGGATGATCTCGACCTGCTCCTGGAGGCGCGATGCGGACTGCATGACGGTCTCTTCGGCAGAACGGGTGACACCTTGAGCGTCCGGCCTCAACTTCGGCGCCCCGTCCGGACGCCGCCCCGTCACCCTCCGGCCACCCGTCGCAGGCCGCTGACCAGTAGGTTCGCCCCGTGAGCGTCGAGACAGGTCCCGTCCATCCGTCCTCCGCCCCGCGCGACCGCGAGATCGGCGCCGGGGCCGTACTGCCGCCGGAGATCGTGCGGCGCGCCCCGAAGGCCCTCCTGCACGACCACCTCGACGGCGGCCTTCGCCCGCAGACGATCGTCGAGCTGGCCGCGGAGACCGGCTACGACAAGCTGCCGACGACCGACGCTGAGGAGCTCGGCCGCTGGTTCGTCGAGGCGGCCGACTCCGGGTCGCTCGTGCGCTACCTCGAGACCTTCGCCCACACCGTCGGCGTCATGCAGACCCCCGAGGCCCTGGCCCGGGTGGCCCGCGAGTGCGCCGAGGACCTCGCCGCCGACGGCGTCGTCTACGCCGAGGTGCGGTTCGCCCCCGAGCTCCACGTGGAGCAGGGCCTGGCCCTCACCGAGGTGGTCGAGGCCGTGCTCGACGGCTTCCGCCAGGGCGAGGCCGCCGCGGCTGCGGCCGGCAACCGGATCCGCGTCGGCGCGCTGCTGACGGCGATGCGCACGGCCGCCCGGTCCCGGGAGATCGCCGAGCTCGTGGTGGCCTACCGCGACGCTGGCGTCGTCGGCTTCGACATCGCGGGCGCCGAGGCCGGGTTCCCTCCGTCGCGGCACCAGGACGCCTTCGACTACGTCCGCGGAGAGTCCTGCCACATCACCATCCACGCCGGCGAGGCGTTCGGCCTGCCGAGCATCCACGAGGCCGTGGCCTTCTGCGGCTGCGACCGGCTCGGCCACGGCGTCCGCATCGTCGACGACATCACCGAGGGCCCGGACGGCGAGCCCGTGCTCGGCCGCCTCGCCCGGTACGTCCGCGACCAGCGGATCCCGCTCGAGATGTGCCCCACGTCCAACGTGCAGACCGGCGCGGCCCCGTCGTACGCCGAGCACCCCATCGGCCTGCTCACCCGGCTGCGCTTCCGCGTCACCGTGAACACCGACAACCGCCTCATGTCCGGCACCTCGATGAGCAAGGAGATGCTCGCGCTCTCCGAGGCCTTCGGCTGGGGCCTCGACGAGATGCGCTGGGTGACCATCAACGCCCTGAAGTCGGCCTTCATCCCGTTCCCCGAGCGCCTCGCCCTCATCGAGGACGTCGTCAAGCCCGGCTACGCAGCCCTCGCCGCCGAGCTCGCCTGACCCGGACGTACCCGCTTTGGATGGGTGTGGCGTCGCTATACCGACGCCACACCCATCCAAAGCGGGCAATCAGCCCGAGATGAGGGTGGGGGCGAAGGCGAGGGCCAGAAGGACGCCGGTGATGAGCAGGGCTGCGGCCGCGAGGCGGTGGGCCCGGCGCAGGCCGGTCTCGGAGAGGCGCTCGCGGCCCCCGGCCACGATCACGGCGAGGAGCAGCTTCGAGCCGATGAGGACGGCGTAGAAGGCAAGCAGGAACCCGGCCGCCGCGCCCCAGGAGGAGTCCGCGGCCGACACCAGCAGCGGCGCCCCCGCCGTGGCCCAGAACAGCCACGGATGAGGCGAGAGCAGGTTGACCACAGCCCCCCGGCGGAGCGGTTCGGGCTGGCGGGACTCGAGGTCGGTGCCCTCGATGTCGACGCCGTGGTCGCGCAGCGCCTCGATGCCGAGCCAGACGACGTACAGGCCGCCGACGACGCCGAGCCCGGCGGTGGCCCGGGCCGGCAGCGACGCGACGAGCAGCAGCGTCGTCGCGATCACCAGCAGGTCGGTGAGCAGCGGGGAGAACGCCACCCGGGCTCCCGCGCGCAGGCCGTGCGCGAGCGTCGTCGTGATCACGAGGGCCATGAGCGGCCCGGGCGCGAGCCCGGCGCCGAGGCCGAGACCGAGACCGGCGAGGACGAACTCCATCAGCCCGCGCCGTCGCGCAGGCGGCGGAGCAGGGCCGCGAGCTCGGCGGCCTCCACCGGACGGCACCCGCGGTCGCACGCGCCCCGGACGACGTCGCGCTCGACGGCCATGAGGATCCGGCCGCGGCGCCACAGGGTGACCGGCGGCTTACGGCGCTCGGCGAGGTCGCGGGCGAACCGGCGGACGAAGTTCTTCCACGGCGCCCGGTGCAGGACGACGGCGTCGGCGAGCAGGCCGCGCTCGCGCAGCTCGTCGACGATCTCGGCGGCGAACACGCCCTCGGCGACGACGGCCGGGGCGCCGTCGAGCGAGACCTCCGCCGTGCCCGTCGCGGCCGACAGCGAGATGTCGTACGTCGGGACGACGGTGTGCCCCTCGCGGCACAGGGCCTCGAGCGCGGAGACGGCGTCGTCGCCCCGCCACGACCGCGGGTCGTCCCAGTCCGGGATGCCGAGCTCCTCGGAGATCGGCAGCGCCGGGTCGTCGCCGTCGCGGTAGAAGTCGTCGAGGCGGAAGACCGGCAGGCCGCTGCGGCCGGCGATGTGGCTCTTGCCGGAGCCCGACGGGCCGCACAGCAGCACCACCCGCGCGCCCGCTCCCGCCATGCGCCGAACCCTAGCCAGTGCGGCCGCCCGACCCGGAACGGCCCGGCGGGACCCGAGCAACCGGCGAACGTGTCGCTCACCGGCCTCGGTTTGCGACAACGTCGGCGGTTACTCGCGTACCCCTAGGACCGGCCGGGGCTGGGGTGAGGGTCGCCTTAGTGGGATGGGATGTCGGCGAATCGCGAAAGTCCTTTCGGGAGTTGAGATCGCGATGGTTGACGACGTGACGATCCTCATGCGTGACGTGGTCCTGAGCGCCTGCGACGGCCATACCCCCGGGGGGAGACTCGCAGCATGGGTAGCACTGAGAATGGCCCGGTACGCCGCACCCACAAGGTCGCGTGCGTCGACGGCAACGAGGCCGCCGCGAAGGTGGCCCACCGGCTCTCCGACGTCTGCGCGATCTACCCAATCACGCCGGCGACGTCCATGGGCGAGCTCGCCGACGCGTGGAGCGCCGGCGGCCGCACGAACCTCTGGGGCGCGGTCCCCGAGGTCGTCGAGATGCAGAGCGAGGGCGGCGCGGCTGCCGCGCTGCACGGCGCCCTGCAGAAGGGCGCGCTCGCGACGTCGTTCACCGCGTCGCAGGGCCTGCTGCTCATGGTGCCCACCATGTTCAAGGTCGGGGGAGAGGCGACGCCGACGGTGCTGCACGTCGCCGCGCGCGCGATCGCCACCCACGCGCTGTCGATCTTCGGCGACCACTCCGACGTCATGTCCGTGCGCTCGACCGGCTGGGCGATGCTCTCCGGCGCCGACGTTCAGCAGGCTCAGGACCTCGCGCTCGTCGCCCACGCGGCCACCCTGCGGGCGCGGGTGCCGTTCCTCCACTTCTTCGACGGCTTCCGCACCTCCGCCGAGGTCGCCACCATCGACCTGCTCGACGACGACGACCTGCGCGCCCTCGTGCGCGAGGAGGACGTGCTCGCCCACCGCGCCCACGGCCTGACGCCGGAGGCGCCGGTACTGCGCGGCAGCGCCCAGAACCCCGACGTGTTCTTCCAGTCGCGCGAGGCCGCCAACCCCCGCTACGACGCCGTTCCTGGCGTCGTTGCCCAGGTGATGGCCGAGCTCGCCGAGCGCACCGGCCGCGAGTACCACCTCGTCGACTACCACGGCCACCCCGAGGCCGACCGCGTCGTGGTCGCGATGGGCTCCGCCACCGGCACGCTGCGCGAGGTGGCCGACGTCCTCAACGCCGAGGGCCAGCGCGTCGGCGTCGCCACGGTCCACCTCTACCGCCCGTTCCCGGCCGACGCGCTGCGCGCGGTGCTGCCGGCGACGGCGTCGCGCATCGCGGTGCTCGACCGCACCAAGGAGCCGGGCGCCCCCGCCGAGCCGCTGCACCTCGACGTGCTCGCGGCGTTCGCCGGCGACGGGGACACGTTGGTGGTGGGCGGCCGCTACGGCCTGGGCTCCAAGGAGTTCACGCCCGCCGACGCCGCCGCCGTGTTCGCCGAGCTCGCGCTCGACCGGCCGCGCACGCGCTTCACGGTCGGCATCGTCGACGACGTCACGCACCTCTCGCTCGACACGCCGCCGTTCGCGGTGCCCACCCGTGCGGTGCAGGCGATGTTCTTCGGCCTCGGCAGCGACGGCACCGTGGGCGCGAACAAGAACAGCATCAAGCTCATCGGCGAGCACACCGACCTGCACGCGCAGGGCTACTTCGTCTACGACTCCAAGAAGTCGGGCTCGATGACGGTCTCGCACCTGCGGTTCGGGCCCGACCCGATCCGGTCGGCGTACCTCGTCGACCAGGCCGACTTCGTGGCCTGCCACCAGTTCAGCCTGCTCTCGCGCGTCGACGTCCTCGCCCACGCGCGCACCGGCGCGACCGTCCTGCTCAACAGCCCCTACGACGCCGAGCACGTGTGGGAGCACTTGCCCGCCCGCGTGCGCGCGCACATCGTGCGCAAGGGCCTCGAGGTGCACGTCGTCGACGCCACCGCCGTAGCCCGCGACGCCGGCCTCGGCCCGCGCATCAACACCGTCATGCAGCCCTGCTTCTTCGCCCTCGCCGACGTGCTCCCCGTGGACCGCGCGCTCGAGCTCGTGCGCGAGAGCGTCACCAAGGCCTACGGCCGCCGCGGCCCGGAGGTCGTGGCCCGCAACATGGCCGCGATCGACGGCGCCCTCGCCGGCCTGCAGCGCGTCGTCGTGCCGGACGTCGTCGTCGACGACATCGCCGACGAGCTGGCCGACGAGTCGGTCGTGCAGGCCCTCATCGCTGGCCGCGGCGACCTGCTGCCGGTCAGCGCGATGAGCGAGGACGGCACCTACGAGACCGGCACCGCGATGCTGGAGAAGCGCCAGCTCGCCGACGAGATCCCGGTGTGGGACAGCTCGATCTGCATCGACTGCGGCAAGTGCACGATCGTGTGCCCGCACGCGGCGATCCGGATGAAGGCCTACCCGGAGTCGGCGCTCGCCGGCGCACCCGAGGGCTTCAAGTCCAAGCCGTACTCCGGCAAGGAGCTCGGCCCGGGCACGCTGCTCACGGTGCAGGTCGCACCCGACGACTGCACCGGTTGCGGCATCTGCGTCGCCGTCTGCCCGGTGAAGGACAAGCTCGACCCGTCGCACAAGGCGATCGACCTCGTGCCCGCCGTGCAGGCCCGCGACGTCGAGCGGCCGAGCTGGGAGCACTTCCTGTCGATCCCCGACGTCGACCGCGCCGCCGTTCGCCACGAGACGGTGAAGGGCTCGCAGCTGCTGCGCCCGCTCTTCGAGTTCAGCGGCGCCTGCGCCGGCTGCGGCGAGACGCCGTACCTCAAGCTGCTCACCCAGCTCATGGGCGACCGGATGGTCGTGGCCAACGCGACGGGCTGCTCGTCGATCTACGGCGGCAACCTGCCGACCACCCCGTGGTCGAAGGACGCCGAGGGCCGCGGCCCCGCGTGGATGAACTCGCTGTTCGAGGACAACGCCGAGTTCGGGCTGGGCATCCGCCTCGGCGTCGAGCGCCAGGTCGCCGACGCCCACCGCCTGCTGCGGTCGCTCTCCGACCGGCTGCCGGCCGACATCGTCGCCCCTCTGCTCGAGACCGAGCCCGAGGTGACCGACGAGGCCGGCGTGGTCGAGCGGCGCACCCAGGTGGCCGCGCTGCGCGAGGCGCTGGCCGGCCTCGACGACGAGCGCGCCCGCTCGCTCGACTCTCTCGCCGACGCCTTCGTGCCGTCGGCGGTGTGGATCGTCGGCGGCGACGGCTGGGCCTACGACATCGACTTCGGCGGGCTCGACCACGTGCTCGCGAGCGGCCGCAACGTCAACATCCTCGTGCTCGACACCGAGGTGTACTCCAACACCGGCGGCCAGGCCTCGAAGTCGACCCCGCGCGCGGCGTCGGCGAAGTTCGCCGCCACCGGCAAGCCCACCAAGAAGAAGGACCTCGGCCTGCTGGCCCAGGCCTACGGCGACGTGTACGTCGCCCAGATCGCCCTGGGCGCCAACGAGACCCAGACCGTCCGCGCGCTGCTCGAGGCCGCCGCATGGCCCGGGCCGTCGCTGGTGCTGGCCTACTCCACCTGCATCGCGCACGGCATCGAGATGTCGCAGTCGATGCAGCACCAGAAGGACGCCGTGACGAGCGGCTACTGGCCGCTCTACCGCTTCCACCCGAGCCCGGACACCGGCGCGCACCCGTTCAGCCTCGACAGCAAGAAGCCGTCGATGACCCTCGAGCAGTTCGTGCACTCCGAGACCCGCTACACCGCGCTCGACCGTCTCGACCACGACCGCGCCGAGCACCTGCTGGCGCTGGCCCAGGCCGACGTCGACGAGCGCTGGCACTACTACGAGCAGCTCGCCGGCGTGGAGCGCAGCCTCTCCGCCGACCCCGAGGAGGAGCTCGGCCACGAGCTCTGACGACCGCCGCTGATCGGCAACGGTGCCTCCCGCAGGGCTAGCGTGGAGGTGCCGAGGGTGGTGGTCGTGATGACGACGATCCAGAACGACGGCCCTGCGGACCTCGAGGCCCGCACCCGCATCAGCGCCCTGGTCTGGGCCTGGGGCTGCTACCTCTTCCTGCCGGTCTCGTTCTTCTTCGCCTTCGCGGCCGGCCACCTGCCGTACCTGTGGTTCGGCTACGCCGAGGGCGAGCCCGGGCCGTGGTGGTTCAACCTGCTCGCCGGCGTGATCGCCTTCGGGGTGCTCTGGATCCCGGTGGGGCTGTCGATGCTCGCCGCCCGCACGGCGATCCGGGCCGGCTCCCGGGCGGCCTGGGTCCCCCTGGTGATCGGGCTGGTCCTCACGGCCGCCGTGCTCGTCGCGCTGGTGGTGGCGACGTTCCAGTAGTCAGGCCGGGGGACGGCGGGTCGCGGAGGTGAACGCGCCGAGCTCGGCCCAGCCGCGTCGGGCGTACCAGTGGCGCGGCCAGTCGTCGGTGAGCGCCTCGAGATGCAGGTGCGGGATGCCGCGGTCGATCGCCTCGACGACGCACCGGCCGATGAGCGCGTCGCCGTAGGCGTGCCCGCGGTGCTCGGGCCAGGTGGCGACGCCGTCGATCTCGGCGCCGTCGCCGCGCACGGCCATGTCGGCGGCCGCCACGATCGTGCCGTCGGCGTCGCGGATGGCGAAGGTGAGGTACGGCCCGGCCACATCCATCGTGGTGCGCCGCGAGACGAGGTCAGAGAGCTCGTCGTCGCCGATGCCCGGCACCCACTCCTCGCGCCAGAGCCGCGACTCGAAGTCCGACGTCGCCGGCGGGTCGACCTGCTCGACGACGACGTCGGCCGGCACGGGCAGCGGCCCCAGCGCTGACGGCCGGCTCATGACGACCTCGGGCTCCACGCTGTAACCGGCGGCTGCGAGCGCCGCGAGCGTGGCGTCGGACGCCCGGCACTTGAGCACCACGTGCCGGTGCGCGAGGCCGGCGCCGCCGAGGATCTCGTCGGCCCAGGCCACCAGCTGCTCGCCGCCCGGGTCGCGGCGGACGAGCAGGGTGTTGTGCACGAACGAGTTCGCGTGAGCGGGCGACAGCAGCGCCCACACGCCGTCGGCGACGTCGACGACCTGCTGCGCGCGGGCGCGCATGACGTCGGCGTACCAGTCGGCTGCCTCGTCGTAGGAGGCGTGCGGGACGGGCGGGGGCTCAGACACCGATCGGGTGCCAGACGGTCTTGGTCTCGAGGAACGACCGGATGCGCGCCAGCCCGGGGTCGGCGGTCCAGTCGTCGGTGTCGGGACGACGTACGCGCTTCACGTTGTCGGCCGCGGCGATCTCGAGCTCCGTGCGGAGCGCGGCGTCGTCGACGCCGGCGAGGTCGATCGCGTTGACGTCCATGTGCGAGGCCAGCCACGGGGCCACCTCGGCGACGCGGCCGGTGAGCAGGTTGACGACGCCGCCCGGGACGTCGGACGTCGCGAGCACCTCCGACAGCGTGATCGCCGGCAGCGGGCGGTCCTCGGACGCGAGCACCACCGAGGTGTTGCCGCTGACGATCACCGGCGCGAGCACCGACACGAGGCCGAGCAGCGACGACTCCTGCGGCGCGACGACGGCGACGACGCCGGTCGGCTCGGGCACCGAGAAGTTGTAGTACGGCCCCGCGACCGGGTTGGTCGAGCCGAGCACCTGCGGGAGCTTGTCGGCCCAGCCGGCGTACCAGACCCAGCGGTCGATCGCGGCCTCGACGGCGGCCTCGGCGCGACGCGCGGTGAGCCCCTCGGCGGCCGAGACCTCCTCGACGAACTGCGCGCGGCGGCCCTCCATGACCTCGGCGACGCGGTAGAGGATCTGACCGCGGTTGTAGGCCGTGGCCTTCGTCCAGCCGGCGAACGCCTTGCGCGCGGCGACCACGGCGTCGCGCGCGTCCTTGCGCGACGCGAGGGCGGCGTTGGCGAGGAAGCGGCCCTTGGTGTCGGCCACCTCGTAGCTGCGGCCGCTCTCCGAGCGCGGGAACGCCCCGCCGATGTAGAGCTTGTAGGTCTTGCGGACCTCCAGGCGCGCGGCCATGTCAGGCTCCCGTCACGTCGAGGTAGGCGGCGAGGCCGTGGCGGCCGCCCTCGCGGCCGTACCCGGACTCCTTGTAGCCGCCGAAGGGGCTCGTGGGGTCGAACCGGTTGAAGGTGTTGGCCCAGACGACGCCGGCCCGGAGTTGGTCGGCCATCTTGAGGATGCGCGAGCCCTTGTCGGTCCAGATGCCCGCCGACAGGCCGTAGGGCGTGTTGTTGGCCTTCTCGACGGCCTCCGACGGCGTGCGGAAGGTGAGCACCGAGAGCACCGGCCCGAAGATCTCCTCGCGCGCGATGCGGTGTGCTTGGGAGACGCCGGTGAAGACGGTGGGCGCGAACCAGTAGCCCTTCGAGGGCAGGTCGCAGTCGGCGGTCCAGCGCTCGGCGCCCTCGTCGTCGCCGACGCCGGCGAGGTGGCGGATCCGCTCGAGCTGCTCGAGGGAGTTGATCGCGCCGATGTCGGTGTTCTTGTCGAGCGGGTCGCCGAGGCGCAGCGTCGAGAGCCGGCGCTTGAGCCGCGCGACGAGCTCGTCGGCGATGCTCTCCTGCACGAGCAGGCGGGAGCCGGCGCAGCAGACGTGGCCCTGGTTGAAGAAGATGCCCTGCACGATGCCCTCGACCGCCTGGTCGATGGGGGCGTCGTCGAACACGATGTTGGCGGCCTTGCCGCCGAGCTCCAGGGTGAGCCGCTTGTCGGTGCCGGCGACCGCGCGCGCGATGGCCTTGCCCACCTCGGTGGAGCCGGTGAATGCGACCTTGTCGACGCCGGGGTGCGACACCAGGGCGCGGCCGGTCTCGCCGGCGCCGGTGACGATGTTGACGACGCCCGGCGGGAGGTCGGCCTGCTGGCAGATCTCGGCGAACAGCAATGCGGTGAGCGGTGTCGTCTCGGCCGGCTTGAGCACGACCGTGTTGCCGGCGGCCAGGGCCGGGGCGATCTTCCACGCGAGCATGAGCAGCGGGAAGTTCCACGGGATCACCTGGCCGGCGACACCGAGGGGCTTCGGGTCGGGGCCGAACCCGGCGTGCTCGAGCTTGTCGGCCCAGCCGGCGTAGTAGAAGAAGTGCGCCGCGACGAGCGGGATGTCGACGTCGCGCGACTCCTTGATCGGCTTGCCGTTGTCGAGGCTCTCGAGGACGGCGAGCTCGCGCGAGCGCTCCTGCACCAGGCGCGCGATGCGGAAGAGGTACTTCGCGCGGTCCTTGCCCGAGGTGCGCGACCACACCCGGGTGTAGGCGCGGCGGGCGGCCTTCACGGCGCGGTCGACGTCGGCGTCGCTCGCCTCGGCGACCTCGGAGAGCACCTCCTCCGTCGCCGGGTTGATGCTCTTGAGGGCGCCGCCGGTGCCGTCGACGAACTCGCCGTCGATGAACAGGCCGTAGGACGGCGCGATGTCGACCACGGCGCGCGACTCGGGCGCGGGGGCGTACTCGAACGGGGTGGGCACGGCAGTCCTCCGCGTCAGTCGACGGTGACGTAGTCGGGGCCGGAGTAGCGGCCGGTGGACATCTTCTGCCGCTGCAGCAGGAGGTCGTTGAGCAGGCTCGAGGCGCCGAAGCGGAACCAGTCGGGCGTGAGCCAGTCGGTGCCGACGGTCTCGTTGACCAGCACCAGGTACTTCATGGCGTCCTTGGTGGTGCTGATGCCGCCGGCGGGCTTCATGCCCATCATCCGGCCGGTCGCGTCGCGCCAGTCGCGGCAGGCCTCGAGCATCACCAGCGTGACGGGCAGCGTGGCGGCGGGCGAGATCTTGCCGGTGGAGGTCTTGATGAAGTCGGCGCCCGCCATCATCGCCAGCCACGAGGCGCGGCGGACGTTGTCGTAGGTGGACAGCTCGCCGGTCTCGAGGATCACCTTGAGGTGCGCGTCGGCGCCGTTCTCGTGGCACACCTGCTTCACGGCCTGGATCTCCTCGAACACCTCGAGGTAGCGGCCGGACAGGAACGCGCCGCGGTCGATGACCATGTCGACCTCGTCGGCGCCCTGCACGACGGCGTCGCGGGTGTCGGCGAGCTTCACGGCGAGCGAGGCGCGGCCGGAGGGGAACGCGGTGGTGACGGCGGCCACCTTCACGCCGCTGTCGCCGAGCTGCTCGCGGGCCTGGCCGACGAGGTCGTTGTAGACGCAGACGGCGGCGGTGCGGGGCACGGAGGCGTCGTGCGGGTCTGGCCGCATGGCCTTCGCGCACAGCGTGCGCACCTTGCCGTGGGTGTCGTTCCCCTGCAGCGTCGTGAGGTCGATCATCGAGATCGCGAGGTCGATGGCGAAGGCCTTCGCGGAGGTCTTGATCGAGCGGGTCGACAGGGCCGCGGCGCGGGCCTCGGCGCCCACCTGGTCGACGCCGGGGAGCCCGTGGAGGAAGCGTCGCAGCGCGGCGTCGGACCGGACGGCGTCGTCGAGGGCGCCCTGGTCGACGGCGAGCGCGGAGGGGGATCGGGTCACCCGTCGATCCTAGGCCGGTCGGGGCGGCGGGTGCGGACTTCGTTCCGGCGGCTTCCAGCGGCTACAGTGCCGGTCCGGCGCCTGCTGCGTGGATGGGCCATCGGCGCGCCGAGCTCGGAAGGCCTACGGGATGACCGACGACGCCGTCCCCGCCCAGCAGCGGATGCACCACTACGACGAGAGCCTCACCCGCCTCATCCTCGACTACGTCCAGGAGCGGCTGTCGCTCCCCGAGACGCCCCTCGACCACCCGGGCGACAAGCGCACGGTGGACGAGCTGCTCTCGGGCCTCATCACCCGCGAGGGCACCGACCCCGCGAAGGTGATCGCGCTCTACGACGAGCACCTGTCCAAGACGGTGCTCTCGGCGGACTCGCCGCGCTACTTCGCCTTCATCCCGGCCGCGCCCACCAAGGCGTCGCTGCTGTTCGACATGGTCGTCTCGGCCGCGTCGCTGCAGGGCATCTCCTGGCTCGAGGCCGCCGGCGCGGTGGGCGCGGAGAACCAGGCGCTGCGCTGGATCGCCGACGCCGCGGGCCTGCCCGCGAGCGCGGGCGGCGCCTTCGTGTCCGGCGGCTCAGCGGGCAACCTGTCCGCGATGGTCGTCGCGCGCGACACCGCACGCCGACGTCTCGTCGAGCGCGACGGCGAGCAGGCGCGCTACCGCCGGCTGCGCTTCGCGGTGAGCGACCAGGCCCACTCGTCGGTGAAGAACACGCTGTCGATCATCGACTGCGACGCCTTCGTCGTGCGCACGGCGGACCACCGGTTCACCGGCGACGCGCTGCGCGCCGCTCTCGAGGCCGACGCCGACCCCGAGACCGTGGTGGCCGTCGTCGCGACGTCCGGAACCACCAACGCCGGCATCGTCGACGACCTGCGCGGCATCGGCGAGGTGGCCCGCGAGCGAGGCATGTGGTTCCACGTCGACGGCGCCTACGGCGGCGCCGGCCTGTTCGCGCCGTCGGTGCGGCCGCTCTACGACGGCATCGAGCTCGCCGACTCGATGATCGTCGACCCGCACAAGTGGCTGTTCGCGCCGTACGACTGCGCCGCGCTGCTCTACCGCGAGCCCTGGCTGGCCAAGCGCGTGCACACCCAGGACGCGTCGTACCTCGACGCGATCCACCACGACGACGGCTCCTACGAGTGGAACCCGACCGACTACGCCTACCACCTCACCCGCCGCGCCCGCGGCCTGCCGCTGTGGTTCTCGCTCGTGGTCAACGGCACCCAGGCCTACGAGGACGCCATCGAGCACTCGATCTCGCTCGCGCGCCAGGTGGCCGACGACATCGAGGCGGCCGACCACCTCGAGCTCGTGCGCGAGCCGTCGCTGTCGGTCGTGATGTTCCGGCGCAAGGGCTGGGGCCCGGACGACTACCAGGCCTGGTGCGACACGCTGCTCGCCGACCAGACGGCGTTCATCACGAGCACCACGTGGGAGGGGGAGACCGTGGGGCGCTTCGCCTTCATCCACCCCAACACCACGATCGAGATGGCCCGCGAGGTGCTCGCGGCCACCGCGTGACGCGGCGCCGGCGTGCTCGGGCGATGATGGCGCCGTGAGCTACAACGAGCCGCTGCTGAGGACCTACCGCCTGGGCAACGGGCGGATCCTCGGCTGGATCGTCGTCGTCGTGATGCTGGCCCTCGCCGTCCAGGCGCTCTGGGTCGGCGAGGGCACCGCGCGGTGGTCGGCGGTGTCGGCGTGCGTCACCATCGCCTGCGCCGGCTACCTGCTCGGCGTGCGGCCCGACGTGTCGGAGACGACGCTCGCCCTGGAGGTCCGCAACCCGCTGCGCACGTGGCGCATCTACTGGTCGTCGATCACGCAGGTCGACGCCGACGACGTGGTGCGCATCCACGCCGGCGAGAAGGTCGTGCGCTGCTTCTCGCTGCCGCGCCGCGACCGTCGGCCGATGGTGAGCGGTGTCGCGTCGATGTTCGGCGGCCGCAAGCTCCCGGACGACGAGCCCGTCCGGCGCGGGCTCACCACTCAGGACGTGATCGAGTCGATCGAGGACCGCTCGCGCTCGCTGCGGGGAGGCAACGCGCCCGACGGCCCGCCCGAGGAGAGCATCGAGCAGCTGCCCCTGCTCGTGCTCGTCGTGGGCGCGGTCAACGCGGTCGCGTTCCTGCTGCTGCTCGTGCTGGGATGAACGCCGTGAGCTCCGAGCCCCTGGGCGCCGTCGGCGTGCCGTCCGACATCGTCCACCTCGACCCTGCCGACGGCGTCCGCGCGACCGGCTGGACGCCCGGCGGCCTGCGGGTCGACCTCGTGGCGTGGGACGAGACCCGGGCCGTGCGCACGCACGCCGAGTACGACGACTGGCCCGCCGACGAGGAGCGCGACCCGCCGCCCCCGAAGCTCGACCGCCTCATCGTCGACCTCACCGACGCCGACGGCGCCACGGGGTTCGCGGGCGTGGTGTCGTGGCACCAGACCCACTACGGCCCGAACCCGGGCTCGCACGCCTGGAACATCGGCATCGAGCTCGCCGAGGCCGCGCGCGGGCACGGTGTCGGCAGCGTGGCCCAGCGGCTGCTGGCCCGGTGGCTGCTCGCCACGACGTACGTCGAGCGCATCGAGGCCTCCACCGACGTCACCAACATCGCCGAGCAGAAGTCGCTCGAGCGCGCCGGCTTCACCCGCGAGGGCGTGCTGCGCTCCGCCCAGAAGCGTGCCGACGGGCGCCACGACCTGTACTCGTACTCGATCCTCCCGGCCGACCTCGAGCCCTGACCGCGCACCGCACTCCCGGCGCCGGTGTGACGATGCGCAACCGGCGGCCACCTGCAGGACACCGGCGTCCGGGCTAGCGTCGAGGCCATGAGAGCGATGGCGTACGACGCGTACGGGTCCGACGACGTCCTGCGGCTGCAGGAGCTGCCCGACCCCAAGGTGGGCCCGGGCGAGGTGCGCATCCGCGTCCGCCGCGCCGGCGTGAACCCGGTCGACTGGAAGGTCATGTCCGGCGGCCTCGACGGCCTCATGGACGCGGTGTTCCCGGTCGTGCCGGGCTGGGACGTAGCCGGCGTCGTCGAGGCGGTCGGCATCGACACCCCGGAGTTCGAAGTCGGCGACGAGGTGGTCGCCTACGCGCGCAAGGACGTCGTGCACGGCGGCACGTTCGCCGAGCTCGTGACGATGGGTGTGCGCGGCGTGGCCCCGAAGCCGGAGTCGCTCAGCTGGGACGAGGCGGGCGGCCTGCCGCTCGCCGGCCTCACCGCGCTGCAGACGCTCGACCGCCTCGGCGTCTCGTCGTCCGACACCGTGCTGGTGCACGGCGGCGCGGGCGGCGTCGGCGTGCTCGCGGTGCAGATCGCCAAGGCCCGCGGCGCGCGTGTGATCGCCACCGCGTCCGAGGCCAACCACGACTTCCTGTCCGAGCTCGGCGCGACGCCGGTCGCCTACGGCGACGGCTCGGTCGAGCGCATCCGCGCCGTCGCGCCCGACGGCGTCGACGTCGTGACCGACTTCGTCGGCGGAGTGCGCGACGTGACGATGGCGGTTCTCGCCCCGGGCGGACGGCACGCGTCGATCGCCGACTCCACCGTGCTCGAGACCGGCGGCTCGTGGTTCTGGGTGCGGCCCTCGGCCGACGGCCTCATGGAGCTCGGCCGCCTCGCCGACGCCGGCCAGCTGCACGTTCCGGTGGCCGACGTGCTGCCGCTCGAGGAGCTGCCGGCCGCGTTCGCGCGCAGCCGCGACGGCCACGTGCGCGGCAAGCTCGTCATCGCCGTCAGCGACTGACGGCAGACCTCGGGGGCCCTACAGCCCCAGGGCCTCGGCCATGCCCTGCTTGAGGGCTGCGAGCCGGTGCTCGGCGACGAGACGAGAGGCCTCGACGTCGCTCGTCACCGGGACGACGACCTCGAGGTAGCACTTGAGCTTGGGCTCGGTGCCGCTCGGGCGCACGATCACGCGCGTGCCCTCGGCGAGCCGCAGTCGCACGCCGTCGGTGGGCGGCAGCCCGCCGGCGCCGTCGGCGAGGTCCTCGAACGACTCGACGGCGAGGCCGGACACCTCGGCCGGCGGCTGTGCGCGCAGCCGCTCCATGGCGCCCGCGATCAGCGACAGGTCGGCGACCCGGACGGACAGCTGGTCGGTGGCGTGCAACCCGTGCTCGGCGAACAGGCCGTCGAGCACGTCGTGGACGGTGCGGCCCTCGGCCTTCAGCGCCGCGACCATCTCGACGACGCGGAGCGCCGCGCTCACGCCGTCCTTATCGGCCACGCGCGCGGAGTCGACGCAGTAGCCGAGCGCCTCCTCGTAGCCGAAGGCCAGGCCCGGCACGCGGCCGATCCACTTGAAGCCGGTGAGGGTCTCGTGGTGCTCGACGCCGTACGACGCCGCCATGCGCGACAGCAGCGACGACGACACGATCGAGCACGCGTAGGGCCCGGCGATGCCGCGCTCGTGCAGCCACCACCCGAGCAGCCAGCCCACCTCGTCGCCGCGCAGCATCCGGTACGCCGGGCCGCCCGAGGCGCCGCGGTCGCGCGTGGGCACGGCGACGGCGCAGCGGTCGGCGTCGGGGTCGTTGGCGATGACGACGTCGGCGTCGGCGTCGAGGCCCTCCTCGAGCGCGAGGTCCATCGCGCCCGGCTCCTCCGGGTTGGGGAAGGAGACCGTCGGGAAGTCGGGGTCGGGCGCGAACTGCGCGCGTACGACGCGCGGGGCGGGGAAGCCGGCGAGCTCGAGCGCCCGGAGCACGACGTCGCCGCCGACCCCGTGCATGGGCGTGTAGGCGATGGCGACGTCGCGGGGCGCGCCCTCGGCGACGAGCGACGCGACATCGGCGAGGTAGGCCTCGAGCACGTCGTCGCCGAGGGTCTCCCAGCCGTCGCCGCGGGGGAGGCCGGCGACGTCGCCGACGGCGTCGATCTGCGCCGAGATCTCCTCGTCGGCGGGCGGCACGATCTGGGTGCCGTCGCCGAGGTAGACCTTGTAGCCGTTGTCCTGCGGCGGGTTGTGGCTCGCGGTGACCATGACGCCCGCGGCCGCGCCGAGGTGGCGGATCGCGTAGGCGAGCACCGGCGTGGGCAGGGGCCGCGGCAGCACGTAGGCGTGGATGCCCGCGCCCTCCATGATCTCGGCGGTGTCGCGCGCGAAGGCGTCGGACTTGTGCCGGGCGTCGTAGCCGACGACGACCTTGCGGCCCGTGCCGCCGAGTCCGTTCACGTACGCCGCGAGGCCGGCCGCGGCGCGCGAGACCACGGCGCGGTTCATCCGGTTCGGCCCGGGCCCGAGCGCTCCGCGCAGGCCCGCCGTGCCGAACTGAAGCCGGCCGTCGAACGCGTCGACCAGTTCGGCGGTGGCCGCCTCGTCGCCGCTGCCCGCCGCGTCGAGGAGCGCGTCGAGCGCGTGGCGGGTGTCGGGGTCGGGGTCGTCGTCGAGCCAGGCGCGGGCGCGGTCGACGAGGTCGCTCGTCACAGCGAGGCCACCACCTGCGACAGCAGCCGCCCCATGCGCTCGGCGGCGGCCTTGCCCGCCTCGAGCACCTCCTCGTGGTTGAGCGGCTCGCCCGTCATGCCGGCGCCGAGGTTGGTGACCAGCGAGATGCCGAGGATCTCCAGGCCCGCCTCGCGCGCGGCGATCGCCTCGAGCGTCGTCGACATGCCCACGAGGTCGGCGCCGAGGATGCGCGCCATCCGCACCTCGGCCGGCGTCTCGTACTGCGGCCCGCGGAACTGGGCGTACACGCCCTCGGGCAGGCCCGGCTCGATCTGCCGGCAGAGGTCGCGCAGCCGCGCGGAGTAGAGGTCGGTGAGGTCGACGAACGTGGCCCCGCGCAGCGGCGAGGCGCCGGTGAGGTTGATGTGGTCGCTGATGAGCACCGGCGTGCCGGGAGACCACTCGGCGTTGAGCCCGCCGCAGCCGTTGGTGAGGACGACGACGCGGCAGCCCGCGGCCGCCGCGGTACGCACGCCGTGGGCCACGGCCTCGACGCCGCGGCCCTCGTAGTAGTGCGTGCGGCCCAGGAACACCAGGGCGCGCTTGCCGCCGGCGTCGACGCTGCGGATGCGGCCCGCGTGGCCCTCGACCGCCGGCGGCGGGAAGTGCGGCAGGTCGGTGACGGCGATGTCGGCGACCGTGGTGCCGATGAGGTCGACGGCGGGCACCCAGCCGGAGCCGAGCACGAGCGCCACGTCGTGGCGCTCGGCGCCGGTCAGCCGCGCGAGCTCGCTGGCGGCGGCCTGCGCGGCGGCCTTCGGGTCATCGAGGAGGAGGTCGGTGTCGCTCACGCCGGGGACGCTACCGAGTCGCGCCCGGGATCGGCGCCCGAGCGCGTGATTGGTCCGTCACGCCGCCCGGTCTGGTAGTCGGATCGCGCGCCCTGCCCCGCGATCCGACTACCAGATGGGCTCAGGGTCGGATGGGGGAGGCGCCCTGATCCGGCCGGGCCGGGTCGGCCCGCACACTCGTCGCATGGATGGGGACGTCGTGGCACCTCCGGGGCGGGTCCGCGCCTCGATGCGCTCGGCCGCCGTGGTGCTCGCGCTCGGCGCGGTGTCGTGGGCGTGGTCCGAGGTGGGCTTCTGGTCGCAGTTCCGCGAGGGCGACTCCGCACCCACGTGGGTCATCACGTGGCTCGCGTACTCGGTCGTCGCGGGGCTGGCGCTGCGTCTCGCGCGCCGGTTCCCGTCGTCGGGGCTGGCCCCGCTCGTGCTCGTGGGAGCCGTGTACGGCTGGCTGGTCGAGGGCGCGGTCGCCTCGACGGTCTATGAGCAGCTCCCGTTCTCGGTGGTGTGGACCGGCGTCGCGTGGCACGGGCTGCTCACCGTGGTGCTCGGCTGGTGGGCGGTGCCGGCCGCGCTGCGCGCCGGCGGGCGCCGGGCGTGGCTCGTGTGCGCCGCGGTCGGCGCCGCCTGGGGGCTGTGGTCCGCGGGATGGTGGGCGACGGATCCCGATCCTGGCCAGCTGCCGTCGTCGCCGACGCTCCCGTCGTACGCCGCGTTCGTCGCCGTGGTGTGGGCCGCGGCGGCCCTGGGGTACCTCGTGCTCGACCGGCTCCCGCTACGTGCCGGCGACCTCCTCTCGCGCTGGGGGACCGGCCTGTGCATCGCGCTCGTCGTCGCCTGGGCCGGAGTGCTCATCGTGCCCGCGATCCCGTGGGCCCCCGCCGTCCTCGGGCTCCTGCTGCTCCTCGGCTGGGCCTCGCTGCGGCGTCTCGTCGAGCGCGACGACGGGGCCGGGCGTCCCGCGGCGGGTACGTTGCCGCTCGGCGTCCCGCTGCACAGGCTCGGCCCGTCGCTGGCCGTCCCGGGTGCCGCGCTCGCCGTGTACGCCGCCCTGTCGCCGCTGGCGGCCGGGCCGGGCGAGGGCCCGCTGGTGCTGGCGCTGCCCATCGGCGTCGTCGGCCTCTCGCTCGCCGGCACCGCCGCGCTCGGCTGGGCGCTGTGGCGCGCGTGGCGCCCTCGGCGATCCGCCCCGCATCCCGCCGACGTCGGGGCTAGCGTCGAGGCATGAGCCAGTTCTCCGAGCACGACCCGAGCGGCCAGACCATCAAGGCGGCCGCGGGGATCGGCCGGTACGCAGCGGCTGGCGCCGCTGGCTGGTGCCCGTCGTCGGGGCCGTGATCGTGATCGCCGCCGTCGCCGTCATCCTCACAGTCCTCACGAACTAGCGAAACTGGTAGTCGGATCGCGCGGCAGAGCGCGCGATCCGACTACCAGTTCGGCGTCAGCGGGTGACGGGGACCTGGAGCTCGGTGACCCAGTCGGCCTGGTCGGGCGACTGCGCCCGCAGGTAGACCTCGCGGGCCGGTCCCGCGAACGAGTAGCCGTTGTCGACGGCCCAGCGGTAGAGGCTCTGCCACGACTCGCTGATGCGGGCCATCTCGCCGAGGTGCACGCCGCACAGGGCCGTGGCCTCGGGCAGGTCGACGAGCTCGCAGCCCTCCGGCGCCGGGCCGGTGCCGGTGAACCCGGCCGCGACGTCCATGCCGGCGTCGGTCTCGAAGTACACGGCCATCGGGGTGTCGAACGCGCCCGGCACGTCGCCGATGGCGCGCGCGACGCCGTCGAACATGGCCTCGAGGTGCTGGCCGATCTGCTCGCGGTCCATCGTGCGCCGCTGGGCGACGAGACGGACGGCGGGGACGGTCTTGACGACGTAGTCGGCAGCGATTCCGGTGCTCATGGTGTCCTCCTTCTCGATCATCCTGAGACGGGACTCCACCGCGGCCAGGCGCGTCTCGACGGACCGGGCCTCCTCCAGCAGCTCCGCACGGCGCAGCCGCAGCATGCCGCGCAGCTCCTCGGCCCCGACCGGCTCCGCGAGCAGGGCGCGCACCTGCTCGAGGGTGAAGCCGAGGTCCTTGAGGGCCACGATCCGGTTGAGGTCGTGGAGCTGCTCGGGGGAGTAGGACCGGTACCCGCTCGACGGGTCGACGTGGTCGGGCTCGAGGAGCCCGATCGCGTCGTAGTGCCGGAGCATCCGCACCGACACCTGCCCGAGCCGGGCGAAGTCCGAGATCAACATGGATCCGTTCTCCCGCCTCACACGGTGTCAGGGTCAAGCGGCCGCAGCGAGGAACCTCGAGACGGGTCTCAGCCGGTGCTCGTGCAGGGCCGGGTGCGCAGGTCGTGCACGTAGTCGTCCGGTGCTCCGGCGGCCTCCGCGGCGTCGGCGATGATGCCGAGGTGCCGGGCGCTGGGCAGGCCCCCCTCGTAGTCGTCGAGGACGTACAGCCAGGCCGTGACGTCGCCGTCGAGCGTGGCCACGCGCACCCGGATCTTGGAGTAGATCCGCAGGTCGCTGCCCTCCCACTCGTCGAGGTTGGCCTCGTCGGCCGCGGTGACGTCGTAGAGCACGACGAAGACCTGGCTGCCGGGCTCCTCGACGACCGTGGCGAGCGCGCCCTCCCAGCCGAGCGACTCGCCGCCGAAGGTCAGCCGCCAGCCGGGGATCCAGCCCACGCCGGCCATGGGCGAGTGCGGAGCCCGGAGCAGCATCTGCAACGGGTCCATGTTGCTGCCGTACGCCGCGTACAAGGTCACATCGGGAGGGTATCCGCCGCCCCTCGGGCCCTCTGGGAGGATGCCGCCATGACGCGCGTGGTGATCGTCGGCGGCGGGCCCGGTGGGTACGAGGCGGCCCTGGTGGCCGCCCAGCTCGGGGCCGACGTCACCGTCGTCGACCGCGACGGCCTCGGCGGCTCCGCCGTCCTCACCGACTGCGTGCCCAGCAAGACCCTCATCGCGACGTCGGAGGTCATGACCCTGACCGCCGAGTCCGACCAGCTCGGTGTGCGGATCGGCGACGGCTCGCCCGGCGAGGGCGGCGTCGGCGTCGACCTCGGCGCCGTGAACTCCCGCGTGAAGCGCCTGGCCGCCGCTCAGTCGTCCGACATCGTGCAGCGCCTCGAGCGCGAGGGTGTCCGCATCGTCTCCGCCCTTGGCCGGCTCGAGGGCCCCTCGGTCGTCACCGCCACCGAGGCGGGCGGCCGCCAGCACGCGTTCCCCGCCGACGCCGTCCTCGTGGCGACCGGCGCCCGGCCGCGCATCGTCACCGGCGCCGAGCCCGACGGCGAGCGCATCCTCACGTGGGAGCAGGTGTACGACCTCGACGCACTGCCCGAGCGGCTCATCGTCGTCGGGTCCGGCGTCACCGGCGCGGAGTTCGCCTCGGCCTACGACGCGCTCGGCTCCGACGTCGTGCTCGTGTCGTCGCGCGACCACGTCCTCCCCGGCGAGGACCCCGACGCCGCCCAGGTGCTCGAGGACGTGTTCCGCCGCCGCGGCATGGAGGTGCTCAGCCGCTCGCGCGCGCAGACCGTCCAGCGCCAGGGCGACGGCGTCGTCGTCACGCTGGCCGACGGCCGCTCGGTCGAGGGAAGCCACTGCCTCATGGCCGTCGGCTCGCTGCCCAACACCGAGGGCATCGGCCTCGTCGAGAGCGGCGTGACCCTCACCGACGCCGGCTACGTGCAGGTCGACCGCGTCTCGCGCACCAGCGCCCGCGGCGTCTACAGCGCCGGCGACGTGACCGGCGTGCTCATGCTGGCGTCGGTCGCCGCGATGCAGGGCCGGGTCGCGATGTGGCACGCGCTCGGCGACGCCGTGAAGCCGCTCGATCTGAAGTCGGTGTCCAGCAACGTGTTCACCGATCCGGAGATCGCCACGATCGGCGTCACCCAGGCCGACGTCGACGCCGGCCGCGAGGACGCCCGCATCATCAAGCTGCCGCTGGCGACCAACGCCCGAGCCAAGATGCAGGGCATCACCGACGGCTTCGTGAAGCTCTTCGCCCGCCCCGGCACGGGCGTGGTGGTCGGCGGCGTCGTCGTGGCGCCGAAGGCCAGCGAGCTCATCTTCCCGATCACGCTCGCCGTGCAGCACCGCCTCACCGTCGACGACGTGGCCGGCTCGTTCACCGTCTACCCGTCGCTCACCGGGTCCATCGCCGAGGCCGCCCGCCAGCTGCACACCCACGGCTGAGCCGGACGGCTGCCTGATACCGGACGTCGACGTGGCCTTTCCGGGCCATCCTGCTGCGCACCGTGATGATTCCGGCCCGTCCGGGCCGTCCGGCCTCCCGGCGGGTCTAGGTTCCGGGCGCGGGTCGCGGCAGCAGGCCGCGGCGGGAGGGGCCTTCATCTCGGGACCAGGGGTGGCCGAATGAACCGTCGCACGTCCGTCATCGCACTCGGGGCCGCCGCGCTCGTCGCGGGCGCCCTCGCCACGGGGCCGGCAGCAGCCGCTGATCCGGCGCCCGCGCTCACGCCCGTCGGCAGCGGCTGGATCGCCCCGCTGCACCTGTCGTTCGGGCCCGGGAAGTCGCTCTACGTCGCCGATGCCTTCGGCGCCACCCTGCAGCGGGTGCGGCTGTGGAACGGGCAGCAGTCGACCGTCTACCAGGGCACGCAGCCCGTCATGGGCGTGGACGTCCGCGGCAACGGCGCCATCTACGCGACGCTGTCGATCGGAGACCCGAGCCAGCCGCTGCCGACGTCGCTCATCCAGGTGTACCAGAGCGGCAAGAGCCGGCAGGTCGCCGACCTGCTCGCCTTCGAGACCGCCAACAACCCCGACGGCCAGAACCCGGCGACACCGGACTCCACGTCCAACCCGTACTCGGTGCTCGCCCTCAAGGACCGCGTGATCGTGGCCGACGCCGGCGCCAACGACCTGCTGGTCGTCAAGCACGGCAAGGTCAAGGCGCTCACCGTGTTCCCGACCTTCACGGCGCCTGGCTGCCCGCCCAACAACAACGGCGACGTCTCGTGCGACCCGGTGCCCACCGACGTCGAGCTCGGCCCTGACGGCTACCTCTACGTGTCGGGCCTCGGCGCGGAGGTGGAGGGCCACATCTACAAGGTGAACCGGTGGTCCGGGAAGATCGTGCGCACGTGGGGCGGCCTCCCGCCGCTCACCGGCATCGCGGTCGGCAGCCACGGCGAGATCTACGCGTCGTCGCTGTTCGCCAGCAAGGTCTTCAAGATCACCAAGAGCGGCATGTGGGCCGCGGACGTGCCCGGCGCCACCGACGTCGAGTACGGCCACGGCAAGCTCGCCGTCGGCTCGATGGCCTTCCCGCCCGGCAGCGGGCCCGGCGCGGTGTACCTGCTCAGCCCGAAGGCCTTCGTGGCGTTGAGCTGAGCCTGCCCGACCTGCAGTACGGCCTGCGGGCCCGTGCCCTCCCTCAGAGGGCTCGGGCCTGCGCGCTGTCGACGGAGATGCGCAGCGGGCTGGTGTCGACCGCCTCGAACGCCGACGCCGGCACGCGGCCCAGCGCCTCGACGATGCCGGAGGTCCAGCGGGTGTCGCTGGTGCCCTGGAAGTACCAGGGGCTGCCGTTGTCGGCCAGCACCAGGCCGTAGGTCTTCATCGCCTTGAGCACCACGCGCGCGGAGTACGGGTAGCCGCTGATGTCGTACGACGCCTTGAGCCGGAACCTCGCGCCCATCGGCGGGTAGGCCTGGTTGGTGACCGACCCCGCGTGGTGGCGCGCGGGCCAGATGTACGCGCGGTTGGTGATGTTGGTGGTGAAGCGGATCGCGTGGTCGACGCGGCCGCGGGCCACCTCGTCGTAGCGCAGCAGGCCCGGCAGGATCGGCAGGCCCGCGGCGTCGGCGGAGGTCCACCCGGCCTTGCGCAGGGCGTTGGACTTCAGCGACCACACCGCGCCGCTGCCGGCGTACCAGCCGCTGGCGTACTTGTGCGTGTCCCAGGTCTCGAACAGCTGGCAGGTGGCGGCGTCGACCACGATCGCGTGGCGGTCGCCCGAGGCGTTCCAGCCGCCCTCGATGCGCGTCTTGGTCGACAGCGGGTAGCGCACCCGGTCGCTCTCCGACGCGTAGCCGAAGCGCACCGGCACCCGGGCCGCCCCGTTCACCACGGTGACGGGGATGCCGTAGGGCACCGGCTGCTCGCCGTACGCCGGCCCGAAGTCCGCGTGCAGGCGCCGGGTCGAGGCCTGCATGTGGGAGAGCCACTGCGCCGAGCGAGGGTGCACCTTGAGGCGTGAGACGTCGGCGTGCCAGTAGTTGGACGCCGGGAAGATCTGGCACTTCGTGTACGGCAGCCAGGCCGACGTCGGGGTGCTCGCGGCGGCCGCAGGTGCGGCGTCGGGCCGTGCGGACGCCGGAGCGGCGGACGCCACAGCCAGCGCCGGCAGCAGCACCGCGGCACCGGCGAGCGCAAGCGCGCGGGTACAGCCCATGAGGGGAGTGTCGGCCCCCGGCCGAGGCGTCTGATCCGCCGGACGGGTCTAGAAGTCCCCGCCGCCGCCGAAGTCGCCCCCGCCGCCGAAGTCGCCGCCGCCCCAGCCGCCGCCGCCGAAGTCGCCGCCGCCCCAGCCGCCGTTGTCGGCCCCGCCGCCCTGCGACGGGTCGTTGTTGATGATCACCGGGCCGGGGCTGAACATCGACGCCATCATCGTGCCCATGAAGAGCATGGGCAGGACGTCGGCCGTGCGCGAGTAGTAGCCGCCGGCGTAAGGGGCGTAGGTCTGCCCGCCCTGCCAGTAGGGCACGCGCTGGCCGCCCGCCATCTCGATCTCGCGCGGCTGCGGGAGCCCGCCCGAGCGCAGGGTCAGGGCGCAGGCAGCGCAGACGGGGACGGGCCGCGGGGCGCCGCCCTGCGGGGCCCACTCGACGTCCTCGGTGCTCGGGCCGTGGCGCGGGTCGACGAAGCACGGCGGACGCCGCTCGGGCAGCGGCCGGCCCTCGAGCCGGGCGGTGGCGCTGGCGAGCGCGAACCGGCCGTCCTCGAGCTCGGCAGTCACGCGGCCGGCGTCCTCGGGCCGCTCCATCGTCGCGGCGTAGCCCTTGGCCCGCTCGTAGCTGTCGAGCGCGCGCTGGGCGTCGGCCCGCCCGGCCTCGTCGAGGCGCGGGTCGTCGACGTCGAGCCGCACGACCTCCTCGCCGAAGGACGTGACGTCCTCGTCGACCGTGCGGCGGACGAGGGCTGTGCGCTCGGCCGTGGCCTTCTTGGACTTGCGGATGGCCCACCAGGCGCCGCCGCCGCCGAGGGCGCCGAGGCCGAGCAGCCACAGCCACCCCGTGCCCGAGCCGCCGGAGCCGCCGGACGAGCCGCCGTCGGCCGAGCCCGAGCCGGTGAGCACGGGCGCGGTGGTGCCGATGAACTGGCTGATCGTGGTGAACGCACCCTGCGAGCCCACCTCGGCGTAGGTCTTGGTCGCGACCGCCGAGACCGGGGTGCCGGTGTCGCCCGCCCTGAACGCGGTCTGGTCGCCCTCGCTCATCCAGAGGACGTAGGCGCCCTGGCGGCGGGTCTGCTGGGCGAGGGAGTCCAGCGTGGCGTTGGAGCTGAGGCCGCCCGCCTCGGTGCGCGTCATCACGGCCACGTAGTACGGGTAGCCGGTGCTGCGGATCTGGGCCTCGATCTGGTCGGCCTCGGCCGTGGTCAGGTCGTCCTGCGCCCCGGGGGAGACGTAGACGGTCTGGCCGGACTGGAACGCCGACGCGGCATCGACGACGCCGGTGGCGGTCGACGTCGCCCCGGCAGGCATCGACCAGACGACGGCGCCCGCGAGGGCGAGGGCGGCGACAGCGGCGGTACGGCCGAGAAGGCTCATGGGACCCATCCTCACACCTCTGCAGACGTACGAAGGCCCTCTCCGGTTTCCGGCCGGAGAGGGCCTTCGCTGCAGGCGTAAGGGGCGGACGCCCCGGACCGTCAGTCCTTGATCTCGAGCAGCACCGTGCCGCTGGGCACCGTGGCCCCGACCTCGGCCGCGAGGCCGGTGACCGTGCCGGCCTTGTGGGCGGTGAGCGGCTGCTCCATCTTCATGGCCTCGAGCACGACGACGAGCTCGCCGGCCTCGACCTTCTGGCCCTCCTCGACGGCGACCTTGACGATCGTGCCCTGCATCGGCGCCGCGACGGCGTCGCCCGAGGCCGCGCTGCCGGACTTCTTGGCGCTGCGCTTGGGGGCCTTCTTGGGGCCGGCCGCACCGCCCCCGCCGAAGGAGATGCCGCCGGGGAGCGAGACCTCGACGCGCTTGCCGCCGACCTCGACGGTGAGGGTCTGGCGCTCGGCCGGCTCCTCGACGTCGGCCGCCGCGCCCGAGTAGGCCGGGATCTGGTTGTCGAACTCGGTCTCGATCCAGCGCGTGTGCACCTGGAACGGCGTGGAGTCGTCGGTGGCGAACGCGGGGTCGCGGACGACGACGCGGTGGAAGGTCAGCGCCGTCGCGATGCCCTCGATCTGGAACTCGTCGAGGGCGCGGCGGGAGCGCTCGAGCGCCTCCTGGCGGTCCTTGCCCGTGACGATGAGCTTGGCGAGCAGCGAGTCGAAGTTGCCGCCGATGACGTCGCCTTGCCGGAAGCCGGCGTCGAGACGGACGCCCGGGCCCGACGGGGGCTCCCACACGGTGAGCACGCCGGGGGCGGGGAGGAAGTTGCGGCCCGGGTCCTCGCCGTTGATGCGGAACTCGAACGAGTGCCCGCGCAGCGGCGGGTCGTCGAAGCCGAGCGCCTCGCCGTTGGCGATGCGGAACTGCTCGCGGACGAGGTCGATGCCGGCGACCTCCTCGGAGACCGGGTGCTCGACCTGCAGGCGGGTGTTGACCTCGAGGAAGGAGATCGTGCCGTCGACGCCGACGAGGAACTCGCAGGTGCCGGCGCCGTAGTAGCCGGCCTCCTTCACGATCGCCTTCGACGCGCGGTAGAGCTCCTCGAGCTGGGTCTCGGACAGGTAGGGCGCCGGGGCCTCCTCGACCAGCTTCTGGTGGCGGCGCTGCAGCGAGCAGTCGCGCGTCGAGACGACGACGACGTTGCCGTGCTGGTCGGCGAGCACCTGCGTCTCGACGTGGCGCGGGTTGTCGAGGTAGCGCTCGACGAAGCACTCGCCGCGGCCGAACGCCGCGACGGCCTCGCGGACGGCGGAGTCGTAGAGCTCGGGGATCTCCTCGAGCGTGCGCGCGACCTTGAGGCCGCGTCCGCCGCCGCCGAACGCCGCCTTGATGGCGATGGGCAGGCCGTGGGCCTTGGCGAACTCGACGATCTCGTCGGCGGTCTGCACCGGGTCGGGCGTGCCCTCGACCTGGGGGGCGCCGGCGCGCTGGGCGATGTGGCGCGCGGAGACCTTGTCGCCGAGGTCGCGGATCGCCTGCGGCGGCGGGCCGATCCAGGTGAGCCCGGCGTCGATGACGGCCTGGGCGAAGTCGGCGTTCTCGGACAGGAAGCCGTAGCCGGGGTGCACGGCGTCGGCGCCGGACTTGCGCGCGGCGTCGAGGATCTTGTCGACCACCAGGTAGGTCTCCGCCGCCGTCGAGCCGCCCAGCGCGTAGGCCTCGTCCGCCGCCTTCACGTGCAGGGCCTCGCGGTCGGGGTCGGCGTAGACGGCCACGCTGGCGATGCCGGCGTCGCGGCACGCGCGCGCGACACGGATGGCGATCTCGCCGCGGTTGGCGATGAGGACCTTCGAGATGGGCATCGCGGATCAGGCTCCTGAAGGTAGGCCGTGGAACGGTCGGTCTGGGTCCCGGAGAGGGGCTCGGCGCTCCGCCCCCGATCCTGCCGGAACCGTGTACCTCCATGGGTGGCGGGTGAGGACTTTGGCCCCCGAGAGATCGGTCACGCGAACGGGTGCGGATCCGCGGCCCGCGGCGGTCGTCAGGCCCCCAGCTCGTCGAGCCGGGCGAGGCACCGGCGGGTGACGTCGTCGACCTCGGCAAGGGTGCGCTCGAGCTCGTCGCGGCGGGCGTGCAGATCGGTGCGGACGCGGTCGAGCGACTCGAGCAGACGCCGGATCTGGCCGGCCTCGCCGGGCTCGGCGTCGTACATGTCGACGATCTCGCGAATCTCGGCCAGCGACATACCGAAGCGCTTGCCGCGCAGGGCCAGGACCAGCCGCGCGCGGTCGCGGGCGCCGTAGGAGCGGGCCGACGCCGAGCCGGTGCGGGCCGGGGTGACGATCCCTGCCTCCTCGTAGAAGCGCAGGGTGCGGGTGGTGACGCCGAGCTCGGCGGCGAGCTCGCCGACGGTGTAGGTGCGGGCGTCGGCCTCCGTGCCCGCCTGCGCCGTCGCTGCCATCGCGCCTCCCGGCCCCTCGCTGCCCGCCCGATCCCTCGCGCCCCTTGGCGCGGCCCCAGTGAACCGCTACCTTGCCCTTAACGTCAACGTTAACCTTGACCCCGATCCTGCCGAGGAGGACGACGTGAGCACCGACGCGATCCGCGCGGCCCGCAGCGCCACCCACGAGGTGGCGCCGGCGGCCGCGGCCAAGCTCGCGTCGCAGGGCAAGCTGCACGCCCGCGAGCGGATCGCCCTGCTCGTCGACCCGGGGTCGTTCGTCGAGGACGGCCAGCTCGCGCACGCGGGCGAGCCCGGCTACCCCGCGGACGGCGTCGTCACCGGCCGCGGCACGGTCGACGGCCGCCCGGTGCTCGTCGTCGCCAACGACCCCGTCGTGAAGGCCGGGTCGTGGGGCGCCCGCACGGTCGAGAAGATCATCCGCACCACGGAGACGGCGCTGCGCGAGGAGCTGCCGCTGTTCTGGTTCATCGACTCCGCCGGTGCGCGCATCACCGACCAGGTCGACCTGTTCCCCGGCCGCCGCGGCGCGGGCCGGATCTTCCACAACCAGGTGGCCCTCTCCGGCAAGGTGCCGCAGATCTGCTGCCTGTTCGGCCCGTCGGCCGCGGGCGGCGCCTACATCCCGGCGTTCTGCGACGTCGTGATCATGGTCGAGGGCAACGCGTCGATGTACCTCGGCAGCCCGCGCATGGCCGAAATGGTCGTGGGGGAGAAGGTGTCGCTCGAGGAGATGGGCGGCGCCCGGATGCACGCGACCGTGTCCGGCTGCGGCGACAACCTCGCCGTCGACGACGAGGACGCGGTCGAGCAGGCGCGCCTCGTGCTGTCGTACCTGCCGCAGTCGTGGCGAGAGGACCCGCCGGTCTACGCCGCGGAGCCGGCGGCGACGACGTTCACCGCCGACCTCGTGCCGATGCCCGAGAGCGTGCCGTTCGACGTGCACCAGGTGGTCGACGCGCTCGTCGACGAGGACTCCTTCTTCGAGATCAAGCCGCTGTTCGCGGGCGAGCTCGTCGTCGGCTTCGGGCGCATCGAGGGCCGCTCCGTCGGCATCGTGGCCAACAACAGCGCGGTGCGCGGCGGGGTGCTCTTCGGCGACAGCGCCGACAAGGCCGCGCGCTTCATCTGGTGGTGCGACGCGTTCAACGTGCCGCTGGTCTACCTCGCCGACGTGCCCGGCTTCATGATCGGCAGCGAGGTGGAGCGGCAGGGCATCATCCGCCACGGCGCCAAGATGATCACCGCCGTCAGCGAGGCCACCGTGCCGCAGGTGTCGGTGGTGCTGCGCAAGGCCTACGGCGCCGGCCTCTACGCCATGGACGGCCCGGGCTTCGGGCCCGACGCGTGCATCGCGCTGCCCACGGCGTCGATCGCGGTGATGGGCCCCGAGGCCGCGGTCAACGCGGTGTACGCGAACAAGATCGCCTCGATCGACGACGCCGAGGAGCGCGCGGCCTTCATCGCCGAGCGCCGGGCGGAGTACCTCGAGGACATCGACCTGCTCAAGCTCGCCGACAACCTCGTCCTCGACGCCGTCGTCGAGCCCGAGGAGCTGCGGCGCGAGATCGCGGTGCGGCTCGCGTCGGCCGCCCGCAAGGACCGGCGGTTCAGCGACCGGCGGCACGGCGTCCCGCCGGTCTGAGCCCCTGCGGGCCGCCCTTGGGGCCGCCGCGTCCGGCCCAGCGACGGCTGTCGCACTGCGTCACGCGGGTGCCCGCGGCCCTGACTCTGCGCCATCGGCTGAGCCGGACGAGTGACGAAACCCGGGTCGTATCAGTCGATCAGAGGATGCGGTTCACCCGATTGCCGGTCAGAGCGGCGACGCAGCGTCACTACCCTGGATGCGTGGCCCAGTGGGCAATCGCCGCCCGTTCCTGGCCTGGCCCCGAAGGGGAAGGACCCTCGACATGACCGCCCGCACTCCGCGCTTCGGCCGTCGCACGGCTGTGGCCTCCGGCGCGACCCTCACGCTCGCCGGCGCCCTCATGGTCGCGCCCGGCGTGATCGGTGTCGCCAACGCCGCTCCCGAGGACCCCACCGACTTCTCGGTGACGGTCGCCGCCCGCTACTGCCCCGACTACTCGTCGGTGCAGGCCAACATCGCCCGCAACGGCTTCCAGGAGACGTTCGAGGATCTCGGTGCGTCGTCGTCGTACCCCGGCGCCTTCCCCGTGAACCCCGGCACCGAGGACGCCAACCAGGCCGACTGCACCCCGATGGAGGGCTGGCGCTTCACGCTGGGCACCGGCACCAGCGGCGGCAACCCCGCCGACATCTCGGTCGTGACCGGCGCCTACGGCACCGACATCGTCACCCAGGCATCTGTGCCCCAGCTGACGTCCGCCGGCGTTCCCGACGGCTCGAAGACGGTCGCCGGCGCGCAGACCTTCTTCCTCACCGAGGCGCAGGCCGCGCGCGCGGTCCAGAGCAACCGGCTGTGGCTGCAGGGCGGCGTTCCCTCGCCGCGCACCGGCAACGCCGGGCAGCTCAACGGCCAGCAGGACACCTACGCCTTCGCGTCGCTGCGCTGCGGCGTCGACGCCCGCAACGGCGACAACGTCGAGTGGATCCAGTACACCGGCGGCAGCAAGCACGTCTTCTGCTACGCCTACTACGTCGACACCCGCCCCTACGGCACCATCCGCATCACCAAGGCGGCCGAGGGCGGCGCGAACACCACGTTCAACTTCGACAGCAACGTCGCCTACGGCAACGGCGGCTCGTTCACGCTCAAGGGCGGGCAGTCGACCGACTTCATCCGCGCCGTGGCCTCGCGCCAGGACCCGTACGTGATCTCCGAGACCGACCTGCCGGCCGGCTGGGACCTCGAGGGCATCGCCTGCACCACCGAGCTCGCCGGCCAGGCCGCGTCGCCGTGGACCGCCGAGGGCAACACCGTCGAGATCGCGCTGCGCGACGGCGACACGGTGGAGTGCACCTTCACCAACGTCAAGGAGACGGTGACGCCGACCCCGACGCCGACCGAGACCACGCCGACGCCGACGCCCACCGAGACCGACCCGGGCACCTCGACGCCGACGCCCACGCCGACCACCACGAGCCCCACCCCGACCCAGACGAC
>Ga0233425_10000897_pt1 | contig 71540 bp, 52 predicted proteins | sample Watercolumn_Towu_2_FD_181712 | JGI IMG/M metagenome (GOLD analysis project Ga0233425, IMG submission 181712) | Freshwater microbial communities from Lake Towuti, South Sulawesi, Indonesia - Watercolumn_Towuti2014_140_MG | ecosystem: Environmental > Aquatic > Freshwater > Lake | place... | reverse complement strand
TACTTGCCGAAGATTGAATCAAACCATCAGCGCGACTGCAAGCGAGCCTTTTTCAACACAATCGGGCGTTTTCCGACCCACCCCGTTATCTTCGCATATCCTCATCCGCCCGCCCCATCGCGAAGGTATGCGACAGGCCGTGGTATAGCTTCTCGCGGCAGACGAACTGGCTCACCCCGTCGGCGATGAAGGCCGCCGCGAACATCGGCAGCATCAGGCCACGGCTGGCGGTCGTCTCCGACAGGATGATGACGGCGGTCAGCGGCGCGCGGACGACGCCCGCAAAGTAACCGACCATGCCCAGGATCACGACCGCCGAGGCGGGCGAATCGACGAAGATCGACCGGAGTAGATTGCCGATCCCCGCCCCGACCGACAGTGACGGCGCGAAGATGCCGCCGGGAAGGCCCGCCACGGCGGTGGCCAGCGTCGCCAGGAACTTGGCCGGTCCGTACCAGAGCGGCGCATCGACCCCGACGATCATCGCCCGTGCCGCGCCGTAGCCGGTACCCCAGGTCAGCCCGGTGCCGACGCCCAGCCCCGCGACGACCACCCCGCACAGCCCGGCGAACAGGACGGGCCGCGCCTTGCTCCACTGGGTCACGCGATTGGTGCCCGTCGCCATCATCAGCATCAGCCGGGCAAAGCCGCCGCCCGCCAACCCGCCGACGATGCCTGCGACCGGCGCGACGATCAGCGCGGTCACGATCGGCATATGCGCACCGATCAGCCCGAAGTAGACATAATCGCCCTGCGCCGACTGCGCGACCATGCCCGCGATCGCGATGGCGGCGATGACCAGCAGCGTGACCTTCTGCTCATAGGCAGAGGCGAGTTCCTCGATCGCGAAGAGCAGCCCGGCCAGCGGCGTGTTGAACGCCGCCGCGACACCCGCCGCGCCCCCCGCGATCAGCACCGCACCGCGCAGCGGCACACCCAATATGCGATGGGTCAGCCCCATGATCGCGGCGGCGATCTGCACCGTCGGCCCCTCGCGCCCGACCGATGCGCCGCCCAGCACCGCCGCCAGCGTCAGCCCCGCCTTGGCGGCCACGGTGCGGATCGACACCAACCCGCCGGTCGCGCGTTCGGGATCGGCCTGCGCCGCCATCACCTGCGGAATGCCCGAGCCACGCGCGAGCGGTGCGTACCGCCGCGTGAACCAGACCAGGCCGGCGAACAGCAGCGGGGTCACGATCAAAGGCGCCCAACGATAGCGGACGGAGAAATGGTGGAACATCTCGCCCGCCATATCCGACGCCTCGGCAAAGACCGTCGCGGCCAGCCCGATCGCGACCGCGCCGATCAGGATCGCCAGCCGGGTGCGGAACTTGACCGATCCCGGCCCTTGCGCACGGAGCAGCGCGCGGTAACGCGCAGGCGTCCATTTCCGGAACGCATGTAGGGGCGGACTCTGATCGGCCATATCCCGCCCCTACACCGTTATCGCACCCGAAAACCAGCCGGACCCGGACCATCGCCGCCTCGCCGATCAGGGCAGCGGCACCGTGTCCTTCGCCGGCGCCTTGCCTGCCCCGGTTTTCGCCGACCCACCCCTGTCCGGCACGACGATCCGCCCGATCATCCGCGCGCCCTTTTCATCGCGCTTCAGTTCGATATCGACGCTTTCCACCGTCTCGTCCCGCCGTCCGAAATTGCGGAACAGATGCGCGGTCAGGATGGTCGCGCCATTGGGGTCGATCCGGTCCGGGGCGTAGACATTGGCCTGCACGGTGTAAGTGCCCGGCGGCGCGGCGCGGATCATATATTCCTCCGGCCCGTAACCGCGCGTCATGTCCTTCGACAGCCGCCCGCCGATCGCGGTGCGATTGTTGCTGTAGATCGCCCGTTCGCGCGTCGGTTCGTCGACCCACAAATCCATGTCCGACGCATCGGTGGTCCAGTCGATGACGGCGCGCACATCGACGTCGAGCAACATGACCAGGCGGGGGTCCATCTCCACCTTCCCGCCCAGCTTGTGCAGGCGCGGCAGCAAGGCATTGGCCTCGTTGAGCGCGATCAGGTCGATACCCCCCCACTGGTCCGCCTTGGGACTGGTGGCGATGCCATAGAGCAGGGTGATCGCGCGGGTCAGATCGGCCTTTGCCTGCCCCGGACGTGCGGCGGCGCGGCGCGCGAGCGTCAGCGCGAGCAGGCGGCGCGGCTGCGGCCGGTCGGGGTCGAGCACCGCCTGCCGCTCGCGCAACTCGACCGCGCGGTCCCAGTCGCCGTACCGCTCCAGCCGGTCGGCGACCATGCCCAAAGTCGTGTCATCGGCAATGGGCAACTCCAGCGCCGAGAGCACCATCTCGCGCGCCTCGGCCAGCCGGTTCCGCTTGGCGAGCCAGGCGGCGGTGTCGAGATAGAAGATCGGCAAGCCCCCATGCCGTGCCTCCGCCTCGCGAAACCGCTCGGCGAAGTCGGCGGGCTTGCCGTCATACAGCTCCAAATAGGGACGATCGGGCTGCCAGGCATCGATCTGTACCGAAGGGGCAGTGGGGTTCGCGGACTGACGGCTTCCCGTCCCGGAGATGTCGCCTGTTGCCGGGCTGACGCGCGGCGCCGGAGGTGCAGGGGGAGCCACAGGTGCCGACACGACCGGGGGCGGAGTCACGACCGTCGTCGGAGGTGGCGGCGGCGGAGGAGGAGGAGGAGGAGGAGGAGGTGCCATCATCGCGGCAGGCGCAGTGGGTGCGCCCGGCGCGGTCGTCCGGTCGAAGCTACGCGAAGTTGCAATCCGCTTGGGCCGGGCGGTGGGGGCGAACTTCGTCTTCCACCACGCAACCTCGTCCTGCCATTCCAGGAGCAGCGTGTTGAAATGGCGCTGCGCGATACGGGCGTCGTTCGCCTCAATCGCCTTGCGCGCCCGAGCATAGTCGTCGCGCCATTCGGCGGGCAGGGTCGCGGGTGGATCGACCTTGGCGGTCAGGTAATCGCCGACGCTCTCCAGCACGAGGAAGGACAGGCTGGGACTGGCGATGCCATAGCGGCGGCTGAGTGCGACATAGGCGTCACGCTGCTCGGTCGCGCCCAGCGTCGCCAGCGCATCCTGCGCCAGAAGCGCGCCGGGGCCGTCAAAGGCGGCAGCTTCGCCATCTATCGCGCGGACCACTTCCTGTTCCGCGCCCAGCCGGATCTTTACCGGACCGAAGCCAGGCGCGCGGACCAACACCACCCAGCGCCCTTGCGGCGCCGCCAGGGACACGAAGGGCAAGGGTCGGTCGTCACGGTCGGTGACGGCGATCACCCCCGGCGCGTCCGTCTGCAACTGCGCCAGCGCCGCCGCCGGATCGTCGCCCAGCGAAATCAGCCGCCCGCCATGCCCCCGCGCCAGATGCCCCAGCCAGGCGCGATCGTCGGTCCCTGCGCTGCTGACCACATCGAGCGGGCAGCGCGGCGTGATCGCAGCGTCGCGGTCGATGGTTGCGCGCCCATCGGTGAAGATCAGGCAACGATCGGCGGGGCCGCCCTGCGACAGCGGCGCAAAGCTCGTCGCGCCGCGATAGTCGAGCGCGCCCAGCCAAGCGGCGGCCTCATCGGCCGTGGCGGCGATTTTGGTCTGGGCGCCGCTGCTGTTGAAGGCGACCAGTTCGACTTTGGCGGGATGCCAGCGATCGATGACCGCGCGGACCAGAGCGATCTCGCGGAGCCTGCCCGCCCCCAAATGTGAGCGCGAACGGTCCCAGTAGATGCGCAGATGCGACGGAAGCGCCCGCCCGCCCGTACCGGCCGGCAGTTCGCCGCCCAGTTCCACGTCACGCTCGCCATTATGATGGGTGCTGGCGATCAGATCGGCGACGCGGCCGGGTGCGATCGCCAGCGCCCCCGAAAGGGGCGTGTTCTTCGCACTCGCCCCGCCCTGCCAGCCATGGCCGTCCGCCGTCATCGCCAGTGGCGTCTTGCCCAGCGTCATCACGGGCGGGGCGGCGGTCCCGCTCGCATGGACACGGATCGACCAGTCCGCAACCGCCGCATCAAAGCCGAGCGGCAGGCGCCAGCCTCCCGCGCCGACCGGCGCCACGAAGCGAACCCGGATCGTCCGCCCGCCACCCGGCCAGATGGGAAAGACGCGGGTCGAAAAGACATTGTCCGCGCTGACCTCGGCCAAACCGGGATCGACCCGCTGGCGAACGCGCGCTTCATAGACCGCCTTGGCGCGCGGGCGATCGACCAGCACGCCGTCGACCATCTGCCCGCCGACATCCAGTGCATATCCGGTAACGACCGCGCCTTCGGGCAGGGTCAGGCGGAAATCGCCCTCCAACTGCTCGGCCTCGGGATTGGCGAAGGCGGCGGTGACAGTCGTTTCGACGACGCTGCCACGCTGTTCGACCGACAGGTCCAGCCGCCGGAGCGACAGGTTGCGCTCATGCGCCGCATCGCGGATGCCGCCCGCATGGGCGCGCAGCACGGGATTGGCGGTCTGCGCCAACGCCCCCTGCCCCATGATGAGGGCGAGCCCCAGCGCCACGAGTCCACGCCACCGTGCCAGCATCTCGCCCCCCTCCCGATTGCACGGAGGCTAGCCTGCCGCCCGGCCCCGGACAAGCTAATCCAGCGAATAGTCGGTGATGGCAGGGACGAAGCGTGCATTGTGCAGCTGTCGCAACCGCTCAACCTGCGCCAGCGAGGCGGTCAGGACCGCGGCCGGGGCGAGGCGATCGGCGCGGTGGAGCGCGATCAGCTCGGCATCGGGCAGCGCCTGCACCGCCGCCTCGTCGATGGTGTAGAGCCCGGCCAAGTCATGCCGGCCGCCATCCGCCTTCGACAGCGAAAGCGGCAGCGGGCGGATCAGCCTATGCCTCGCCCAGCTATCGGCCATCTCCTGTGCCGCCGCGACATCCGCCACCAGCCGCTCCAGCGCAGGGGCGATGTCGCCGGACAGGGCGGTGGGCCGGTGCTCGTCGAACAATGGCTCTCCCACTCCGCCCAAACTGGGATCGGCCGGATCGATGGCGAGGCCCGCCGCCCCGGTTGGATCGAGACGGAACCCGCCGAGCAGCACCGCGCGCGGCACATAAGTGGCCTGAAACCCACCCCCGACCACGAACAGATTGGCGGGTTCGACCAGGCTCATCAGCGCCACGAGGTCGAACCGCCCGGTCTGGCCATCCTTGACGAGGCACAAGGGCATGTCGGCTGCGGCGACGGCGATTTCCGACAGGCCCAATCGTGCGAAACGGCGCGCGGCTCCGGCGGCATGGCGATTGTAGCGCAGGTCGCGATGCGCGGTCGGGGAGAGCGGAGTGATGCCGGTCATACCCGTTGCAGACCATGTTCGCGGATCGCGCGCAACAGGTCGCGGTGGCGCGGCGCGCGGGTGCGCAGCTCGTCTTTCGCCCGCTGCATCCGGGTGACGAAACGCTGCGCCAGTCCCGCCTCGGGGGCGGACGGGTCGATACGCGGCTGACGGCTGTCGAACCCCATGCCGTGCAGGATGTATTGATAGCTGGGCCAGGAAAAGACCTCGCGCGCATGGTCGAAATCCTGCGGGCCGGGCGAATGGTGCCGCCACATTGCCAGCCGCTCCACAAGGCCATCGGGGATCGAGGATGCCGCGACATTGTCGCGCCAGAAGTCCGTGTCGGTCCTCTTGGTCAGCACATAATGCAGCTTCAGAAACTCGATGATCCGCATCCAGTGATGGGTGAAGGTCGCGTTGAACTGCCGCGCCATCACGTCCATCGCCGCCCGGTTGCGCGGCAGGCGGTCGGCGATCGCGTCCATGGACGCCTCGATCAGCATCAGCGCGGAGGCCTCCAGCGGTTCGAGGAACCCGGCGGACAGGCCGACCGCGACGCAGTTGTTCTGCCAGAAGCGCGTGCGATGCCCCGCCTCGATGCTGATGCGGCGCGCGCTCAGCCCCTGGGCGGCGGTGCCGACATGGCGGCGCAGTTCCGCCTCGGCTGCATCGTCGCTGATATGCGCGCTGCTATAGACATGCCCGACGCCGCGCCGGCTCCACAGCCCGATGTCCCAGATCCAGCCCGAACCTTGCGCGGTCGACACGGTATGGCAGGTGATCGGCGCGTCCTCGTCATCATAGGGCACCTGGAGGGCGATCGCCCGGTCCGCGAACAGCACGTCGCCGCAGCGGCGAAACGGCACATCATAGATGCCACCGATCAACCGCGCGGCAAAGCCCGTGCAGTCGACGAACAGGTCGCCAGCCACGTTGCGGCCATCGGCCAGCTCCAGATGCACGATGTCGCCATGATCGGTCATCCGCGGGCGCAGCACATCGCCCAGGACATGTTCGATCCCCAGCGTGCCGACACCATGGTCGCGCAGCATCGTCGCGAACTTGCCTGCGTCCAGATGATAGGCGTAATTCGCATGGCCCGCATATTCGGGCATCACGATGGTCTTGGGACCCAACCCCGCATCGCACAGCATCGCCTGGTAATCGACCCAGTCGGCGAAAGCGGCGTCGCCTTCGCCCCGGTGCAGCCAGTGCGGCGCCAGATCAATCTCGGTCGCGCCCGCAGGGGGATTGAGCGGATGGTAATAGCCGTCCTGTGGCGTCCCGTCGGTCCAACCGACGAACCGCGCGCCCTGTTTGAACGCCGCGTCGCATGACCGGATGAAGTCGGTCTCGGCGATACCGATCTTGGCCAGCGTGTTGCGCATCGTCGGCCAGGTCCCCTCGCCCACCCCGACCGTCGGCACGTTGCGCGATTCGATCAGCGTGACCCCCACGCCGGCCCCGGTGCGGCGCACCTGCGCAGCCAGACGACAAGCCGCGATCCAGCCCGCCGAACCGCCGCCGACCACGACCACGCGCTTCACTTCCGTGTCGGCCACCCCCGTCTCGACCACCTGATCCTCTCCCGCTCGCTTGCCCCCTTCTATACCGAAAGTTCCGGCGCAGAGGAGAATTTGCCCGCCCTTGTACTTGTCAGACATAGGATATAACAAGGCGTCATAAGTGCCGGCCAAGAAGCACGCAGCACAGGTTTCATAGGGGAGAGCTATGTCACAAACGACCAGAAATCCGAAAATTAATGTTCGCTACGCCGCTCAGGGGCTGGCCAGCGCACTTGTCGCACTTATCGCGGCAACGCCTGCACTGGCGCAGAGCCAGACGCCGCCGGCCGACCAGACCGCGACGCTTCCCAGCCAGAGCGAGGCCGATGGCACCTCCGCCGATATCGTCGTCACCGGCATCCGGCGCAGCATCGAATCGGCCGCCGCGATCAAGCGCGACGCGGCCGGGATCCTTGATGCCATTTCGTCCGAAGATCTGGGCAAGTTCCCCGACGCCAATGTCGCGGAGTCGCTGCAACGCATTCCGGGCGTCGCGATCGATCGCAGCAACGGCGAAGGCGCGTCGGTCAGCGTGCGCGGCCTGGGACCCGCGTTCAACACGGTGCTGTTCAACGGACGCAGCTTTGCCTCGGACAATTACAACCGCGCCTTTTCCTTCGACCTGATCCCGGCCGAACTCATCAGCGGCGCGCAGGTCTATAAGAGCTCGCAGGCCTCGCTTCAGGGCGGCGGCATCGGCGCGACGATCAACGTCCAGACGCCCCGCCCGCTGGCGCTGAAGGAGTTCAAGGGCGTCTTCACCGGCAAGGCGCTGTACGAAGGCAACAGCAAGAAGGTCACACCGCAGCTGTTCGGCCTGCTCAGTGACACCTTCGCCGACGGCAAGCTGGGGCTGCTCGCCTCGATCTCCTACCAGAAACGTATCGCCTCGATCCGCGCGATCAACACCGACGGCTATATTCCGGGCACCTCGGTCGGACCCAATAACGCGCCCCTCTATACCAACGTCTATTCGCCCCGGAACCAGGACGTGAACCAGACGCGCGACGACCGCACCCGCCTGGGCGCCACGCTGGTCGCGCAATATGCGCCGACCGACGAACTGACCTTCACCGTCGACGGCCTGTACAACCGCTTCAAGAGTGACACGACGACGCGCGGGCTCGGCAGCTGGTTCGAGCCGACGAGCTTTACCGCGGCAGGTATCGACGCGAACCGCACCGTCACGTCGCTGACCACCAACGGCAATGCCGACTTCATCGCCTCGGGCGGCGTGCGCGAGACGACGACCTATGAGGCCGGGTTCAACGCCGAATGGCGGCCCGCCGACAATGTCCGCATGGTCTTCGACGCCACCTATTCGCAGGCCAAGAATGCGGGCGGCGGCAAGTCCTATTTCACCGTCATCGGCGTGCCGACCCAATATTCCTTCAACGCCGCGCAAGGCGAGGGCATCCCGTCGACCTCGGGCTATGCGGGCGGCGTGCTGACCAATCCGGCGCTGGGCCGCACCCATATCGCCGGGCGCAGCGGCAACGACGTGACCGAAAAGGTCCAGGAATATCGCTGGAATACCGAGTGGAAACCGGGCTGGGACATCGTCTCGGCGTTGCGCTTCGGCCTGACCGGCACCTCGCGCGACAAGCGCAACGTTCCCTTCTCGTCCGATCCCAATATCGGCTGCCTCTATTGCGGCTATCCGACGCTGGCCGATCCGTCGCTGCTCTCGCCCTTTACCCTCGGATCGCTGGGACAAAAGGGCGGCAGCGTCCCGACCACCTTCCTGACCTATGACCCGCAGGCCTATTTCAACTTCCTGACCAGCACGGCCGCGACCACGGCGCTCGACCGTGCGCGGGGCCAGCCGGTGGGGACGACGGCGGCGATCTTCGCCCGCACCAACGGCTATGCCGTGACCGAGCAACCCTCGGCCCAGGTCCGTGAAAAAGTCTTTGCCAGCTATGCCGATGTCGATCTGGAGGGCACGGTCGCCGGGCTCCCCTGGTTCATCAATGTCGGTGGCCGGTACGAATATACCGAACTGGTCTCGGCCGGTCAGCAATTGCAGCTGACCGATCTGTTGCCGGTGCCGGGCGACCCGACGACCTATACCGGCGTCTTCGCCAACAACCGCGCCGCGGTATCGGTCAACCGGCGTTCGTCCTACAGCAATTTCCTGCCCAATCTGAACGCCAAGCTCAACCTGACGCCCAAGCTTCAGGCGCGCTTCGCCGCCTACAAGACGCTGACACGGCCGGCGATCGGTGATCTGGCGCCCAGCCTCGACATCGGCACGCTGCGCCCCGCCACGCTGACCGCCAGCGGTGGCAACCCGGCGCTCAAGCCCTATCGCGCGACCAATTTCGACCTGTCGCTCGAATGGTATCCGACCGCGACCACCACATTGTCGGCGGCGGTGTTCCACAAAAAGGTCGACGACTTCATCGTCCAGAGCTTTGGCGAGGAGCTGTTCGCCATCGCCAATGCGGGCAATCTGCCCGTCGGTGGGCTGATCGTCGGGCCGAATACCGCGAAGTTCAGCGTCCGACGCCCGCGCAATGCCCAGTCGCTGACGATCAAGGGGCTGGAGCTCAACCTCGTCCATACGCTCGACTGGCTGCCGGGCGTGCTCAGCGGCTTCGGCGTGCAGGCGAACGCGACCTTCGTGACCACCAACCGCGAATTCGACGTCAGCCAGGTCGGCCAGTCCTTCGCGGCCGAGGGCATCGGCAATTCGCAGAACGCGACCCTGTTCTACGAGAAGTTCGGCGTATCGGCGCGCATCGCCTATAATCGGCGCGAACGCTTCCTTCAGCAATTGGCGGGCGGCCCCGGCAACGAACCCGTGTTCGTGCGCGATTATGGCCAGTTCGACGGCAGCGTGGCGGTCAACGTCACCCCCTTCGCCCAGGTCTTTGTCGAGGGCACCAACCTGTTCAACGCGAAATATTTCGCGACCGGACGGTTCGACAACCAGTTGCTCCGCTACCAGAATTTCGGGCCGCGCTATGATGCGGGCGTCCGTTTCTCGTTCTGATGACGGCAAGCGGTGCGGGAGGGCCTTGGCGTTCCTGCACCGCAGCCCATCCAGCCCCTGCCAAACGCAAACGATAATTCCCTTTCTTCGAGCCCTTGGATCGTCCACCATCATCGACGAATACCGAATCTCATATAGGAAACTGGAGGGCGGATGGCGGTCGATCTGACGCGGCGAGGCGTATTGGGTGCGGGGGCATTTGCCGTGGCGGCGGGAGGGCTGGGCGCCCTGCCCCTGCGGGCGCAAGCCATGACAGCCGACGACTCCCACCGCCTCTGGTTCGATACGCCCGCGACGCGCTGGGTCGACGGATTGCCGGTCGGCAACGGGCGGCTGGGCGCGATGGTGCGGGGTGGCACCGACCGCGAGATCCTATCGCTGAACGAAGACAGTTTGTGGTCGGGCTATCCCGTCGCCGACACCAAACCGGATGCCCAAGGCGAACTGACAGGCGTGCGGCAGGCTGCGCTGGCGGGCGACTATCACACCGCCGATGAGCGGGCGAAGCACCTGCAAGGCCCCTTTTCCAACAGCTATGCGCCGATCGGCGACCTGGTGATCGCGCTGCCGGGCAATGGCACGGTGAGCGACTATCGCCGCGAACTCGATCTCGACCAGGCGGTGGCCAGCGTCTCCTACACCGTGGGGGCGACCCGCTACCGCCGCGAGGTCTTCGTGTCGCATCCCGCGCAACTGGTCGTGGTGCGGCTGACCGCGCAAGGCGGGGCGATCGACGCCGACCTGTCGCTGGCGACGCTGTTGCGCGGATCGGCGCGGGCGGAGGGCAACCGGCTGATCCTGCACGGCAAGGCGCCGGCCTATGCCGCGCCCAACTATCATTCGGTCGCCGATCCGATCCGCTATGACGAGGCAGCCGGGCGCGGCATGATGTTCGCCGCCGTCGCGGAGGTGACGAACGACGGAGGGCGCATCGCCGTGTCGGGCGACCGGATCACGGTTCGCGGCGCGCGGAGCATCGAAGTCCGCCTCAACGCCGCCACCGGCTTTCGCGGCTTCGACCAGTCCCCCGATCTGCCGATCGACGCGATCCAGGCCAAGGCCATGGCCGCCCTCTCGGCAGCGCGGGGGGCGGACTATGCGACCTTGCGCGCTGCCCATGTCGCGGACCACCAGAAGCTCTATCGGCGTGCCGCACTGAAGCTCGCGGGCGGCGCGACCGGTACGACGGCCGAGCGCCGCGCGGGCAATGAACGGGCGAGCGATCCAGGGCTGGCCGCGCTGCTGTTCCATTTCGGCCGATACCTGCTGATCGCCAGTTCACGTCCGGGGACCCAGCCCGCCAATCTCCAGGGCATCTGGAACGCCGAGGTGCGCCCGCCCTGGAGCAGCAACCACACCACCAACATCAATACCGAGATGAACTATTGGCCCGCCGAGGTCGCCAATCTCGCCGACTGCCACACCCCGCTGTTCGACTGGGTCGAGCGGGTGGCGGTACGCGGGGCACGGGTTGCGCAAAGCTATTACGGGATGCCGGGTTGGTGCCTGCATCACAATAGCGACCTCTGGGCGATGGCCAATCCGGTCGGCGAAGGCAGCGCCGCGCCGATCTGGGCCAACTGGCCGATGGGCGGACCTTGGCTGATGCAGCATCTCTGGCAGCATTATGCGTTCAGCGGCGACCTGAATTTCCTGCGCGAACGGGCCTGGCCGCTGATGCGCGGAGCCGCCGAATTCTGCGCGGCGTGGCTGGTCGCGGGGCCGGACGGACGTCTGACCACCGCGCCCTCCATCTCGCCCGAGAACGAGTTTCTCGCCCCCGACGGCAAGCCTGCGTCCATCAGCGCCGGCTGCACCATGGACCTGGCGCTGATCCGCGAGTTGTTCGCCAACTGCATTGCCGCCAGTGCGCTGCTGAAGACCGATGCGGCTTTCGCAGCCAAGTTGCACGGACTGGTCGAGCGGCTGGAACCCTATCGCATCGGCCGCCATGGCCAGTTGCAGGAATGGTCGCGCGACTTTGCCGAGGCCGAGCCGGGCCACCGCCACATCTCGCATCTCTATCCCCTTTATCCCGGCGACGAGTTTACGCCCCGCCGCACGCCCAAATGGGCCAGGGCGGCGGCGACATCGATGCAGCGGCGCGAGGATAATGGCGGCGCGCAAACCGGATGGAGCCGCGCTTGGGCGACTTGCATCTGGGCGCGCATGGGGGATGCGGAGCGCTCCGGCCGATCGATCGACGCCTTTTTCAAGGGCAGCACGCTCGACAATCTGTTCGACACCCATCCGTCGAACAAGGGGCCGATCTTTCAGATCGACGGCAATTTCGGGATCACCGCCGCCATCGCCGAAATGCTGCTGCAAAGCCATGACGGCGCGATCGCTCTGCTGCCCGCCCTCCCCCCGGCCTGGCGCGACGGCAGCGTCCACGGCCTGCGCGCGCGCGGCGGCGTGACCGTCGATCAGCGTTGGACGGCGGGGCAGCTCGAACAGGCCGAGCTGTTATCGGCGCTGGGCGGCGAGCTGATCGTTCGGCTCCCCGCCGGTCGCCGGGTCCGCGCGGCGAGCCGCGGCAGCCAGGCCGTGGCGATCCGCGCGACGGCAGACGGAATCCAGATCGCCACCCGCACGGGGGACCGGATCAGGCTGACCATCGGGGCCGCCTGACCGCGCCCCCCTATTGGCGGCGGAACTGCCAGCGGTCGAAGTCGAACAGTCCGTCGCCATCGCCGTGGAAGACCAGGAACAAGTCGTGCACGCCGGTCGCGCCGGTGACGGCGGTCGTCTGCGTCACCCAGTCCTGGCCTTCGCCGCCGTTCAGGGCCAGCGTGCCGATCTGCGGTCCGTCGACCCGGTCGAGATGGAGTGCGATCGTCGGGCGACCACGCACCCGCGCCACGCTGGCAGCAAAGCTGGCGGCCCCGCGTCCGAAGTCGACGCCACCGATCTTGATGTAACTGCGATCGGCGACGCGGGTGACTTGCACGCCGCCGTCCGCCGCGCTCGCGGTCGTGGCGCCCGGCGCCCAGCGATAGGGCCGGTCCCGGTCGCGACCGATGCGCGAGGTCCAGGCGATCGTCTCCGCCTCCACCCAGCGATAGGGATCGAGCGGGGCGATCTGCGCCACACCCTCGTCATTCCACCAGGACAAGCGCGGAATGGTGCCGTCCGGATTGTAGCGGAACTCGCGCAACGTCACCGAGCGCCGCTCGTGATGGATGGGGGTCAGCGCGAAGTTGAGTTCATAGTGGAAGCCGAACACATAGGAATGACCCTTATAGTCGATGATGCCGGGATGGTTGCCGGTCGACGCGGCATTGGGGTCCATGACCGGTCCCTTGTGCACCCAGGGTCCGGTGGCCTGGTCGCTCATCGCATAGCCGATCCCCTCCGGGCAGCAGCTGGAGGCATAGGCCATGTAGTAATGGGGGCCGCGCTTATAGAACCAAGGGCCTTCCTGATAGTCGATCGGCTTGGCGACCTTGACGATCTCGCCCGAGAAGCTGGTCATGTCGCGGTTCAGCCTGACGTACCACAGGTCGGGATTGCCCCAGTAGAGATAGGCCTGGCCGTCGTCATCGATCGCGACCGTGGGATCGATCGCACCGAACCGCGCGGGGATCAGCGGCTTGCCGATCGGATCGCGGAACGGCCCCTCCGGCCCGTCGGCGACCGCGACCGCGACCCCGATTACCGTATCGGGCTTCCCCGCCACGCGGACGGGCGCGTAGAGATAGAATTTGCCGTCGCGCGCGATCACCTGCGGTGCCCAGGCGCCATTGTCCTGCTCGGCCCAGGCGAAGGTCTTGAGCGAGGCGGGCGAGCCCCGGTCGGTCCAGTTGACCATGTCGGTCGAGCTGTAGAGCCGCCAGTCCCGCATGTCGAACCCGCTCGCGTCGTCCTCGTCATGGCCGGTATAGAGATAGACGACACCGTCATGGACCAGCGGCGCGGGGTCGGCGGTGAAGCGCGTCTGGATGATCGGATTGTCCGCGCCCGCGCTCATGGGCATCAAGGCCGTGGCCAGTCCGACCACCACGCCCCATATCGACCGCCAATTTCCCATCATATCCCCCTTACCCCTGGATACCGGCCGGGGCGCATCGTTACGTCCCGCCCGCCGGTTGCTCAGAACCGGAAGCGCACGCCCGCCGACAACAGGCTCGCCTCCCAACGGATGTCACGCGGATAGCGCGGGTCCTTCACATAGCTGTGATAGGGCGTCTGCAGCAAATTGGTCGCATCCACGGTCAGCGTGACATTGCTGTTCAGATTATAGCTGGCCGACAGGTCAAGCCGCCCGACCGCGCCGGAATAGACGGTGGTGAATACGCCCGGCGCACCGAAGCCGTCCACATTGGCGCTGCGGTAATTATAGGCCAGGCGCACGCTCGCTGGCCCCAGTTCGTACAGGCCGATCAGGTTGAAGCTGTACTTCGACACGCCGGGCAAGGTGTTGCGCCCGCCGGTGAAATTGGCGGCCGAGGGCAATACCTGCTCGCCGTCGATATACGTGAAGTTCGCCTGCGCGCCCAGGCCGCGCAACGCGCCGGGCAGGAAGTCGAAGAAGGTGGTTCCCGCCACCTCGATGCCCTTGATCGTACCCGACCCCGCGTTGGACGGGCGATAGACCAGGATGTCGCCGAACGGCTGGACATTGACGATCTGCGGCAGCGAATTGATGAAGCCGTTGATCTTGCGATAGAAACCCGCGACCGACACCGACCCGGTGCGCGAGAAATAATATTCCAGCGACGCGTCGTAATTGTCCGACCGTATCGGTTGCAGGTTCGGGTTGCCGCCATTGCCGGTGTAGGAAATGTTACCCCCGACCGTCCCCTGCGACACGGTCAGCGTCGGATTGATCTGGTTGAAACCGGGCCGCGACAACGCCTGGGTCCGCGACAGGCGCAGCTTCAGCCGGTCGGTAAAGTGCAGCTGCGCGCTGATATTGGGCAGGATGTCGGTATATTGGGTCGAGGAGTCGATCGGGACCAGCACGGTGCCGTTCGCGGTCGGCAGCTGGTTGGTGCCGTTCAGCTTGTTGCGGGTCAGGATCACCCGCGCGCCGATCACGCCATCGACGGGAATGCCGATGTTGAAGGCGTAATTGACCTGCGCATAGGCGGTATAGACCTGCTCTCGCGCCTGGAAGGCATTGAGCGGGTTGAGATTGGGCTGCTCCGGTGCCCAGGCGGCCTGGGTCGCGGCATCCGCGCCCGAGCGGACCAGCGCCTGGCGAATATAATCGCGCACGCTGTTGAGCTGTTGGTTGAACAGGAAGGCGTCGGGCGCGAACCAGCTGCGGAACTGCTGCACGTCGTCACCCTGGAAGCCCGGCTGGACCATGCCGCCCTGGGATACCGTCGGCACCTTGTCGATCGTGTCCTTCAGGCTGGCGAGCGAGGCATAACGGTCGCCGTACACCGAGCTGGCGCTGCGATCACCGTAGCGCAGCCCGAACTGGAATTTCGGGAACAGCGATGAATTCGTGTCGAGCACGACATTGCCCTGCCACTGCCACTGGTCGCCCGCCGACCGGCTGCGATTCTCCAGCAAGCCGCGCATGTAGAAGCTGTTCGGATTGGTGAAATCGACGCCGCTGGGCACGAAGTTGACGCTGCCCTGATCGTTCAGCTTGACTGCCAGCGACAGGGGCGTGGCCACCTGCGTCTGGAACTGGCCCCAATTCCCGCTGGCGATCGACTTGGTATAGGCGAGGTCGGTGGTGAAGACCGCGTTGCCCGTCTCCCACTTCGCGCCGAGTGCGCCCTGATAGGTGTCGGTGCGGCTGGTGCCGAACTCCTTGGACGGCCCGTTGACCAGCCCCAGATCGACGTCGAACGACTGGAGCGTCGTGCCGTCCTGCGTCAGCACCGCGTTGCGGATCGTCGGCGGGTTGCCGCCATTGGGGTTGGACTGGATCGGGATACCGAAAAAGTCGTTCGCCACCCGGTCGCGATAGCCCTGATAAAGGCCATCGAGGTAGATCATCAGATTGTCGGCGGGCTTCCACTGGATCGATCCGTTGACCGAGGGACGCTGGCGGTTGCCGCGCCGGTAATAGAGGCCGATATCCTGCGGGAAGGTGAAGTTGCGGCCGACCGAGGCGGGCAGGATCTGCTGGTTGGCGGGCACATTGTCCTGGAAGCCCTGATAGCGGATCGAGTTGAGATAGCGGGTCTGGGTGAAGGAGGCGTTGATGAGCGCGCCGATCTCACCGATCCCGGTCTGCCACCGGTCGCTGACCAGCAGGCTGCCGATCGGATCCGCTTTGCGCGATTCCGTATTATAGACGCCGCGCGCCGCGCCCGCGATCTGGAAGCCCTTGAAGTCGAACGGACGGCGCAGGCCGACATCGATCAGGCCCGCAATGCCGCCCTCCAGATTCTCGGCGGTCGTCGCCTTATAGACCTCGACCCGCGACAGCGCCTGGGCGGGGAAGTCCTGGATAGAGACCGAGCGGCCATCGGCGGTGAAGATTTCGCGGCCCTGCACCGTCGTCTGGACATTGGGCAGGCCACGGATCAGCACGCCGTTCGCTTCGTCGGCATAGCGCGTCACCTGCACGCCGGTGACGCGCGCGATCGCCTCGGCGGCGTTGTTGTCGGGGAACTTGCCGATATCCTCGGCGACCAGCGCGTCGACGATCGCATCCGAGTTGCGCTTGATGTTCTGCGCATTGCTCAGGCTCTGGCGGATGCCGGTGACGACGATGTCGGCGGTGCTCGTCGCGCTTTGATCGGCTGGCGCGGGCGTGGTTCCGGCCTGCGTCTGATCCTGGGGCGGCGTCGTGTCCTGCGCCTGGGCGGGCGCGGCCAGCGCGACCGCCATCAACGTCGAAACCGAAGCGAGCAGCGTGCCGATCTTATGCTGTTTCATGGAAACCCCTCCTTTTTTTTGAAAACGTTTACGGTCGATGGTTGCAAAATGCCTGAAGCAGCCCGCCTTTACGGGTCTGCGCTCAGGGCAAGGGTGTGATGGCGATCCGGTCGATATTGGGCGCGTAAGCAGAGCGGAGCTGGACGCCCGGCCAGGTTTGCGACGCATAGGTGCGGCCGTCCCAGTTGGGCTGCTCCTCCCCTGCGATGCGGATGGTGTTGGCGCCTGCCTTCAGGACCACCGGCACGGTGATTTCCCACCAGTTGTTGGCGTTGAAGCTGTGCGGCGCGCTGACCAGCATCGGCGCGGCCCCGTTGACAGAGATACGCGCGATCCGGGCGAGCGGATCGGGGTTGTAGTGCGTGGCCTTGGCCTGTTCCTCGTTTGAGAAGCGCAGGGTCAGCGCATAGGTCCCGACGCGCGGCACCGTCACCTTGGGGAAGGTCAGCGTGTTGCCGTTACCCGGCGCGCCGCCGATGTCGAACACCGCCCGGCCACCGCTCGCGCGCGACGCGGCGCCGATCCGCGCGGTCCCGGCGACCTGGGCATCCTCCGCCTCGTAGAGATAAGGCGCTGGGCCGTTCTCGCGCGCGACCGACAGACCGCTCAGGCGCGGTGAACCGGCCGAAGGGGTCAGCACCACCTTGTTGATCCCGCCCAGCAGGAACGCCCGGCCCGCCGCCGCGTCGCGACCGTTGACCGTCATCCGCACCGATCCGCCCGTCACCTCGGGCGTCAGGCGCGCCACACCGTCCTGCGGCCCATAGACCCAGAAGGTCGCGCGGCTGCCGCGCGGCAGGGTCATCGCTCCGCCGCTCGGGGCGGCCCCCTTCACCACCGCGTCCGCCACGTCATAATGCGCTCGGCCAGCGGCGGGATCGGCGGCGGTCAGGGTGATCCGGTCGACCATCGCATTGCCCTGCGTCCGCCCCTTGCCGTCCAGGCTGCGGGTCGCCAGCGTCAGGACATGGCGCCCGCGCGTCAGATGGACGACCGTATCGACATGATCGAGCACGGCGGGCTTATAGCCCAGCGGCAGCAACAGCTCGCCCGCCGCCTTGCCATCGATCCGCAGGAAGACGTTGGTCGCCCCTTGCGGCTCGACCAGCGGATCCTTGTTGAAGCTGTTGGCCAGCACGCTCAGGTCGTAGCGGCCATCGCGCGGCACATCGACCGCGAAGTCCAGCGCGGCATCGGTGCCGGTCTTGAACCCCTCGACCAGATAGCCGTTCGAGACGTGGAAGCGGTCGACATGGTCGGGCGAGCCCTCCGGTCCGCGCACGGTCAGACCCTGGCCCTGACGGGTCGCCTTCTCCGCTTCGTAATCCTGCCGCCAGCGCGGCGTGACGGCGGCAGGACGCACGCCCTGGCCCGGGGACAGGACCAGCTCATAGGCCGCTTCCTCACGCAGCGCGGGCCAGCCGTCGCGGCCGAAGGTCAGGTCGATCTGGCCTTCCTTCACCGGCACCACGCGGTCGCCGATCACCTCCGGCGGCGCGGAGTCGCCCAACTGCCCGGTCCAACCGATCTGGCGCACCCGAACGCGCACCGTCGGCCCGAAATCGGCGGGGATATGGGTCAGGGCGACGGTCGCATCGCCCGACTTGCCACCGAACAGCATCCGCATCTGCGCGCGCGCCGGATCGAGCGTCGCCACGCCCTGCAAGGTATAGCTCTGGTCGGGATGCGGCGGGGTGACGGCCAGCGTATGGCCGCCCATCGTGGCATAGGCGTTCAGCAGCCACCATTGCCCGTTGCCACGATTGGCCTGGACGGCGGAGTCGCTCAAGTTTCCGTCGATATTCCAATAGGCGATGTCGGCATCGACCTTGGAATCCTCGATCGCCGCGACCCACTGCACCATCTGGCCGGGGACCGAGGTGTGGTAGTTATAGGCATATTCGTTGATGTTCACCGGCAGATGGCGACCCTGCCATTTGGTGCCTGCGAACAGCCGGTCCTCCCATTCGCGGTATTTGCGCACGCTGGTCCGCACCGCCGCCGGGTTGCTGAGTTCGTGCCAGGTCACCACGTCGGGCATGGTGTCGGCGGCGATGGCGTGGCGCAGGAAGCCCTCGACCTCCGGGTAGAGGATGCTGGTGTTCGGCCCCGCAATCCGCGCGCCGGGCAGTTCCTGGCGGATCATCCGCACCGCGCGGTCCCAGGCGTCGTTGAACGCGGTCGGGTCCTTCTGCCAGCGCACATTGTTGCAGCTCTTCGGCCCCTCGGCGAACATGTTGCCGTCGGGCTCGTTGAAGGGGACGAAGACGATCCGGTCGCGATAACGCGGCGCCATGCCCTTCACCTGCCGCACCTGCGCGCGCAGTTTTTCGATGTAATTCGTCACCGACTGCGCGCAGTCCCCGGTCTTCCAGTCATAGGGAAATTCGCGGTTGATGTCGGTCATGTAGATGTACGTGTCGCCGCCCGACGCATCGGTCAGCAGCGTCGAGACCTCCAGCGCGTCGGCGCCGGGATGCTGCGGCCCGTCCTGCGCCTTGGTCGAGACGGTGCGCAGCCCGATGCCTTCGACCAGATTGGGGTGCGGCAGCCGCGCATCGTACAGGCCATAGAGCGTGCCCGAGGCGCCGCCATGGAAAGCGCCCGTATCGCTGGCGAGATCGACCGTCATCCGCTCCTGCGCGAGCGCGGGCATCGCGACCGAGCCGAGCAGCGCGGCGATAAAAAGCGGGGCGGATCGGAAAGACTGGGCCATCAGGGGTTCCGGGATAAGAGTCATGCCGTGCGCGCGGCGGTCATGCGCGCGATGGTGTCGCGGTTCAGGATCAGGCGGGAAATCGCTAAGGCCAGCGCCAGGTGCATCAGGCCGGGGATGATGGTCGACAACATGCGGATGCCGGTCAGCGACAGCGGCGTCTGGTTGCCCGCCCCCGCCTTGTAGGAGACGAGGACGAGGACGCCGCTGATCAGCGCGCCCGCCACCGCCCAGGCCAGCTTCACGAAGAACTGGTTGAAGGCGAAGCTCATGCCCGAGGAACGCATCCCCAGCTTCCACTCGCCATATTGGTCGGCCAGCTGGATGAGCGTGAAGTGCAGCGGCAGGGTGCAGCCCAGCACGATGCAGCACAGCCCGACCAGCACCAGCCACAGCGTCGGATAATCGCCCGGCACGAAGAAGGCGGCGAAGTGCCCGGCGACCAGGATCAGGTTCACCCAGATGTAGATGCTGCGCACGTCATAGCGCCGGGTGAAGGCCTGCACCACGATCGAGCCGAGGAACCCGCCCGCCGTCGCGGTGCCGAAGAACAGCGCCTGATAGGTCGTGTCGCCTTTCAGCACATAGGTGATGAAATACAGCGCCGCGCCGCCCTTGGTATTGAAGATCGCGATCAGCAACAGCGTCATCAGGAAGGTCCAGCGCAGCTGGTCGTTCTTCAGCGTGTTGGCGATGGCGAGCTTCAGCGGCACCTCGGCGGTGTCGGCGGCGACCACCCGCTCACGCACGAACAGGAAGCAGATCAGGAACATGATGACGGCCGCCGCGCTCAGGATCGCCACCCCGTCGCGATAGCCGCGCGCGATATCCGCGCCACCTAGATGGCGCACCAGGATCGGCAAACCCACCGAGACACAGAAGGACGCGATCGCAACCATGGCGAAGCGCACCGACTGGCACGACACGCCCTCGCGCTCGCTATCGGTCATCCGGGTGATAAGCGCGCAATAGGGAACGTTATTGAGCGAATAGGAGAGCGCGAGCAGGAAATAGGTGATCGCGGCATAGGCGACCTTGCCGTCATAGCTGAAATCAGGGGCCTGAAAGGTCAGGAAACAGCTGAGCCCGACCGGAATCGCGGTCCACAGCAGATAGGGGCGGAACCGGCCCCAGCGGGTCGAGGTGCGGTCGGCCATGATCCCGATCAGCGGATCGGACACCGCGTCGAAGATGCGCAGCGACAGGAACAGCATCCCGACAATGCCCGGCGCCAGCCCGAAGACGTCGGTGTAATAAAAGGTCAGGAAATTGGCGATCAGCCCGGTGACGATCGTCCCGCCCGCATCGCCGAACCCGTAACAGATTTTCTCGCCGAACGGGATGCGGGCGGGCGGGACGCCGTCCCGCGGTCTTCCTTCCCAATCCTCGGCGTTCGCCGCCGTCGATGTCGCCATGTCCATCTCCCTTATTCCCGGCCCGCCTTTTGACGGTTCCGTTCCATTGCTGTGCCGCGTTCACTCGCCTTCGAAGGCCTGCGCCACCCCGGCGCCGTCCCGGATGAAGACCGGGATCCGCTCGACCGGGGCGTTGCAGGCCAGGTCGCCACCGCCCTCGATCCGCTCGCCGGTCCAGGCATCGCACCAGATGCCCTGGGGCAGATAGACGCTGCGCTCGCTCACGCCCGCATCGGTCACGGGGGCGACCAGCAGGTCGGGGCCGAACATATATTGATCGTCCACCGCCCAGCAGCGTGGATCGTCCGGATAGTCGTAGAACATCGGCCGCATCAGCGGATCGCCCTGTTCATGCGCGGCCCGCATCAGCCCCGCGACATAGGGACGCAACCGTTCGCGCAACGCGGCATAGCGGCGCAGGATGGCAAAGACCGGCTCGCCGAAGCTCCACAATTCATTTCCCGCCCCCGTATCGCACTGGGCAACGCCGTCGCGGAACGGCTCGGCCGGCGGGGTAATGGGGTCGCGGTGGCCGTGCATCCGCAGGATGGGGGTGAAGACCGCCCATTGGAACCAGCGGATCATCAGTTCGTGAAAGGCCGGGTCTTCGACATGACCGCCATGAAAACCGCCTATATCGGTCGTCCACCAGGGTATGCCCGCCATCCCCATGTTCAGTCCGGCGCTCAACTGATTGCGCATCGCCTCGAACGAGCTGTGGATATCCCCCGACCAGACCAGCGCCCCATAGCGCTGGCTGCCCGCCCAGGCGCAGCGGACCAGGCTGACGATCTCGCTCTCGCCCTCCGCATGAAGACCTTCGTAAAAGGCCTGGGCGTAATGCAGGGGATAGGCGTTGCCGATCTCCAGCACGCTGCCGCCATGATAGCGGTAATTGTCAAAATCATAGGCGCTATATTCCGGCTCGGCCTCGTCCAGCCAGAACAGCGCGACGCCCTTGTCGCGGTAGTTGCGCTTCGCCCGGTCCCACAGAAAGGCACGCGCGCCGGGATGGGTGACATCAATGAAGCGGGTATTGCCCAGAAATTCCTGCTGCACGTCCAGTCCGCGCCGACTGCGCACGAGATAGCCCTTCTCGGCCATCTCCGGATAATTTTCCGAACGATGGTCGACCGTCGGCCAGACCGAGACGAGCAGCTCGGTGCCCATCGCCTTCAGCTCGGCGGTCATCGCAGCCGGATCGGGCCATTCGCGCTCGTCGAACCGCCAGTCGCCCTGCACCGGCCAGTGGAAGAAGTCTGCGACGATCACCGCCAGGGGAATGCCGCGATCACGATAGTCGCGCGCTACCGCCAGCAATTCCTCTTGCGTCCGGTAGCGCAGCTTGCTCTGCCATAACCCCAGGGCATAGTCGGGCATCATCGGCACCGTGCCCGTGACCCAGGCATAGTTGCGCAGGATGTCGGCGGGCGTATCGGCCGCAGTGATCCAGTAATCGATTTCGCGCGCAGCCTCGGCGGTCCAGGTCGCGCCATTGGCGGCGAAGTGCACCGCGCCCACGGCGGGCATGTTCCATAACAGGCCATAGCCATGGCTCGACACCACGAAGGGAACGCTCGCCTGCGAATTGCGCTGCGCCAGTTCCAGCGTGCATCCCGCCAGATCGAGATGGGGCTGCTGATACTGGCCCATGCCATAGAGCCGCTCGTCCGCCTTGGCCTCGAACCGAACGGTGATGCGCGCAGTCTCGCCGGTCATCGGCCGGAACTCGCGTCCCGCCAGCCCCAACGCGCTGATCATGCGCACCTCTTCGGTGCCGACGGTCCAGAATTTGCTGATCGTATCGCGCTGCCGCCATTTTTCCTCGAGCAGCAGTTCGCCTTTCGCGTTCAGAAAGCGGACGCGGCCTTGCAGATCGACCTCGGCCGTGATGCGGCCATGGGTGATTCGCGCGGTCGCGCCATCGCGGGTGACGATCGGCGCGACCTCCGGAACAGCGCCATCGTCCAGGAGCGCCCCGGGCCGTCCTCCGCGATCGGGAAAAGGCGATGCGCGCAGGCGCAAGCCGTCCTGCCCATGCGCGTCGATCCGCAACCAGTCCCCATTATAGGTCCACGCGATTGCACGGCTTTCCAGAATAAGCGTGTCCAAAACTGCCCGATCCTCTCAACGCCATTCTGCGATGGCCGTAAACGTTTACGGTTTTCGCGCCCTTCGGTGCGTGTGTCAATGAGCTTGTGTGCAGGAACCGGCATGGGGGACTTGTGCGAAACGTGTTGCGACGCGATCACAGACGCATGGACATAAGGGAACTTGCCCGTCACCTGGGGTTGTCGATCGGCACGGTGTCGCGTGCGCTCAACGATCGCAAGGACGTTAGTCCGGTGACCCGCCAGCGGGTGGTCGAGGCTGCGGCCAAACATGGTTATATCCCCAATCAGTCGGGGCGCACGCTGCGCAGCGGCCGGACGGGCACGGTCGGCTTCATGCTGACGCTGGAACATGACAGCGCGATTCATGGCGATCCCTTTTTCATGGCATTGCTCGAAGGATTGCAGAACGGTCTGAGCGAGCGCGACCTGGACCTGGTCGTCTTGCTGGCGCGCAAGGGCGAGGACGCGCTGACCTTCTTGCGGCGGCACGTCTCTCGCGGGACGGTCGATGGCTGGGTGCTGTCGGGGACGCAATATGACGATCCGCGCATCCCCTTCCTGCTCGATCGCAACATCCCGTTCGTCGCGCTGGGGCGGAGCGCGATCGACCGCGATTACGCCTGGATCGATTTGGATTTCGAAGGCGTCATGGCCGATGCGATGACCTTGCTGACCAAAGCGGGGCATCGCCGCATCGGACTGGTCGCGCCGCCCGCGACGATCAACAACAGCCACATCGTCGTCGAGCGCTATCGCTATGCGCTGACACGGGCGGGAATTCCCTTCGACGCCGCGCTTATCCATCACGGCGAAACCGACGAGAGCGACGGCGAGGCGACGGCGAGCGAGCTGATGGCGCTGGCCGATCGACCGACCGCGCTGCTGCTGATGGGTGAAACCGCGCCGGTCGGCGCCTATCGCGCGCTCCGTCGCCTGGGGCTGGAGCCGGGCCGCGACGTCGCGGTGATCGGCCTGCGCGACAACCCCGCCTGTCGTGCGCTGTCGCCGGACCTGACCTGCTTCTCGCTCGAACTGGGCGACCTGGGACTCGCGCTAGCGCGCGGACTGGTCGCGATGCTGCCCGGCCATTCACCCGCTGCGGGGCCATCAGTCCAGACGCTCTGGAGCATGTCGCTGCGCCTCGGGCAGAGCCATCTGACACAAGATCGAGGCTCAGCGGTCGTCCCGAGCATGTGAGGGCAGTGGCGGGACTGCTCACCAGCAGTGGGAGCGAACGACCAGGGCGCCGACAGGATCGGCAGCACCGCCGTTCCAGCGCGCCTTTGTTGGTCGGTGTAAAATGAGGCCCGGCAAACCGACACGCTGGACTAATCGCGCGGTGGGCTCACCCAAACTTCATGCCACGGCCGAGAGGAATGGTCGTCCCTCGAGCTTTTCATGACTGCCGGCCAGGTCCGTGACTATATCGGTGGCCGCTCTGCTGGATGATCTGCCCAAGGCGCAATGGCTGCTCGGCGACCGCGGCTGCGACGCCGCTTGATTCAGAGATGCCCTCCAGGCCAAGGGCATCCCGTCACAACGAGCCGGTCAGATACGACAAGCGCCGCTATCGGCGATGCCCGACCGCTTTCTTCTGCCTGCGATCACCGAACCCTGAGCCTACGACGCGTCGAAACAGCCTAGGCCTGCGGCAACAACCTCGTAGACACTCTTGGCGTAGAGTTTCTCGACATCGCTCCCCTTCCAATAATCGCCAAAGACGTAGAAGTGGGCGACCCGACGGGACACGAAGTTTTCACATGCGCCAGCCAGAATAAAATAGAAGTGCATCGGGTCTATCTCCCGAAAACTTCCCTCGGCCACGCCTTGGCGCAGCAGCGTCTTGTGGAAATCGGCGACGGGCTTTACGAAAATGTCGCTGACATAACGCGCGCGCTGTTCGTCGCCTGACACGATGAGCATGTTGATCAGGCTATTGATATACGGCGCCTGGACATAGGCGGCGACAAGGCCCTCGACGTGCAGCTTGAGCTTGCGCGGAGCGGGCGCATCGAGTTTTTCGAGTTTGGCCAGCTGTTCAACCGCGCGCTGGGTACCGCGCTCGACAATCGCCAGCAATAGCCCATCCCTGCCGCCGAAGTGGTATTGAATGAGCGTCGGGCTGACGCCCGCACGCGCCGCAACCTCGATCAGCGAGAAATCAAGCGTGTCGCGCTCGCTCATCAGGTCGCCTGCGGCGTTCAGCAACTTGTCGCGCGTTGCCTCTTTCTGAGCCTGACGGGCGTTTATGCGCAAAGTGGGCGCCAAGCGTGTCCTCATTCATATGCTGCGGGAGCGTCGATCCGTCGGAAAGTCGCCCCCGCGCGCCTTCACCTAGCACTTCTCAGCATATTTCGACGCTTCGATCCAGCGGCCGTGGAAGCCCGGCGGCACGCGTCGTGGCAGCTTGACCCGCGCGACTGGACCCTGGGCGAAGTTCTGCGCATCGGTGACCCACAATTCTGACGTGCCGCGTTCGCTGTCGGTCACGAAATTCAGGATATAGCCCTCATCCTCGTCGGTCGCCCCCATTTTCGGGGCGAAGCATGGTTCGTAGCCGTAGCAGGCTTCGGGGAACAGGACGTCTTGGCGGCTGTAATCGTCCAGATCATATCTCGCTATGCCCTTCGCCCGCAGCGTGGGCGCATCGCCGTCGACCAGTGCCAGATAACCGACGTGCTGACGACGCGCCATATACCGGTCGTTGACCCGCGGGAATTCCGCCAGGGCATCATCGACGTCGCGTTCCGTCACTGCGCCGGTCGCGGTATTGATCCGCCATTCGTGCAGATAGCTGTCGAAGCGATGCTCGCCATCCACCAGCGGACGGTCACCACGGTGCTTGCCTTCGGCATCGACATCGGTCGCTTCGTGCGTGCGTACCCCCAGCAGAACGAAATCGTCGCCGTCGTCATAGGCACACATCACATGCCACATATAACATGGCTCGGCCTCGAACCAGCGCACCGGCGCATCGAGGTCAGCCCGCGACAGCAACCCGATCCGCGACGGCATCGGCGTCATCTTGAAGCCGAGCGCCGGCGCGTCCTCGCGCAGATCCACCGCCAAGGGAAAATCAAAAACGCAGACGTATTTGCCGCTGATCGCCATGTCGTGCTGCACGCGCGGCCCGGGCAGGTCGATATCGACCGTGCGGGCGATCCGGCCGTCGTCGGTGGCGACGCCCACCGACAGATAGGGCCGCTTGGTGCCCCAGGAGATGAAGTACATCTCGCCGGTGTTGGGATCGAGCTTGGCATGCGAGGTCATGCCGCGATCGAGCGTGCCGGCATAGTCGAATGTGCCAACCGTCTCGAGCGAGGGGAGTGAAATCTCATAAGGAACCCCACCTTCCCACCACAACGCCAGCAGCCGGCCGCCATGCCAGATGAGGTCAGTATTGGCGGTGTTCTTGTGGCGCTTGCCAAGGCCCGGCAGGGCGAGGCTACCGACATAGGTCGCGCGCCCTGCCGCGCGATCCTCCTTCAGTCCCGCCGTTTCGATAAAGCGGTTGCGATAGGTCGCGCGGCCGTTGCGGATCTCGACGCTGTGCACCATGCCGTCGCCATCGAACCAGCTGTGTCCAGCCCCCGGATCGAACGCCGGATTGGGCATATTCTGTACGAAGATCCCGTCGAGATCGGTCGGCAACCGGCCGTCGACCGGCAGGTCCGCCGCGACGCGTTCGTCGGGCACGGGGGCATAGAGGCCGGAAAGATATTCGCGGCCTGTCGCCACTTCGGTTTCACGGATGATCGTTGCCATGATGACGTCTTCTCCCATCATATCGATGAAGTGGAATGTCGCGGCGCCTATTTCTGCGCCGGCATGAGGATGCTGCGACCCGTGGTCGCCTGATTGTGCGCGTGCGCCAGATGGTGCATCGCAAAGACCGCGTCGGTCGCGCTGCGCTTGCCTTGCAGATCGTCGACGACGTTCATCGCCTGCTTGGCTAGCGATACGGCGAAGCGGCTCCTGGCCTTGATCATATCGGCGATCCGCCTCGCCTCGCCGAGCAACTCGTCGCGCGCCACGATCCGGTTGACCATGCCCAGCGCATACGCCCGCTGCGCCGTCATGCGTTCGCCCAATAGCAGGAACTCGCGTGCGACCCGCGGCGGCAGTTCGAAGGCGTGGGCGAAGTATTCGACGCCGGGAACGCCCAAGCTGACCGTGTTGTCCATGAAATAGGCGTCGTCGGACGCCACGATCAGGTCGCAGACCCACGCCAGCATCAGACCGGCTGAAATGCAGGCGCCCTGGACCAGTGCGATGGTCGGTTTTGGCAGGGCGCGCCAGCGCCGGCACAGGCCAAGATACACCTCCTGCTCGGCGACATATTGCCGTTCCACGCCGGTCAGCGCGCCATGATCGTACCAGGTCGTGCGCGGCGCCACGTCGCGCGTCCAGGTGCGCAGGTCGCCGCTGGCGGTGTCGTGCCCGGCGGAAAAGTGCTTGCCCGCGCCGCGCAGCGCAATCGCCACGACGTCGGGATCGTCGACCGCGCGGCGGAAACAGTCGTCTAGTGCGTACAGCAGATCGAACGACTGTGCGTTGGCGGCGGCGGGACGATTGAGCGTCACCAGCGCCAGGCCATCCTCGACCGCATAGGTCACCAATAGGTCGTCGGCTGGGCGGGGCGAGGCGGGATCAGTATCCATGCGCGTGTTCCCTTCGATCACCGACCGGCATAGGCGGGTGCCTGCCGCACAAGAAACGCCGGGATGGCGGTACGCGCGTCCTCGGTGTCAGCCAGACGCACCATCGCGTCCTGCTCCTCGGCCAGATGCTCGGAATAGCCACGGCCAAGGCCGGTCAGCATCAGGCGGCGGATTTCGCCGAAAGCGCGGGTCGGGCCGCGGGCGAGCTCAAGCGCGATCGCCTCCCCACGCGCCGACAAATCCTCCGCATCGACCACCTCGGACACGAGCCCGGCCGACAGAGCAGCCGCCGCATCCCAGGATTGCCCGAGCAGCGAGAATGTCTGGAATGCCCGCACGCCGATCAGACGGGGGAGCAGCCACGTCAAGCCGCCGTCGGAGGAAAAGCCGACCTTTGGATAGGCATAGGCGAACGTCGCCCCGCGGCTGGCAATCGCGATATCGCTGAGCCCGACCAACGCCAGGCCAGCACCCGCGGCGGCCCCCTGCACCAAAGTCACCACCGGGATCGACAGGCGGGCCATCGCCGCGCACGCGCCATGGAAGTCGTCAACCAGCGCGTCGATTGCGGGCGCCAGCGGTGACAGTTGGGCAAATTCGGCCAGGTCGCCCCCAACGCAGAACGCGCGCCCCTGGGACACCAGCAGCAGGCACCGCAGGCTATCGTTCTGCTCGACCGTTTCGAACGCCTCCCGCAATGCCTTGCCGGTCCGCGCGCCCAGCGCATTGCCTGCGGCGGGGCGCGCCAGCGTGAGGCGCGCGATAGGCCCATCCATACTGAGATGAATAACGGGAGATTCCGACTCGTTCATGATCCGCTCCTGTCGTTATGGCGACACAATCTCATTGACTGATCGATCAGTCAATGAGATTGTGCTGGAGAATGTTGGTGGAGGAGAATTCGATGTCGAGTGGTGGATGCCTTTGCGGGAGCGTTCGCTACGCGTTCGAAGGCCGGCCGAAGTTCACCGGCGTGTGTCATTGTGCGCATTGCCAGAAACAGTCGGGCAGCGCGTTTTCGGTCAACTTGGGCGTGAGCGAGGCCAAGCTGACCGTCATGGGCGAGGTCGCCGAATATCACGATGCGGCGGAGAGTGGCGCGACATTGTTCCGCCGCTTTTGCGCGCGATGTGGATCGCCCCTGTTCTCGGTCAGTTCGTCGGCACCCGGCCTCGTGTACATCAAGGCGGGCACACTGGACGACACGTCGACGGTTCAGCCCGGCATGCATGTGTGGACGGCATCGAAGCAGGCGTGGGTCGGCATCGAGGCGGACGCCCTGCAATTCCAGCAGCAGCCGAGCGCAGGATGACGATGCAGAACCCGGCGGTGGCCATGCCGGTCCCGCCCCCGCTGGACCCGCCCCCGCCAGGTCCGGCGTCCGACTGCCCTGTGACGCGGTATCTCGGCCGGTCGCCGGTCGAGGCGGCAATGGGCTTCAGCGTCACGCATTGCGACCATATCACGCGTCTGGAGCAGCCTTGGCGACCGCACCTGTGCGAACCCGGATCGCGACGGCTGGATTGTGGCGCGCTGATCATCGCGGCCGACCACGCGATGGGGCATCATATTAGCCGCAGCACGCCCACGCCCGGAGCCGCGACGACGCTCAACCTGCGCCTCGACTGGCATGTCGATCTTTCACCATACGCTGGATTGAGCGTGGTGCCGCGGGTCGTCCTGCTGCACGCCGGTGTCGCGACCGCCACCGCCGACATTCGCGCGCTGGATGACGGCGGACTGGTGGCGACCGCCACCGGCGCGTTTCTGGTCGGGCGGTTTCCGGGCAACCGCACCAGCGCGGATGTCGGTGCGCCGCTGGACCTTCCACCGGTGCGATCCACTGCAGACCTGCCCGATTTCGCCGCCTTTCTGGGCTGCGTCACCGAAGAGGAGCGCCTGCATCTGCCGCCCTCGCCCGATTTCGTCGGCATGCGCCACGTCGGTGCGTTTCATGGCGGGATCAGCGGCGCGCTGGCCGAATATGCCACCCGGCCGCTGATCGACGCCTGGCGGGGCGATAGCCCGCTGCGTCGGGTCAGCTTCGAGATACGCTATCTCAAACCGTGCTTCGTCTCCGATGCCCTGACCTGCCGCGCCGCCATCCTGCGCCAAGGCCGAACGATGTGCGTGGCGGCGACCGATCTGTGGCAGAGGGGCGCGCCCGACGCGCCGAACGTCACTGCGGTCAGCACATCCGTCCGGGTGGATACATAACGGCCCCGCCCAGATGTCCCGCCTGACGATCGCGCCCAGCATGTCACGGCGCCGCGCCAGCCCGGACGCGGCATAGAGCGATGCGGCCCCTGCCCCCTTCTCCAACGGCCGAACAGGAGCCCCGATGACGGCACCAAACATCGAACCTGGCCACCCAAACGGTGCGATACGAACGGCAAGGATGATGGCGATCGCAGCGTCGATGCTGCTGGCGGTGTCGCCTGGCGTGGCGCTGGCGCAGGACGCCACCAGTATCGTCGCGTTCGATCCCGTGTCTGGCCTGCCGGTATTGCCTGACCTGGCCTATCGCGCCGACACGGCGTCTATCGCGCTGATCGTCCTGCTGGCCGGGGGCCTCGGCCTCCTCGGCTTCGCGGTTCGCGAGGCGATCCGCTACAAACACATCCTCCCGGTCACGATCGTACTCGGCAGCGTGATGCTGGTCGTGCCGGAAGTCTATGTCGACGTGCTCGGCGGCATCTACTGGCCTTGGGCGCCTGGTCACGTCGCCTTCACCATCATGGGGCGACCGATGACGTGGTTCACCGTCACCGTATGGTTCTCGGCCGGGTCGATCGGCTGCCTTGGCAGCTATGCCCTGTTCCTGCGCAACGTCAGCACGAAGGTTTTGTGGATCGCGCTCGGGGTGAACGCGCTGCTCAATGTGGCGATGGAGGAAGTGCTGCTGAACATCCCCGGCCTGTACATGTACTACGGCCGCCAGCCGCTGGTCCTGCTCACCAAGCTGCCCTTCTGGTGGGTGGGGGTGAATGGTGGCGGCATGTTCGCCGCGTCCGCGCTGCTGTATCGCTATCGCGCGCACCTGCGTGGCGTACGCGCGCTGGCACCGTTCGCGGTCATCCCGACCGTCTACCTTGCCATGTTCGGCTTCGTCGCGATGCCGGCGACGATCGTCGTCAACGGCCGTTTTTCCTGGGCGGTCACCCAGACCGGCGGCCTCGTGACGCTGGTGCTATGCACGGTGGGCGCGATGTTGGTGATGCACCTCGTTCTGCAACGCAATCCTTTCGACCCGAGCGGACACAGCCCCGCGCCGACCGGAACAACGTCGCGACCGTAACGGTCAAAGAATAGCCTGCTATTCGGGGTCCGGCTTGGCAATCAGCCAAGCCCGCAGCGCGGCGATATGGTCGGCGTTGATACCGGACTGCGCGAAATAGGGTTCGACCCCACCACAGCGCGCCGCGATCGCACCGAACGTGGCCTGCAGATACGCACGCTCGACTCCCAGCAGCGCGTCGAGCGCATCGTCCGCCACGGCATAGCCGTATCGCGCTTCGACCCGCGCGGCGATTGCCCGCTTCATCTCCGCAAAGCCGGAGGCATGGCGCGACGCGAGATAATCCGCCTCGATGTCCGCCATGTCCGCCCCGACCATGCGCAGGATCAGCGCACACAGGATACCCGTCCTGTCCTTTCCCGCGCTGCAGTGAATCAGCGTGACGCCGGGCGTCGCGGCAATGCGCGCCACTGCCGCAGCGAACAGCGACCGGTACAGTGGATCGAACGGCAATTCGGCATACAGGGTGTGGTAGAAGTCGTCGACGCTGTCCACGGTCAGCGATCCCGTGCGCAGCAGTTCGAGATGCGGCGATTCGCGCGTGCGGTCGCCGTCATGCGACAGGATGCGATCCGCCATTTCCGGCGGCCAGTCGGACAGGTCGGTCGCGCGTTCGCCAGCGTAGCGCAGATCGACGACCGTCGCGAACGCCTTTCCCAGAACCAGCGAGCGCGCGGCCGGCGTGAGGCCACCGAAATGGCCCGACCGGTACAACCGGTCGCCGCGCATCCGGCCGCCGTCGACCGCCATGTCGCCGACGGACCGGAAATTGATCAGACCATCCGTCATCGTCGCACCATGCTCCGGTAGGTTGAGTTCCCTGGCCGGGTTGAGCTCATAACCCGGCTGGGCTCAGCGCCGGACCGCGCTCAGGCGGCCGCGGCGGGCTGCGGCTTGCGGCGGACCAGCGTCTGCGGATAGGTGTATTCGAGCACGCCGGCGACGCCCCCCTCCACGCCGATCCCCGAACTCTTCTGACCACCAAAGGGCGCGAAGGGCGACAGATACTGATCGTGGTTGATGAACACCGTGCCTGTGTTCAGCCGACGCGCGACCGCAATCGCGGTGTCCTCGTCGGACGACCAGACCGATCCCGCCAGCCCATATTCGCAGTCGTTGGCGCGCGCGATCACCTCGTCGATCGAGTCGTAGCGCAGCAGCGGCAAGACCGGCCCGAACTGCTCCTCCGCCACGACGCGCGCATTCTCGGGCGGGTTGTCGATCAACGTGATCGGCACGAAATAGCCCGGACCCTCGATATCCTCGCCACCGACGATGAACGTCAGGCCCCGCTCGCGCGCATCGGCGATGATGCTCTTGACGCGCTCGTACTGCGGCCTGTTGTTGATCGGGCCGAGCCGCGTGCCCTTCACCGCACCGTTCCCGACCGTCATCCGGCGGGCGTAGTCGGCCATCGCGTCACGGATCGGTTCGTAAACGTCGGTGTGGATATACAGGCGCTTGGTCGCGATGCAAATCTGGCCATTGTTGCCGAATGCCGACCAGAACAGCTTTTCGGCGACGGTATCGACATCGACATCCGGCAGAACGATCGCGGCGTCGTTGCCGCCCAGCTCCAGCGTCACCCGCTTCAGCGAGGACGCGGCATTCTCCATTACCTTCTTGCCGATCGCGGTTGAGCCGGTGAAGCTGATCTTGTCGACGCCGGGATGCGCGGTCAGCCACGGACCGACCTCGTCTGCGCCCGATACGACGTTCAGCACGCCTGGCGGCAGCAGGTCGCGAGTCAACTCGCCCAGCTTCAGCGCGGTCAGCGGCGTGAACGGCGAGGGTTTCAGCACCATCGTATTGCCCGCAAGCAAGGCGGGTCCGATCTTGAAGCCCGACAACAGCATCGGAAAATTCCATGGCACGATCGCCGCAACGACGCCGATCGGCACGTAATGCGTCTCGACGATCCGTTCCGGACCGTCCTCGGCGACCTCGACGGGGATATCGATCGTGCTCTGCGCCTTGAGCAGCTGGCCCAGGCTGCCCACCTCGATCCGCGCTTCGAACAGCGGCTTGCCCTGCTCGCTGGTCAGCAACTGCGCGAGCGGTTCCAGATTGTCGAGCACGGTCTGGCCCAGCTCACGGACCAGTCGGCGGCGCGTCTCGATCGGCGTTGCCGCCCACGAGCCGAACGCCGCCCGCGCGCTCTGGACGGCCTGGTCCACCTCGTCACGGCTGCCTGCTGGCGCCTGTGCGATCAGTTCCTCGGTGGCCGGGTTCAGCACGTCAATCGTGGCGCCGCCCGCGACGGCGCGGCCGTCGATGGTCATGGTATAGGTGGTATTCGTCATGTCGTGCTCCTGCATGTCGCAACGTCGAAGGCTTCAGGCACCGACCCAGATCGGTGCTCGTTTCTCGATGAAGGCGCGCGGTCCTTCGGCGAAATCCTGGGTGCGATAATTGCGGTCGGCGGCCGCGCGACTGAGCGCGAACAGCTCCGCCTCGGTCAGATCGTCTGCGCGCCGAGCGACGGCCAAGCTTTCCGCCACCGCCAGCGGCGCATTGGCCGCGACACGCTCTGCAACCGCAACCGCTTTGTAAAAGGCTTCGCCGGATGGAGTCAGGTGGTTGACCAACCCCGCGGCATGCGCGCGCGTTGCCGTCACCGCCTCGCCCGTCGCGATCATCTCCAGCGCCAACCCGCGTGGCACGCGCCGTGGCAGCCGGGCCAGCCCGCCCGCCGCAGCAATCAGCGCCCGCTGCACCTCGGGCAGACCAAAGGTCGCGTTGGTGGAGGCCACGATCATGTCGCACGCCAGTGCGATTTCCAGACCGCCCGCCAGCGCCGGCGCCTCGAGGCAGGCGATCCAGAACTTGGTGCGCGGCGCCTGCACGAAGCCGGCGAAGCCACCGCGTTCGGTATAGAGCTGATCGCGCTGGCCCGCAGCGATGGCCTTGAGGTCGGCGCCCGCGCAAAAGGCGCGCGTTCCCGCCGCACTCAAAACAACCGCGACGACGCTATCATCCGCCTCCAGCGCCGCGACCGCCGCTTCCAGTTCGATCGCGAGGCGCGGCGATACGGCATTCGCCTGTGCCGGCCGGTTGAGTGTGACGCGTGCGACATGCGCGCCTTCGCGCGACACGAGGATTTCCCCGTCCGGTCCTGTCGCCCGATCCGTCATGCGAACCGCCATGTCGGGATGCCGTCGCCCCCGGTCGACACGCGGCCGGGTCGGCCGATCGGGTAATCTGCGTCATCCTCCAGCATGGCGATCTCCTGCTCGTCCACCCGCGCGAGCGTGCGGGCCTTGCCCTGATCCGTCCGCGCGACGACCACGCCGCGCCGTGCGCCTTTACGGTCGTGCACTACGGTGAACGTTTCCAGCGTGGCGGCTCCGTCGGGACGATCGTCGAACCGCGGCACCGCGCCATAGCGTGTGGCGACATCGGCCATCACCGATCCCTCGTCCCCGACCCACGGCACCTCCGCAGGCCGGCTCGACAGCACCAGCGTCGCATGCTTGGTCATGAACCCGCCCTGCCCATAGAGCAGCCCGATGCCCGGCATATCCTGTAGTGCGCGCACCATCGCCGCCGCGGCATGGGTCATGTAATTGTTGAGCGGCGCGCCGAAGAAAGTGAGCCCGCCGGTCACCGTGCACGGATGCAGGTCGTCCAGCGCGAGGCGCCGACGCGACGCCTTGGGCACGACCGGGAAGCAGGAATACAGCTCGACGTGATCGAACCCGTGCGGCGCGATTGTGAGCGCGGCGTCGAGCACCGCATCGCGGGCGACACATCCGGCATAACCGTCACGCAACAGATAATCGTCGGGCTCCTTGGCGTGATGCCCACCTTGGACGAAGGCGAGCCGACCATCGTCCAGGCCGAGTTCGCGCGCGGTCGCCAGCGACATCACGACCAGCGCGCCGCCCATATTCACGCCGATATTGGCGACCATCCGTTTGCGATAGGGCCAGGCGATGATCCGGTTATCGGGTCCCGCCGTCGCGATCTCATCCGCCGAATACGACCGGCCGTCCCACGAATGAGGATTGCGCGCCGCGACCGCAGACATGCGCGCCCACAATGCCGCACTCTCACGCAGTGCCGTATCGGGTCGCTGACACCATCCGTGTGCGGTCGCGTTGTCGTACAGGGGGTAGACGGTTACGGGGAGATGCGCGCCGATCGCCTTGGCCAGCGGGTGGGCGGTGTCCTGCCCGCGTATTGACGGCGCCGCGATCGCGGGCGGCGGGGTCCAGTCCAGCGCGACATCGCGGGCCGCCGCCCGCCCCGCCGAAAGGTGCGCCTCGCCCCCGCAGATGACGGCGATGTCGGATTCGCCACGCGCGATCCGCGCTGCGGCCGCGTGTACGAAGCGGACCGGCGTCTCGCCGCCCACTGCGCCATAATGGCGACGCGCCGGCCATATCCCCAACCGGATGCACAATTGGTCCGCCGGCGCGGCATAGGGCCAGCTGATCAGGTTGACGACGTCGATCGAATCGACACGCCCCAGCACGTCGCCATGCAACCCGTTCACCGCGCGGCGCAGCGCGGCCTCCATCAGGGCCAGCGGCTCCAACGCGTCCGTCAAATCGGTCGGTCGGTCGAGCGCCTCGCCGATCGCGGCGATCACCGGCGTGCGGGCGGGATCGATCATGCGGCCGACCGCGCGACGGGCGTCGCTTGCGGCATGTCCCGTTCCGTCATGTTCAAGCCCGCCAGAACCTCGTCGGTATGCTCGCCGAGCAACGGGGCGTGCCCCGGATCGGGCATCGCCACCCCGAAACGCACCGGCGGCTGCATTGCATGATAGCCGCCTTCACTGGGATGCGCGGTCCGGCGGAAGAAGCCGGTGGCGGAGAGGTGCGGATCGTCCTTGATGGTGGCGATGTCGCGCACCGGCATCGCCGGGATCGACGCCGCGACGAACAGCTCCTGCAACGTGGCGGTGGAATGCGCAGGCGTCAGTTCGGCCAGCCTATGGTACAGTACGTCGGCATTCTCGACGCGCAACGCCGGCGTGGCGACCCGCGGATCGTCCAGAAAGGCGGCATCGCCGAGTAGGGTCAGCACCTTCACCCAATTCTCGTCACCATAGGGCACGATGCTGAGATAGCCATCGCTGGTACGGAACGGCTGGCGGAAAGGCTCGAGCTGGCGGCGATAACCGACCGGACCGCACGCGGGTTCGAACGTGCCGCCAGCAAGGTGCTCTTCCAGCAGGAACTGAGTGAACGTCTCGAACATCGGGACTTCGACGAACTGCCCCTCCTGCGTGCGCAGGCGGTGGATGAAGGCGGCGAGCACCGCATAGGCCGCGTACAGGCCCGCGACCTTGTCGACGATCGTACTCGGCGTATAGCGCGGGACGGGATTGCCATCGACCTTGCCGGGCAAGCTCGCCAGCCCCGACGCAGCCTGGATCACGTCGTCATAGGCGGGCAGGTCGGCATAGGGGCCGCCGCTGCCGTAGCCAGTGCAATGGACGTAGATCAGGTCCCGCTTGACCGCGGTCAGGGCGTCATAACCGAAGCCGAGCCGCTCGATCGCCTTGCCACGGACATTGTGGATGAAGACGTCGCTGCCGGCGATCAGCCGCCGCATCGCCTCTGCGTCGCGATCCTGCTTCAGGTCGAGCACCACCGACTTCTTGCCGCGGTTCAGCGTCATGTGCGCTGCGCCCATGCCATAGGTCCTGGCATAAGCACCCGATCGACGCATCGGGTCGCCTTGCGGGGTTTCGACCTTGATCACCGTCGCGCCCATGTCGGCAAGGATCTGCGTACAGAACGGGCCGAAGATAATCGACGTCATGTCGATGACCTTGAGACCTTCCAGCATTCGCGGCACGCCGGTCGACATGGTGTTGAACTCCATGGGGGACACGCGGCGCGGTGTACGATGGGGACGGGCCGCCCGTCCAAGTCGCAACCCGCATCCGATCAGACGAAAATCGTCTAGGTGCCGCGGACGAACAGCCGGCGGATGGCTGAACGCTCGTCGTCGGCGCGCGCCACCAGCCACAGCGTCGTGGGTTCGGGGCCGATCAGCGGGCGCAGCCCGGGCTGCGGCGGTTGCCGCGCCACCCCGAAGAACGAGGGGATCGTTGCCTGCCCGCCGACGGTCGGCTTGAGCGGACGGCCGTCGAAACCGGTCGCGACGAGTTCGACGATGCCTTGCAACGGCGCGAACGTCTGGTCGTACAACTGGGGGTTCACCCCGCGCGGAAAGACGGCGATCGCCCGTCCGGACAAGTCGGCAGGCGCGATCGGCGCGCTGCCGAACAGCGGATCGCCGGCGACGAATTGCAAATAGCGTTGCAGCGTATCGACCGCCACCATCGCCAGCCCGGTGGAATCGAAGGGCGCGGTCGCGAAGGCGGCATCAATGTCGCCATGGCGCACCCGATCGATCAGATGCGGCGACCAGCCCACCTCCATCTCAACCGACAGCGACGGCAGATGCGCGGACAGCATCGTCAGCATGTCGCCGACCGCAGCGATCCGGCCACTATAGGGCGGTGCGCCCACCCGGAGCCGGTTTACCACGGCGCCGCGGATCATCGCCGCCTCGTTCAGCAGCGCCTTTTCCGTCGCCACCAGCCGTCGCGCATGGTCGAACATCCGCACGCCAGCGTCGGTCAGCTCCAGGCGTCGCCCGATGCGCCGGAACAGCGCGAATCCCAGGCGGTCCTCCAGCCCCTTCATCCGCTGCGACAGCCACGGCTGCGCGATGCCGAGCCGCGCGGCGGCGGCGGTAACGGTGCCTTCCTCCGCTACGACCGCGAAGTGCAGCAGCTCGCGCAGGTCAAGCCGCACGGTTGATCCCCGCACGCCCTGTTCCGGCCTGCGTCCCGCGCCGCACGGCCTCAGTCCGTGATCGAGGCCACATGGCGTGCCTCGGCCAGCGCCTCGCGTAGCGCGGCGCGGCGCACTTTGCCGGCGGCATTGCGCGGCAGCAGATCGGTAACGTGGAGCACGCGCGGCAATTTGTAGCGGGCCAGCCGTCCGTCAAGCCATTCGTGAATCGCCGCCAGCGTCAGCGTCGCACCCGATCGCGGTACGACACAGGCCGTCACCACCTGCCCCCAATGAGGATGGTCGAGCCCGATGACCGCGACATCGGCGATGTCGTCATGCAACGCCAGCAGCCGCTCGACCTCGACCGGATAGATGTTCTCGCCGCCAGAGATGATGAGGTCGCCCAGCCGATCGAGCAGGAACAGATGGCCGGTATCATCCTGATAGCCGATGTCGCCGGTGTGCATCCAGCCATCGGCGGTATAGGCATCAGTGGTGGCGGCGGGATTGTGCCAATAGCCGGCGAACGTCGTCGGCGAGCGCAGCTGGACCTCGCCCTTGAACCCGGCAGGCAGGACGCGGCCGCTCGGATCCGCAATGCGGACCTCGGTGCCCGGGATGGCCCGGCCCACGGAGGCGCGCAGTACTTCGGGATCGTCGCGTCGCTGTTCCAGCACGCAAATGTTGCCGCCCGCTTCAGTCATGCCGTAGCAATGGACGAAGCGGCAACGCAGGTGGCGGTCGGCGAGCGCCTGCAGGTCCGGCGTGATCGGGCTGCCGCCGTACATCAGCGTTTCCAGACAGCGAAGGTCGGCGGTCGCCACCGCAGGCAGTTCCAAAACGATCCGCAGCGCGGCGGGCACCAGGAAGATGCGGGTGACGCGATGCGCGCCGATCGCATGCAGGATCCCCGGCGCATCGAAGGCAGGCAGCAGGACGATGGTGGCACCGACAGCCAGCGCCTCCAGCGCGATACCGCAGCCCGAGACGTGGAACATCGGCATCGCGACCAGCACGACATCCTGCGCCCGCGTACCGATCCACCAGCGCGCCGGATCGGCACCCAACCGCGCGACATGGATTGAATAGCGTTCGTTAGTGATGACCACGCCCTTGGGGAAACCAGTGGTGCCTGATGTGTACAATTGGACAAAACCGGCGGCCGGGTCGTAGCGGGGCAGGCTTGCCGCCTCCTGCCCCGCTGCCGCCTGCGCCGCGGCCCAGCCTGTCAGCGTCGCCAGACCGTCTGACAGGATCACGCCGGCTGGCCCCGTTCCGGCACCCGTACCGCCGGGGACATGATGCGGCGCGAACTCCGGTTCGACGAACAGCCATCGCGCCTCGCTGTCGGCGAGCACGAAAGCGATTTCCTGCGCCGACAACCGCCAGTTCACCGGCACCAGGCAAGTGCCCGTGCGCATCGCGGCGAGCAGGAGCACCAAACAGGAATCGCTGTTCCGGCCGAGGTAGGCGATGCGTGTTCCCGGCGTCGTAACGCGAGCGATCGCGCAGGCAACCTGATCGGCCAGCCGGTCGAGATCGCCGTAGCTAAGTATCCTGCCTCCGAAATGGACCGCAGCGCGCGCGGAATCGCACCGCGCCACCGCGACCACCGCAGCGTCGACCGCGTTCGCTGCATTCGCAGCTCGCCACGGAGCTTCGTCCGCCGGGTGCATCACGCGAAGTACCTGTCGAGCGCGCGATGGTCGTCGATCGTCGCGCGGCACCTGGCCAGTTTGTTCAGGAACATCTGCGTGCCGCGGTCGGTGCTGAGCACGGCGTTCATCCCGATGACGACGTTCTGCAACCCGATGAACGTGCCGAACAGGAAGTCGTCGACGCATTGGTCGTACGAATAGTCCCGCACTCCTAGTTCACATAACCGCGCGTGATAGGCGCCCAGCGCTTCGTCCTGTACCGCGCGGCGCGTCTCGGTGGGCACGCTACACCCCAGGAACAGACCGGTGTCCCGCCCGGGATGCGCGGTGGCGAACGTCTGCCAGTCGAGCACAACACTGTGCCCGCCGTCGAACAGCATGTTGTCGAGGCGATAGTCGCTGTGCGTCAGCGCGGCGGGGCGGCCGGCGGCGCAGCTCCAGTCGGGATAATGCGGCGCGAAACGTTCGATCACCGTCATGTCTTCGGCGGTGAACAGCGCCTGGTGCCGCTCCTTCAGCCGCGCGACGGCGCGCGCCATATTGCCCGCCAGCACGGGCTTGAGCTCGGCGGAGATTGGCTTCAGCCAGCCATCGCGCAGCAGGTCGCTGTTCCACAGCGGCGCGTGCAGCCCGGCAAGGCCGGCCATGCATTCGATCGCCTGCGCGCGCGTGCAGCCCGTGAACTCGTCACCGGCGACGCTGTCGGGGAAATCCTCCAGCAGCAGTGAGAATTCGTCCTCCTCGTCGCTCAGCCAGGTGGCATAGGCGCGCGGTGTGCGGATCGGCAGGTCGCTGGCGAATTGCGCGTAGAAGCGCACCTCGGCACCGTAGAAGCCGGGTCGTCCCGCAATGCCGAAGCCGCGCTTGCCCAGTTGCCGGCTCGCGGGGCTGTCGCCGGTGCATTTGAAAACGACGCTGCGCGGGGTTCCCGGTGCGGGATCCGCATGGCGAAGCGCAAGGCGATAGGTGTTGCCCATCAGCCCCGACCCCAGCGGCGTCGCATCGAAGCCGGTCAGGGTCACATCGTGCCCAGCCGCGTTCAGCCGCCGTTCGATCCAGCCGGCGTCCACCGCCGCGATCGAGTGCGGCGTGTTGTCGCGGTCGATATGACGGTGGACGCCATCCAGAGCGCGGGTCAGCAGCGTTTCGTGCGCCATGGGATCAGCGCCAATTGGCATCTTGCAACCCCAGTTCCGGCCATGCGCCGGTGATTTCGGTGTTGAGAATGCCCCAACCCGTGCCCCCGGTGACCGGATCGGACACCCGGATCAGGATGTCGCGCAGCTGGTGTACCGCCTCGCACGCTGCGGGATCGCCGGTATCGGGCAGCATGTCCCCTTCCACATGCAGCGCACCGCGCGCCTCGCCGTGATAATGGCCGCCATAGCCATTGTAGAGCCCCATGCCGAGGCACACCCGCGACTGACCGGCGATCTCGATATGGATCGGCCGCTCGCTGCCGTCGCGCAGGACGAGGAGCATATGCCCGCCCAGCGGCTCGCGCGTTGCGGGGTCGTAGCGCAGGTCGAAGCGGGTTTCGCGCACGTGCTGCACCCCGCCTGAAGGGCCGGGGGCGAAGATCTTGCTTTCATTGACGATCTGCGATCCGCGCGCGCTATGGGTCTCCCAGCAGAACATGTGCAGGCGATACGGCTGGCCGTCCGGCAGCGTCAGCACGCACGGCGACCAGATCAGTCGATATTGCAGCCCGACGGGCATCCGGCCGCGGTCCGGCGTTTCCGGCGATGCGGGACCAGTATTCTGCTTGATCCCCCAACTGTGGTCGCGAAAGCCGAACCCGCCTGGCGCCTCGATCGCAATCCTCCGGCCTTCGACCTCGACCCAGCCGGTCGCCTCGGTGCACAGGACGTAGCGCATGTCCTCCTGCACCGTGCGATAGCCGCGCGTCACGACGGAGCGATCCTCCTGCCACGGCCGGTCGATCACCCGCTGGGTGATGTCGAAGCTGATCGGCTGGTGCTCGGTCGGCTCCAAGATCGCACGGGTGACCTTGAGCGGCTCCACCACCTCGAGGCGGAACGGGCCGACCGCCATGTCCATCGGCCGCGGCGCCAGCCGGCGGCTGAACCGCACGTTGCGCTGCGTGCGCCCGATCGCAATGCCCGCGAACCCGTCCATCACGTTGCGGTTGACGTATTTGCCAAGGCCCCAATGCAGCGCAAACCCGTCGTCCTTCGCGATGACGCAGCCATAGGCGCGCTCGGTCCAGGCGGGGTCGGAAGTCGCGACATTGGCGAACGTCTCGGTCGTCTGGTGGCAGAAGAGCTCGTCCGCCTCAGTCAGTTGCCCTACGGATTTTTCCAAGCGGCCTCTCCTTTTCAGCGACGATAGCGCGGCGCGCCCGTACCAAACCCGCCTAAAGGCGGGGGATCAGCCTCTTCGTACCGAATTAACCCGCTGACCTACGGAGAGGAATGATCGATGCACAATCAGGTCCCGCCCCTGGGCGATTACAATGCGCTGACGCTCAACGTGCCGCTCTGCGAGGCGGTCGAACGTGCCGGTGCGGGATGGGCGATGGATCGCATGGCCGCGCTCGGCGCGATCGTCGGCAGCCGCGAGGCGCGTCACCATGCCGTACGCACTGACAGCCATCCGCCGGTCTTGCACCGCTATGATGCCGCCGGCGAACGGATCAACCAGATCGAGCGCGATCCGTCGTGGCACTGGCTGGTAGACCGCACGCTTGATTTCGATCTTCACGGCCTGACCATGCGGCACGGCCTCTCCAATACCCATGCGGCGCGCGCGGCGATGATCCTGCTGTGGGGCGAGGTCAGCCTGCCGACGATCTGCCCGGTGTCGGCCAATTACGCGATGGTTCCCGCTTTATCGGTCGAGCCGGCGATCCAGCGGCAATGGCTGGAGGCGCTGACCACCACCGATCGCGGCAAGCTGGCGTTCGCCGGCGCGTCGATGACCGAACGGCAGGGTGGATCGGACATCCGCCAGACCGCGACCGTCGCGACGCCACAAGCCGACGGATCGTACGTGCTCGATGGCGACAAATGGTTCGTGACCTGTCCGTGGGCCGACCTGTTCCTGGTCCTTGCGCGAGCGCCTGGCGGCCTCACCTGCTTCCTCGCTGATGCCCGCCAAGGCGGCTTTTTTACGGAGCGGCTCAAGGACAAGCTCGGCTGGCACGGGCTCGGCGTCGGCGAGGTGCAGCTGCGCGGCGTTGCGGCGCAACGGGTCGGCGAGGAAGGGCGCGGGGTCGGCGCGATCATGCGAATGATCACCTATACCCGGCTCGACGTGCTGCTGGAAAACTGTGCATCGATCCGCACCGGCACGCTGCGCGCAATCCATTACGCGCGCCACCGCACGACGTTCGGTCGCCGGCTGGTTGATCAGCCGCTGATGACCAACGTGCTGACCGATCTGGCGCTGGAATCGGAGGCGGCGACCGCGGCGGGGATGCGGGTCGCGCAAAGCTATGACGTGCCGGACTCGCAATACGGCCGCATCGCGCTAACTCTGATGAAATACTGGGTTTCCAAGCGCGCGGCGCCGCACGCGGCCGAAGCGCTCGAGTGCCTGGGCGGCAACGGCTATGTCGAGGCGTCCGGCATGCCGCGGCTGTTGCGCGATTCCGTCGTCGGATCGGTGTGGGAAGGGTCCGGCAACATAGCCGCGCTCGACGTGCTGCGCGCGATCCGGTCCGGCGGCAGCGCGTTCGACGCCTTCCGTGACGAATGCTGCAAGGCGCGCGGCGGCAACAGGTCACTCGACAGCGAACTGGATGACGTGTTCGACGATGCGGTGGCCTGGGCCGCTTCGGAAGATGCGGAATGGACCGCGCGGCTGATGGTCGAACGACTGGCATTGGTGTTGCAGGCCAGTCTGCTGATGCAGACCGCGCCGAACGCGGTCGCCGACGCCTTCTGCCATGCGCGCTTGGCCAACCGCGGCGCGACCTATGGACGTGTGCCGCTGTCCAGCTTCGCAACCGAAATCCTGGATCGCGCGCTACCCGCCTGACGCAGGTTACGCCCCCGCCATACGCGCGATGGCGGCGGTGCGCGACTTGACGTCGAGTTTCTGGAAGACGTTGCGCAGATGCCATTTCACGGTAACCTCGGACACGCCCATCCGCCCGCCGATCTCGTGATTGGACAGCCCGCCGGCGACCAGCGCCATGATGTCGCGCTCCTTGCGCGTCAGGCCGGCGATCGGCGGAATGGCAGCTGGCGATCCGGGCATTCGGCCGCGCGCGACGGGCAACGGCCCTGCGGCGCCGCTGATCAGCGCAGTGACCAGCCCGGCCTGCGCGGCGGTAAAGCCCGGCCGCGTCACCTGTTCGTGCAGCATCTCGGCGATCGGCAGCAGCATTGCGCGCTCGTCGCGGATCAGCTGGTGCAGCTGCACGCCTCCGATCCCCGCCTCGCACTGCCAGAACAGCCGGCAGGCCGCGTCGCGATTGCCGTCCGCGATGGCGGCACCAACGCGGATCAGCATCGCCTCCGTCCAGCGGCGGGCGCGGCCTGCGATCTGCGTGCGTTGCACGATCGGCTGCGCGATCGCAAGCGCCTCGCGCGGGTTGCCCAGCGCCAGTAACAGCCGGGCACTGGTAAAGCGCAGATCCTCGTCGAAGCGCCGGCCGAACTGCACCTTGCCGCTGAGGGTGCGGATCTGCTCCAGTTCGTCCCGCAGCATCGGCAACCGGCTGCGATCGCCGGCCTGCAGCGTCAGTTGGATCGCCGCCACCCGCAGCATGTAGCGGCTGCGATCGCCCGACCGGCGGCCAGCGATCCGGGCGGCCCGGTCAAGCAGGCCGAGCGCGCCGTCGAGTCCATCCATGCCCAGCACGCATCGTCCCGCAGTCGACCAACCGAGCACCATCGTGTCCGATGTCGCGTGGCGCGACGACAGGTCGATGCTGCCGCTGACGAGTTCGGTCGCTGCGGCGGTATGGCCGAGCAGTCGTTCGCAGGCCGCCAGCATGATGCTGACGGTATGGCGCACCAGCCCGCGCACCGCCGGCTCCTGCAGGGTCGACAGGAGCGTCCGCTTCGCCGCATCCAGGTTGCCGCGCTCGAGGTGCAGGAACACCCAGTACATCGCGCTCCACGCGCCTAGAAAGGGCGAACGCGCCGCGACGCTGGCGCTCGTCGCCCGCTCCAGCGCCTGCTGCATGTCGGCCAGCCGAAGATCGGCTAGATGCGAGGCAGCAAGCGCGTTCGCGATGGTCGCCCGTTGCAGCGCCGAGCCGTGGTCGCCCTCCAGCCAGTAATCCGCGCCGGTGCGCACCGCGCGCAGATCGTCGCGGCCGAAATCGGCCAAGAAGTCCTCGAACTTCACGTGATCCGCGCGAATGCCCTTTGCGCCGCTCTGTTCGCGCAAAAAGGTCCCGCGGATCAGGTCATGCGCGGGGCCGCTCTGCGGCACGTTGGCCAACCCGTTGTACAGGCTGTCGCCATCGTCCTGCACCAGCAGTACGTCGCCGAAGCGTGCAAAGATCTCGTCCGACTTCGCGTCGAGCAGGTCCGCGGCCTGGTCGGGCGCGCCCGCCAGGATGTAGCTTTGCGCCGCCCTCGGCCAGTCGGTGCGGTCGCGAAAGACGTCGCCCGCCCGGGAAAATGCCGCCCTCTGGTCGGCGGGGCAATCACGCCGCCCGCGCGCGATCAGATATTCGACGAACAGCGGGTTGGGTCGTGGTGGCGGGCCGCCGGGCTTTTGCGTGCCCAGAAATGGGCAGGCGCGGATCGCCTCCTGCAGCGTCGCCGGTCCAGCATCCCCATGGATCGCCCCGACCAGCGCATCGTCGAGCGGCCATATCGGCGCGGTCAATGTGATGAACCGCTGCAGCTCGGGACGCAGCGGCGCCATCACCTGTTCGCCAAAATAGCTGACAAACTCGCGCGCATCGCCATGCATCCAGCGCGCTGCGGCCTCCAACCCGTGACCATCGCGCAGCACGTTGCGGATCAGCTGCCAGGCGCCGATCCAGCCTTCCGAGCGCCGCATCAGCATACGAAAAGCCGGCGACATCATTTCCGCCATGTCGAGTCGCAGCATCGCTGCCGCCTCGACATGAGTGAGGTTCAGATCGGCCATGCCATATTCGGCCATCCGTCCGCGCATCCGCAGCCCGCTGAGCGGGGAGTCCAGCATCCGGCTGCACGACAAGATCAGACGCGGCGATCGGGCGAGCACGTCATGCTCGGCGCGTAGCAGCATCCGCTCCAGCACCGGCAGCGGCAGCAAATCGGCATCGTGCACCACAATCAGCGCCGGCTCGCCCTCCGCCCCGCCCAAGGCCCCGCCCCATGTATCGTCCGCGACGAGCGCCTCGATCTCCGCCGCCCGCGCCGCCCCCCCACGTACCATCCGCACTTGCCGTACCGTTGCGGCACGGGCGGCGATGTCGTCGAGCACCCACGTCTTGCCAGAGGCGACCGGCGCGAACAGCAGCACCAGCGGCACGCGTGCGCTGTCGCGCAGCATGCGGTCCGCAACGGAGCGTAAACCGGGTCCTAGCTCCATGGATTCCCATCCCGCCTAAAGGAGGGGTTTTTAATGCCGATCCGGCCGTAAGGCAATCCAAGCGGCAACGCACGACCGCACGGAAAAGGTAGAGACGCGGGATGGGGATATATCGTTCGCCTTGGCTTGACGAAGAGCTTGATCAGTGGCGCGAGTCGGTGCGTAGCTTCTGCGAAGACACGCTGGCCCCGAACGAGGGTCGCTTCAACGCGCAGGGCTTCGTCGATCGCGACGTCTGGCGGCAGGCGGGCGAGATCGGCATTTTGGGCGCCGATATTCCGGCCGATCTAGGCGGCGTCGGCGGGCATTTTGGATTTAGCGCGATTGCGGCAGAGGAAATGGCGCGGGTCGGCGCCAATTCGTTCCGCGTCGCGGTGGCCATCCACGTGATCGCCGCGCATTACCTTGCGCATTACGGATCGGACGAGCAGCGGCGGCAGTGGCTGCCGGGGCTGTGCGACGGGTCGAAGCTGGCCGGCGTGGCAATGAGCGAACCGGGTGGGGGATCGGACCTGCAGGGCATGAAGACGCGGGCGGTGCTGTCCGACGGACAATATGCCGTGTCCGGGTCCAAGATCTTCATCACCAACGGATCACAGGCCGACCTGCTGGTCGTCGCGGCGAAGACCAATCCGGAGGCGCGTGCGCGCGGCATTTCGATGATGCTGCTCGACACCAGCCTGCCCGGCTTCAGCGTCGGGCGGCGGCTGGAAAAGGTCGGCCTGCATGCGTCCGACACATGCGAGCTGTTCTTCGACAATTGCCTCGTGCAGGCGGATGCGCTGCTCGGCAAGGAAGAAGGGCTGGGCTTCATCCAGATGATGGAGCAGCTCGCGTACGAACGGGTCATTGCGGCGGTCGGCTGCGTCGCCAACATGGAACAGGCCTATGTCCTCGCGCGGGACTATGCGGCGGAGCGGCGCGCATTCGGCAAGGCGCTGACCGAGATGCAGCACGTGCGCTTCGAGCTCGCCGACATCAAGACCGACGTCCTGGCCGCACGCACTTTCCTGGATCACATCATCACCCAGATGATCTCGGGCAGCGTCGATGCCGAACTCGCGTCGATGGGCAAATACTGGACCAGCGAAAAGCTGGGGCAGGTTGCCGATCGCTGCGTTCAGATCTTCGGCGGCTATGGCTACATGACAGAATATCCTGTCGCCCGGCTGTACGCCGACGCCCGCGTCGAGCGGATCTACGGCGGCACAACCGAAATCATGAAGGAGATCATCAGCCGGACGCTCTGAGCGTCTGGCCCGACCATTCGGCTCGGCCCAGAATGACTGCCGGTCGGGCGGCAACACACGACCGGCCGGCACCCGCCGACCGCAAAACAAAAAAAATATGGAGGGGATTATCATGCAAGTCTTTCGGACCGTTCGCGCACGTTATGTCCTGATGTCGACCGTTGCCGCGCTCGCGACCATGGGGGCCAGCGCCGCTTATGCGCAGGACACCGCGCCGCCCGCCGCATCGGCGACACCCGACCAAGCCACCGCTGCCCCGACGACCACGTCTGCGTCGCCCCAGGATGCCACGCCGGCCGCAGACGTCGCCACGGGCGACATCGTGGTCACCGCGAACCGCCGCGCCCAGTCGCTCAGCACGGTCGGCATGTCGGTCTCGTCGCTCGACGGGAGTATGCTGTTGGAGCGGGGCGTGGTGAGCGCGTCCGATCTGCAGAAGACGGTGCCCGGCTTCTCGGCCGCCGACACCGGCCTCAACGTGCCTGTCTATTCTATTCGCGGCGTCGGCTTCAACGATTCCAGCCTCGCGTCCAACTCCACCGTGGCCATATCGGTGGACGAGGTTCCGCTGCCCTATAGCGCGATGACGCAAGGGGCGGTGCTCGATCTGCAGCGTATCGAGGTGCTGAAGGGGCCGCAGGGCACGCTGTACGGGCAGAATGCGACGGGCGGGGCGATCAACTATATCGCCAACGCGCCGACCGACACCTTCGCCATGGGGGGACAGGTCGGCTTCGGGCGGTTCAACACCGGCACCGGCGAAATGTACGTCAGCGGCCCGTTATCCAACACGGTGAAGGCGCGCGTCGCCGTCAACGGCACGCTGGGCGGCGATTGGCAGAGAAGCTTCACGCGCGACGCAGGCTTGGGACAGGCGGCCAAAGGATCGGGGCGCATCCTGCTCAACTGGACACCGACCGACCGGCTGACGCTGGATTTCAATGCGAACGGGTGGATCGATCGGTCGGACACCCAGGCCAGCCAGCTGGTTGCCTTCCGCGCACAGACGCCGTCGAGCATCCCGCTGCTGCCCGACGTCTTCTCGTCACCGCTGACGCCCGACAATGCCCGCGCGGCCGACTGGAACCCACTGCGCGACTATGCGCGCGACGACAATTTCTACCAGCTTTCCTTGAAGGCGAACTATGACATGGGCGGCAATGTCGATCTGACGTCGATCACCGCCTATTCGCATTACGATACCCACGCCTTCAACGATCGCGACGGCATGGTTCCGATCAATTACGAATACACCACCGACGGCAACATCAAGTCGATCTATCAGGAACTGCGTCTTTCAGGTCGGCAGCCCGGCCTGAATTGGAGCGTCGGCGGCAATTACCGCAAGGATACGGTGTTCGACCAGCAGGACAACGACCTGACCCGCGCGACCAATTCCTATGCCGCGGGTACGAAGTTCAACATCGCGCGTGTGTTCAGCGATCAGGACATCAAGACTTGGGCCGTGTTCGGCGATGGCGAACTGGACATCGTGCGCTCGCTGTCGATCGTCGCGGGCGTGCGTTATACCCGCGACACCCGCGATTTCGCCGGCGCGTCGTGCGACAATGGTGCGGGCGACACGTCGGCGCTCTACACGATCCTGTCTCGCGTCTTCCGCGCCCGCGCCGGGTTGGCGCCGCTGCCGGCGATCGCACCGGGCCAGTGCGTCACGCTGTCCACCGGAACCTTCGTGCCCGGCATCGTCCGCAACCGCCTGAGCGAGGACAATGTCGCCTTCCGCGCAGGGATCAATTTCAAGCCGGTCGAAGGCTCGCTGCTCTACGCCAGCTTCTCGCGCGGGTATAAGGCGGGGTCCTTCCCCACGCTCGGCGCGGCCTTCGCGATCGGCTATGATGCGGCGACGCAGGAGCGGGTCGATGCGATCGAGGCGGGCTTCAAGACGGCGCTGTTCGATCGGCGCATCCGGTTGAACGGCGCGGTGTTCCATTACGATTATCGCGACAAGCAGCTGCGCGGCCGAATTCTCGATCCCGTCGTCGGCAACCTGTCCCGGCTGGTCAACATCCCCAGATCGACCATACGCGGCTTCGAGCTGGAGGCGACGGCACGCCCCGTCAACGGCCTGACGCTGAACGGCGCCGTGTCGTATCTGAAGACCGAGGTGAAGGAATTCATTGGCATCAACCTGTTGTCGCAGACGGAAAACTTCGCAGGCCAAACGCTGCCGTACACGCCGCCCTGGTCGGTCAATGCCGGTACCCAGTATGAATGGGGCGTCAGCGCACGGCTGAAGGCCTTCATCGGCGCCGACTATACCTATCGTAGCCGCACCTCGGGATTCCTGGGCCGTGACCCGGACGTCGACATCAAGGCCTATTCGACCGTCGATGCGCGCATCGGCATCGCCGATGCCGGCGACCGCTGGAAGCTGACCGCGTGGAGTAATAACCTGACCAATACCTATTACTGGACCTCGGCCATGCGCACTGGCGACACGATGAATCGCTATGCAGCCCGGCCAGTGACCTATGGCCTGCTCTTCGGCTTCACATACTGACCTGCTGGAAGGAACGTTCATGACCGGCATGCAACCCTGGCTGAACACCGTGGACGCGGCCTATTGGACGCTGCCCGACGATCACAGCCATGGCCTGGACCTGTTCTTCGCTGCGCTGGCGAAGAACAGGGACGGCGTCGCGGTGCGCTATCTGGCGGAAACGCTCAGCTACGGCGACCTCGACCGGATGAGTTCCGGCCTGGCGAGCGATCTGGTCGCGCGGGGCTTCCGCCCCGGCGACCGCCTTGCGGCCTATATGCAGAACGTGCCCGAATATCCCATCGCATTGCTCGCGGCGTGGAAGGCAGGCGGGGTGTTCGTGCCGGTAAACCCGATGTACCGGCTGCGCGAGCTATCGATTATCCTGGCCGATGCGCGCCCTGCCGCCATCCTTCTGGAACCGGCGCTCTATGACGACGTGCTGCGTGTGGTGTCCGCCGATCTGCGGCCGTCCATCATCTATCTTACGTCGAGCGATGCGCCCGCCTTCGCAGCAGTACCGACGCCCGCGGTAGACGATCATGGGTTCAAGGATGATGCGGGCGCCACGCCGATCGCGTCAGTCAACGCCCGCCCGCCGACGCTGGATAGCGTCACCCGCAAGCAGCCAGGCGATCCCGCCTTCCTCGTCTATACGTCAGGGACGACAGGCGTGCCGAAAGCAGCCGTCATCTCGCACGCCGCGGTCGGCCGCGGATCGGCCTATGCCGCGCGGGCCTATGAACTGTATCCTGGAGACACCATCCTCGCGCTCGCACCGCTGTTCCACATGATCGGGCTGATGAGCACGATGATGACCAGCTTCTACCTGGCGGGCACGATGGTGCTGACCTATCGGTTCGAACCGAACGCGATCCTCGCCGCCATTCGCGACACGAAGCCGGCGTTCACCGCCGCGGCACCAACCGCCTATATCGCGCTGATCGAGGCGAACCAGGACGCCGACCTGTTCCGCAGCTTCCGGTCGCTTGCAATAGGCGGGGCACCCGTCCCGCCTACGATCATCACCCGGATCAAGGCGCATTTCGGCGTCGTCGCTCAGAACGGCTATGGCATGACCGAAACGGGCGGCGCGGTCATCATCGCCCCCACCGGATTGCGCGACGAGACGCCGATCGACCCCAATAGCGGGGCGCTGGCGATCGGCCTGCCTCTGCCCGGCGTCCACGCCTGGATCGCCGACGAGGACCGCCGGCCGCTGCCCCCTGGCGCGATCGGCGAGATCGTCATCGACACGCCCACCAACATGATCGCCTATTGGAACAAGCCCGACGCCACCGCAGAGACGTTCGTGGACGGCGGGCTGCTGACCGGCGACGTCGGCTTCATGGACGAGCGTGGCTGGTTCTACCTGGTCGATCGCAAAAAGGACATGATCGTCGCTGCGGGGTTCAAGGTGTGGCCGCGCGAAGTGGAAGATGTGCTCTACATGCACCCGGAGGTAAGGGAGGTCGCCGTGGTCGGCGTTCCCGATCCCTATCGCGGCGAAACGATTCGCGCGGTAATCGTCGCCCGCTCGGCCGATCTGTCGGCGGAGGAGGTACGCCAGCACTGCCGCACGCATCTCGCGGCTTACAAGATCCCACGCGACATCCTGTTCGTGACGGCGCTGCAAAAGACCGTGTCGGGCAAGATCATGCGTACCGCCGCGCGCGACCTGCCGTCCGTCGATGACGCGCTCGGGCAGTCGGCGGCATGAACCCGTTCGACGTTTCCGGCCGGCGCATCCTCGTCACCGGCGCCTCCAGCGGGTTCGGCCGGCATTTCGCGACGATGCTGGCGGGACACGGCGCGACCATCATCGCTGCGGGCCGCCGGGTCGACGCGCTCGACAGTCTCGTGGCCGACATCGCAGCGTGCGGCGGGCAGGCGCAAGCGATGCGGCTGGACGTGACCGACGCCGCCTCGATCCGCGCCGCCCTCGATGGAGCGGGCGCGATCGACGTCCTGATCAACAATGCCGGCATCACCAACAGCAAGCCGGTGCTCGACCAAAGCGAGGCGGACGTTGACGCGATCCTCGATACCAATCTGAAAGGCGCGATACACGTCGCCATCGAGGCGGCGCGGCGGATGCGCGATGCGGGCACCCCCGGCGCGATCGTCAACATCGCCTCGATCCTGGGGGTGCGCCAGGGCGGCCACGTCACCCCTTATGCCGTGTCAAAGGCCGGCGTGATCCAGATGACCCGGCAACTCGCGCTCGAACTGGCGCGCTACGGCATTCGAGTGAACGCGATCGCGCCGGGCTATTTTGAGACCGAGCTCAACAGCGCTTTCTTCGACAGCCCGGCGGGCGCGGCCTTGGTGAAGCGCATCCCGCAGCGGCGGCTCGGCCGGCTGACCGACCTCGACGGCCCGCTGCTGCTACTCGTGTCGGATGCATCGGCCCACATGACCGGATCGGTCGTGACCGTCGACGGCGGGCATCTCGTCGGCTCGCTATAGGATAACGTGATGGTCCAGAAGGTTTATGACAGCGCTGGCGCGGCGCTCGACGGCATGGTGCGCGACGGCATGACGATCGCGGCGGGCGGGTTCGGGCTGTGCGGCATTCCCGAAACGCTGATCGACGCCCTCGTGCGCAGCGGCGTGCGTGATCTGACCATCGTGTCCAACAATGCAGGCGTCGATGATTTCGGCCTCGGCCGGCTGCTGCGCACGCGCCAGGTTCGCAAGATGATCTCGTCTTATGTAGGCGAAAACAGGGAGTTCGAGCGTCAGTATCTCGCTGGCGACCTGGAGATCGAGTTTTCGCCCCAGGGCACTCTTGCCGAACGCATGCGCGCGGGCGGCGCGGGCATCCCCGCCTTCTTCACCCGCACCGGCGTCGGCACGCAGATCGCGATCGGCAAGCCGACTGCCGACTTCGATGGGGAGCTCTATGTGATGGAACGCGGAATCGTCGCCGACCTGGCGATCGTCAAGGCGTGGAAGGCCGATCCGTACGGCAATCTCGTCTATCGAAAATCGGCACGCAACTTCAATCCGATGGCCGCAACCTGTGGCCGCGTGACGATCGCCGAAGTCGAGCAGCTGGTCGATCCCGGCGCAATCGACCCCGACCACGTCCACACCCCCGGCGTATTCGTCCAGCGATTGATCCGCGCCACCTGCAACGAAAAGCGGATCGAGCAACGCACCACAAGGAGCGCGCACGCGGCATGAGCTGGACACGCGATCAAATGGCCGCCCGCGCCGCGCAAGAGCTGCGCGACGGCTATTACGTCAACCTGGGGATCGGCATTCCGACGCTGGTCGCCAACCACGTCGCCCCCGACATCGACATCACGCTGCAATCCGAAAACGGCATCCTGGGCTTGGGTGCGTTTCCGACTGAAGCCGAGGTGGACCCGGACATCATCAATGCCGGCAAGCAAACGGTCACCGAACTCGACCGGACCAGCTATGTCTCGTCCGCCGACAGCTTCGGGATGATCCGCGGCGGCCATATCCAGCTGTCGGTGCTGGGCGCGATGGAGGTCGCGGAGAATGGCGATCTTGCCAACTGGATGGTGCCGGGCAAGATGGTGAAAGGCCCCGGTGGAGCGATGGATCTGGTCGCGGGCGTGCGGCGAATCATCGTGCTGATGGACCATCTCGACAAGGCGGGCAGCCCCAAGTTTCGCCGCGCCTGCACGCTGCCGCTGACCGGTACTAATGTCGTGGACATGGTCATCACCAACCTGGCCGTGTTCGAACGGCCGGACCGCGCGTCGCCCTTCCGCCTGATCGAACGCGCGCCCGGCGTGACGCTCGACCAGGTGCGCGATGCGACCGAAGCCCGTTTCGAGGTATCGCCCGCATGATCCCTTTCGTTTCCGACCGCGCCACCGCGATCGCCGACCGTGTCGAGGCGTTCGTGCGCGATATCGTGATCCCGTTCGAACAGGACGTGCGGTTTGAGGTTCACGGCCATGGCCCCCCCGCCGAACTGGTCGCTGAGCTGCGCGCGCGCGCGCGCGAGGCCGGCGTGCTCACCCCGCACATCCTCGCCGACGGCACGCATTTGTCGCAGCGCGAGACGGCGGTGGTGCTGATCGCGTCAGGATTGTCCCCGCTCGGTCCGGTCGCGGTCAACACGATGGCACCGGACGAGGGCAACATGTTCCTGCTCGGGCATGTCGCCAATGACGAGCAGAAACGCCGCTTCCTCGCCCCGTTGGTGGACGGCAGCGCGCGCTCCGCCTTCTTCATGACCGAGCCGGCGGTTGAGGGCGGCGCCGGGTCCGATCCTTCGATGATGCAGACGCGCTGCGTGCGCGACGGCGACGATTGGGTGATCGACGGGCACAAGACCTTCATCACCGGTGCGCGGGGCGCGCGCGTCGGCATCGTCATGGCGCGGACCCCCGAAGAGGGGGCGGGCCAGGCCTGCCTGTTCCTCGTCGACCTGCCCGATCCGGCGATCCGCATCGAGCGCGTGCTCGACACGATCGACAGCTCGATGCCCGGCGGCCATTCGCTCATCGCCATCGATGGTCTGCGCGTGCCGGCATCGCAAATGCTGGGCGAGGTCGGCGACGGATTCCGGCTTGCACAGGTCCGCCTCAGCCCCGCGCGCCTGTCGCACTGCATGCGCTGGCTCGGCGCGGCGATCCGCGCCCAGGAGATCGCGACCGAGTACGCCTGCCGCCGCCGCGCCTTCGGCACGCTGCTGATCGACCATGAGGGCGTCGGCTTCATGCTGGCGGAGAACCGCATCGACCTGCAACAGTCCGCGCTGATGATCGACTGGTGTGCGGGCGTGCTCGACAGCGGCTCGCTCGGCACCACCGAAAGCTCGATGGCGAAGGTCGCGGTGTCGGAAGCGGTCAGCCGCATTGCCGACAAATGCGTGCAGGTGATGGGCGGGACCGGCGTGTCGGGCGATACGGTCGTGGAGCAGGTCTATCGCGAGGTGCGCGCCTTCCGCATCTACGACGGGCCGACCGAGGTGCACAAATGGTCGCTCGCCAAGAAAATCAAGCGCGAACGCCTGTCTAGGAACCATCCATGAGCGCGGATGACAATGTGGGCGTGACCGCGGTCCGCGCCGGCTTCGCGATCGACGAGGATGCGCTCGGCCGGTGGATGTCGGCCCATGTCTCGGATTTTGCCGGGCCGATCGTGGTCGAGCAGTTCCGCGGCGGGCAGTCCAACCCGACCTATCGCATCACAACCGGCAACGGCCGATATGTCCTGCGCCGCAAGCCGCCCGGCCCGATCCTGAAGGGCGCACATGCGATCGAGCGTGAGGCGCAGGTCTTGCAGGCGTTGGCCGGAACCGGGGTCCCCGTGCCGCAGGTGCATGGCTTGTGCGCCGACCCGGCGGTGATTGGATCGCCCTTCTACGTCATGTCCTTGGTCGAGGGACGCATTTTCTGGGACGCAACCATCCCCGGCGTCGCCGCGGACGAGCGTGCCGCGCTGTTCGACGCGATGAACCAGACGCTCGCACAGTTGCACATGGTCGACATCGATGCCGCCGGGCTGACCGATTTTGGACGACCGGGCAATTATTTCGAACGGCAGGTGCGCCGCTGGTCGCAGCAATATGCCGAGGATATCGACGCCGGACGCGACGCCGACATGGACCGGGTGATCGACTGGCTGCAGCAAAACATCCCCGACGATGACGGACGCGTCGCGCTGACCCATGGCGACTTCCGCATCGACAACATGATCTTTCACCCCAGCGAACCGCGCGTGCTCGCGGTACTCGACTGGGAATTGTCGACGCTGGGGCATCCGGGTGCCGATTTCGCCTATCACGCGATGATGTACCACATGCCGCCCGACATCGTCGCGGGGCTGGGCGGCCACAACCTTGCCGGAACCGGCATCCCGAGCGAGCGGGACTATGTCGCGGCCTATTGCCGGCGCAGCGGGCTCGACGGCCTGCCCGACTATCCCTTCTACCGCGCCTTTGTCGTGTTCCGGCTCGCAGCAATCTTCCACGGCATCAAGGGGCGCGTAATCCGGGGCACCGCCGCCTCCGCGCAAGCGCAGGAACGCGCGCGCGCCCTGCCCCGGCTGACCGCGCTGGCATGGCAACAGGTTCGCGCGGCCGCTGGCGACGGCGTCTGACCCCTTCTCGAACACAGGACACGACATGGAACCCATCTACATCCTATCCGGCGTACGCACCGCGATCGGCGACTTCGGCGGAAGCCTGAAGGACTTTTCACCCGCCGATCTCGGCGCGCTCGTCATCGCCGAGGCGGTGCGGCGTGCCGGCATTGACAGCGCGGACGTCGATCATGTCGTGATCGGCAACGTCATCCCTACCGTGCCGAAGGATGCCTATGTCGCGCGGATCGCGGCGGTGCGCGCCGGTATCCCGGTCGCGGCCCCCGCGCTGACGCTCAACCGGCTGTGCGGATCGGGGCTGCAGGCGATCATCTCTGCCGCGCAGATGATCGCGCTCGGCGATGCCGATCTGGCGGTCGCCGGAGGCGCGGAAGTGATGAGCCGCGCGCCGCATGTCGTCCCCGCGCTGCGCTGGGGACAGAAGATGGGGCCGGCCACGATGATCGACGCGATGGTCGAGGTGCTGAGCGATCCGTTCGAAGACATCCACATGGGCGTCACCGCCGAGAATGTCGCGACCCGCTTCGGTGTCGATCGCGCGGCGCAGGACGCGCTGGCGGTCGAAAGCCACCGCCGCGCCGCACAGGCACAGCAGGAAGGCCGTTTCGACAGCCAGATCGTCCCCATCGAGGTGCGCGAGAAGGGCGGGACGCGCACCTTCGATCGTGACGAGCACGTCCGCGGCAACACTACGCCTACCGATCTTGCCGGGCTGAAGACGGTGTTCAAGAAGGACGGCACCGTCACCGCGGGCAATGCCAGCGGTATCAACGATGCCGCCGCCGCACTCGTCCTGGCGTCTGCCGCGGCGGTCGCCGACCGGGGTCTGACGCCGCTCGCGCGCATTGTCGGCTGGGGCTTTGCCGGTGTCGACCCGGCCATCATGGGCATCGGTCCGGTTCATGCCGTTCCCGCGGCGCTGGCGAAGGCGGGCCTATCGCTCGACCAGATCGACGTCATCGAATCCAACGAGGCGTTCGCGGCGCAGGCGTGCGCAGTGGCGACCGCACTCGGCTTTGATCCCGCCCGTACCAACCCCAATGGCTCGGGCATCAGTCTGGGCCATCCGATCGGCGCGACCGGGGCGATCCTGACCGTCAAGGCCATTTACGAGCTACAGCGGACCGGCGGCCGCTACGCGCTCATCACCATGTGCATCGGTGGTGGCCAGGGCATCGCGCTCGTCGTGGAACTCGTGGCGCCCGCCACGGCGGCATGATCGGTCACGCGGCGCGGTGCTTGGCCACGGTACCCCGCCGCGTCAGGCCGGGCGTGCGTCCAGCACCGCCTGCGCGCCCGTTATGAAGACGTCGATGCTGAACGCGATCTGTTCGTCGCCATAGGTGTCGTACCCATGGTTCAGGATGCGCACCAGATTGGCGAACTTGCTGGCATCCAATCGCTCCAGCGCCTCGCGCAACGCCCGCGGGCGCGGGCGTTCGTCTGCGCCTTCCGCCTGCATGACGTCGCGCGCGTGCCCCAGACATAGCGTCGACAGCATCGTGACCAGCCGGACCGCGGCTTCGTCGGCGAACCCTGCCTCGAAGAAGCGCGCGAACAGGCTTTCGGACGCCTCGAGCGACCATGTCGTCAATGGTTCCTCGAACCACAGATGCTCCGACAAGGTACCCAGCGACAGCGCGCTCTCGACGAAGCGCCTGGCATAGATGCGTGACGCCGCGCGCCAATCCTCGGCCGCGCGGACCGCGTCCGGCGAGAATTGATCCGCGAAAGCCTTGTGCGCGAGAATGGTGAGCAGCGCTTGCCGGTCCTTCACGTAATAGTTCAGCGCTTTCCGATCGACGTTCAGCGCGGCGGCGAGGCCCTGCATCGTCAGCGTCTCGCTGTCGAGCGCCTGCGCGGCGCGGACGATCTGATCGAGGTCGAGGCCCGCCCGTTGGCCGCGTGCGCGGGCATTGTGGCGCGTCGTCATGGATGTGCATCGCCTGTCATGAATGGTCGCCGCCTCCTGTCCCACCCGCCGACCAAAGCCAAGCCCAGATCTGCCAGGCGACATTGTCACCCGCCGCGATGCTCGCTTGACATGACGCCCCATAAGGCGAATATTCCCGCGCGGGAATAAGAGAGGATCCTCCCATGACAGCGCAAGCGCAGACCGATCTCCGCACCAGCAGCAACGGCGTCAGCCGCGAAAAGCTTTTGGGTCCGGCGGCGCGATGGCGTCGCCATGGCGAGCCGACATTGGCCGGGTCCGCTCCCGGCGTCGACGACGGGGTATTCGGCCCCGGATCGATCGCGTGGGAAGTGTTGCTGCATCCGGCGACCATCGTCTTCCAGTCCGCTACGCAATTCATCCTGCAACTGACCTACAAGCCTGTCTTCGCCGGCGTGCGCGATCACGACCCGATCTCGAAGAAGGCGCGGCTCGGCAAGCTGACGATGTTCGACGCCTTCGAGCGGGGACAGCGTAATTCGGGCATTCATGCGCCGATGTGGTTGGGCGACACCGATACGGCGAACCGCGTCGCCGGGCATCTCATCCGCATTCACGAGAAAGTGAAGGGCGACATTATTGACATCGGCGCGCCCGAGCTCGGAGGCTATCAGGCCAATTCGCCGCGCGATTCGATGTGGGCCGCGCTTACCGAAATGCACACCATGTTATGGGCCTATGAACGGCTCGCCTTTCGTGGGTTCGGCCTGCCCCGCCGCCTGCCCGATCAGGTGCGTGACGACTATATCCGTCTGGTCAAGAACTACTGCCGGCTGTTCCCGCATGAGGAGCGCGACCTGCCCGGATCGATGGCGGAGTTGGAGGCTCTCTACGCCCGCGACGCCGATCTGTTCGGGGGTACCAAGACGCTGACGATCATCCCTGAAACGGGCCAGGATTTCCTCAAGCTCTGGCACGATTCGGTCCTTCAGAACTACGATCCGTCTCAGTTCCGGGTGAAGGTGCAGCTCTTCTTCCAGAACAAGCTACTCAAATTGCCCGCGCTGGCGGCTGTTTCGGGCCGGACGCGGCGCAATGCGGGGATTTCGCCGGCCAAGGAACGGGCCATCCTGCTCGCCCGGTGGCTGCTGCTGCCGATGATCTGGGCGGTCCAGCAGGGGCCGATCGAACGCTACTTCATGCGGATGATGTGGGGACCCGATGGCGTGAAGCTGGTCATGGAAGCGCGCAAGCTGCACGCCCAAGCCAAAAAGCGCGCCCGCGCGGCACAAGCGGGCTGATCGCGCCGTCATCCGGCGAGACGCGCCCAAAGCCCCGGAAGCGACGCCGGGACTTGAATGTTCGTGCCCGTGAGCAGGCGAAGCTCACGCGGTACCACACGCTTAAAGCCAGACTTGTCATCCGAGCTAGACGATGCAGCGCCTCATCAGGCCGATGACGATGGTGACAAGCAAAGCCGCGGACGAGCGGACGTGTTTACGCGGACAGCGGAAGGAACAACAGTCGCGGCCGTGCCGAGATCATCTTCGGCCGTCTCAAATATTGGCGCCGCATCGCGACCCGCTACGATCGCTGCCGGCCGCTTTCTTCTCAGCCGTGACGCTCGCCGCCGCCGTCATCTTGTGACTGTGATCCACAAGCCGTGACCCGAAGCTGCTCGCAGCCGGGGACAAGCCTGCCAAGATCGCCAAACTACCACAGCTTGGGCTCTCGACCTTCTACCGCCATTGTCCCGCTGGCGCTCACTCTCCCGATCGAGGATCGTTGCTCGGGAATGCGGAGGACGTCCCTAAGCCCGTTGCTGGCACCAACGGAGAAGCAAGCATAGTTCTGCTTGCGGGGTGCTATGCGCCTTTCTATCAGCATTAGGTCGCGAAAAACGGCGCTTGCGGAGGTTCACGCTTCCAGAGGCCGCAGACACGTCCGCCGCGCCTCGCGCAGCAGGCCAGCGTAATCCGAGAACGTCCGCCGGCATCGTGAGATGTCGCAGCGGAAGGGGAGCGCGCATATGCAGAAGACGATCGGCATCATCGGTGCGGGACTGGGTGGCCTGACGCTCGCCAGTGTCCTCCATCGTAACGGAATTGGGACGACCATCTACGAGGGCGAACCTTCGGCGACTGCCCGATGGCAGGGCGGTCTGCTCGACATGCATAAGAACAGCGGCCAGCCAGCGCTGGAGGCAGCAGGTCTGTACGATGCCTTTTTGAAGCTTGTCCGTCTTGGCGAAGATGCCAAGCGCGTGGTGGACAGCAATGGCTTCATCCTGTTCGACGCACCGGGAAGCGCAGCGTCCACGCGCCCGGAGGTCGAGCGCGGCGAGCTGCGCACGTTGCTGATGGGCTCGCTTCCCGCCCAGGCCATTCGCTGGGGCCACAAGGCCGTGTCGTTCTTTCCGCTCGGAAACGGTCGCCATCGCATCGCCTTTGCCGATGGCACCTCCGAAACGGTCGATATGCTGGTCGGCGCGGACGGTGCCTGGTCCAAGGTTCGGCCGCTCGTCTCTGAAGCGAGACCGATCTACTCCGGCACCTGCTTCATCGAGATCGCATTGACCGGGAGGGATCCGGCCGACGCAGCCAGTATCGCAGCGATAGGTAACGGCACGATGATGGCGCTAGCACCGGGCAAGGGTATCATCGCGCACCGCCATGCAGACGGCAGCGTGACGGGTTATGTCGCGCTCAACAAGCCGGAGGCATGGGTCCGCTCCGTGGATTTCGATAACGTGCCGGCGGGTCTGTCCTTCCTCGCGCAACAGTTCGTGGGCTGGACGCCTCACCTCACCCATCTCATCATTAACAGCATCGCCGCGCCGACGATCCGCCCCATCTATGCGCTCACACCCGGGGTGAAGTGGTCGAGGATACCTGGCGTGACGCTGATTGGCGATGCGGCGCACCTCATGTCGCCTTTCGCGGGGGAGGGTGCCAACCTCGCGATGTTCGATGGCGCCGAGTTAGCTCAAGCGATCATAAATCATGGCAATGATCATGAAGCCGCCCTTTCTGCCTACGAGGCGGCGCTGTTCCCACGCAGCAGGGATATCGCGCGACTGTCAGACGACAACCTGTCGCTGTTTTTCGGTGATGGCACCCCCCACAGCGTGGCCGAGATGTTCAGGACGCTTGTCCCGCCAGGCTCGTGACAGGCAGGGCGACCCGGGGGGATTCGCCATGCGCGGGCTCATCGCGTTGCTCGCAGGCAATCACGATGACCAGACGACTGCGCTCGCGACGATCTCCTGTCTTGCCTGAACGCTGCGACAAGCGGGCAGAGCGTCGGGCGCCACAAATGGGGCCTGCCATGAACACTCTTGTACCGACTTTTGCCTTCAGCCCGCTACACCAGCGCCTCATTGATGAAATGGACATAGGGCGGTTCCTGTTTATGCTGATGGCCGCCTTGTCGCGCAAGGCAGGCCTCGCCACATCCGTTCGCGCCATTGATTATATTGACACTCTGAGTGCCAATATATTATCGGGTTCCGGCTTCATCACCGGAGAGCATCATCATGAAGACAGCATTGCGCGTGATCCTGACGAGCTGGGTCCTGCCGTTGTCGAGCGTTTCCGCGCCCGCGCAAAGCCTGGAGGATATCAAGGCGCGGTTTGCGGCGGCCGACGCCGATCATGACGGCAAACTCACGATAGCCGAGGCGAAGAAGGGCCTGCCGCGGATCGCCGCCAACTTCGCCAAAATCGACTCGGCAAAGAAAGGGTATCTGACGCTCGACGAGGTGCTGGCGGTCGCCAAGCGGCGGTGAGAACCAGGAGCGGCAAGCGCCATGTGGCGTCATCCTGACAGCCGAACGGCTAGCGGGCTCGCTGCCGCGCTGCTGCTCGCGGCCTGTTCGACCGGCGGGCTGATGCGGCCGCTACCGACGCCGGTCGCGAACGGCTGGTCGGCGCAGGCGGGGCCGGAGGTCGTGCCGCCGCGCGCCGACTGGTGGCGCGCGCTGAACGATCCGACGCTCGACGCGCTGGTCGTCCACGCGGTCGAGACCTCGCCCAATTTGCAAAGCGCCGCCGCCAAGGTCGCGCAGGCATCGGCGCAGATGCAGATCAGCGGCGCCGCGGTGCTGCCGCAGCACAGCATTGGCGGGTCGCTGAACCAGTATCGGCTACCGCCCGAAGTGGCAGAGAAGCTCAAGGGCATCGACCCCGATATCGTGCTCGGCCGGGTCCAGATCGGCAGCCAGTGGGAACTGGATTTATGGGGCAAGGCAAGAAATGCCAAGCGCGCCGACGCCTATGGCTATCTTGGTGCGCAGGCGGCGTATCGGGCAGCGCTCGTCTCGCTGATCGGCGACCTCACGGCGGCTTATGTCGACGTCCGCGCCGCCGAGCGCCGGCTGGCGATCGCGCAGCAGCAAGCCGCGATCCGTGAGGCCGGACTAAAGTTGGCGAAGGCGCGGCATCGCGACGGTACGAGCGACGGCGGCGACCCGGCGCAGGCGCGCGCGCTGGCCGGGCAACAACAGGCAGTGGTCGCCACCCTCGCCGATGCAGTGACGCAAGGCCGGGCCAAGGTCGCCCTGCTCGCCGGGATGCCCGTGCAGCAGGCGGCGCCCCTGCTCGACACGCCGGCCGCTATTCCGGCCGCGGGCGCAGCGACCGACCCCGGCCTTCCCCGCGACCTGCTGCGCGCCCGGCCCGACGTGATGCAGGCCGAACTGGCGGCGCGGGCGCAATATGCCCGGCTGAAAAGCGCGAAGGCGAGCCTCTATCCCTCATTCGCCCTCAGTGGTTCGCTGGGGCTCAGCGCGACGACGATCGGCAAATCCTCGCTGAGCGATATCTTTAGCTGGGACAAAAGGCTGATCACCAACGGTCTGTCACTGACCATGCCGCTGTTCGACCATGGCCGCCTGGCCGGACAGGTCGAGGTGCAGGACGCCGCGTTCGAACAGGCGATCCAAGCCTATATGCAGGCGGTGCTGGCCGCACAGCACGACGTTGAAAGCGCCTTGTCACAACAGCGCGCCGCGCAGGCGAGCCTGACGCTGTTGCACGGCGTTGCCTCGGACATGCGTCGGCAGGTTACGCTGGCGGAGGCGCGCTACCGTCGCGGCACCGGCACGCGGCAGGATTTGCTGACCGCGCAGGTCAACGCGCTCGCCGCCGAGGATGCGGTCGCCCAGGCCCAAGGCAACGCGGCGACGGCCTATGTCGCGCTCCAGCGCGCGCTGGGGCTGGGCGCGGGCGTGCCGGGGATGCCGCCGATGCTGTCGCCCGACACCCGCCAACGGATGGAGGAGCGCACCCGCTGGGGTGAGCGCCTGTCCGCCCTTTCCGGTGGGGCGTCTGCTGCGCTGGCCGAAGCTGTGAAATGAGGATCATGTACTACCCGTTTTCCTTGCGCGCATCACTGGCGATCACGCTGGCGCTGGCTGGCTGCCACCGCTCGCCATCGTCCAACACGAGTCCGCCGCCGCCGGTGACGGTCGCGCATCCCCGCATCGGCGCGGCTGTGGACGACGTTGCGCTGACCGGCACTGTCGCTGCGTCCGCCTCGGTCGACCTGGTGGCGAAGGTGTCGGGCACGATCGTCGCCAAGGGGTTCGCCGATGGCAGCTTCGTGCAGCGCGGACAGACGCTGTTCCGCATCGACCCCGCCACCTATGCCGCGCAACTGGACGCGGCGCGCGCCAAAGAGGCGCAGGCACGTGCCGATTACGAACGGCAGAGCCTGTTGCTGACCGACGACGCCACCACCCGCGCCAATGTCGATGCCGCGCGCTCGACGCTGGCACAGGCGAGCGCGAGCCGCCGGACGAGCGAGATTTCGCTGCACGACACGGTGGTGCGCGCGCCCTTCTCCGGCTGGATCGGCGCGGGCAATGTCGATGTCGGCGCGTTCGTCGGCGCAGGATCGGTCAAGCTTGCGACCGTCCAGCGGATCGACCCCGTATTCGTCGATTTCAGCATGGGTGAACGCCAGTTGCTGGCGCTGCCCGGCGGCTGGCAGACAAAGGGTCGTCCGGTCGCGGTCGGGCGGGTCGATCAGCACGACTATCCCTATCAGGGCAAGCTGGATTTCAGCCAGAAGGGCATCGACGCCACGACCGGAACGCAGACGGTGCGGGCGGTGGCGGCAAACGGCGGCAGCGCGCTGCTGCCAGGCATGTCGGCGCGGGTGCGGATCGCCGCGCCCGCCGCCGCATCCGCCATGCTGCTCCCCGATACCGCGATCCAGAGCGATCCGCTGGGCGACTATGTGTTGGTGGTTGACGCGCAACGCCGCGTCCAGCGGCGCGACGTCACGATCGGCGCGGCACATGGCGGCCAGCGCGTCGTCACCGCCGGGCTGTCGCAGCGCGACTGGGTGGTGGTCGACGGTCTCGCCAATGTCCGTATCGGCCAACCGGCCGAGGTCCACCGGACGGCCCTCAAATGATCGCGCGTTTCTTCATCGATCGGCCGGTCCTGGCCAATGTCATCGCGATCCTGATGATGGTGATCGGCGGCATGGCGATCTTCGCGCTACCGGTGACGCAATATCCCCCGATCGCGCCACCAACGATCCAAGTTACCGCGACCAGCCCCGGCGCCAATGCGAAGACGGTCATGGAGACGGTCGCGCTGCCCATCGAGCAGCAGGTCAACGGCGTCAAGGACATGCTCTACATGCAATCCAGCGCGACCAATGACGGTCAATATTCGCTGCTTGTCACCTTCAAACCCGGCACCGATCCCGATACCGCGCAGACCTTGGTGCAGAACCGGGTGGCGATCGCCACGCCGCAGCTTCCCGCCGCCGTCCAGCAACAGGGCGTCGTCGCCCGCCAGAAATCGACCGCGATCCTCCAGATGGTCGCCCTGACCTCCAGCGACGGGCGCTATGGCAGCCTGCCGCTCGCCAATTACGCGACCGCGCGGCTGCGCGACCAACTGGCGAGGCTGCCCGGCGTCGGCGACGTGCGGGTATTCGGCGCGGGCAGTTACAGCATGCGCGTCTGGCTGAACCCGGCGGCGATGTTGGCGCGCGGTCTCAATCCCGGCGATGTGGTCGCCGCCATTTCGCAGCAGAGCCAGACCATCGCCGCCGGGCAGATCGGCGGGCCGCCCGCTACGGGCGCGCAGCCGATGCAGCTGACCGTCAACCTCGACGGCCGGTTCGACCGGCCGGAGGATTTCGCGAGCATCATCGTCAAGTCGAGTAACGCGCCCGGTGCGCCGCTGACCCGGCTGGGCGATGTCGCGCGGGTCGAACTGGGCAGCATGTCCTATGGCCAGTTCTTCCGCTTCGACGGGCGTTCCGCGGCGGGCCTCGCCATCTATCAGTCGCCCGACGCCAATGCGCTGCAAACGGCCAAGGCGGTGCGCGAGACGATGCAACGGCTGTCGGGCCAGTTCCCGACCGGCCTGACCTATGCCATCCCGCTCGACACCAGCCTGTTCGTCAAGGCGTCGATCGACGAGGTCTACAAGACGCTGATCGAGGCCGGGCTGCTCGTCCTGCTCGTCATCCTGCTGTTCCTGCAGGACTGGCGCGCGACCCTGGTGCCGGCGACGACGGTGCCGGTAACGATCATCGGCGCCTTCGCGGCGATGGCGGCAATGGGCTTTTCGATCAACCTGTTGACACTGTTCGCGATGGTGCTGGCGATCGGCATCGTCGTCGATGACGCGATCGTCGTGGTCGAGGGCGTGACGCAGCAGATGGAGGCAGGACTCGCGCCGCGCGAGGCGGCTGATGCCGCGATGCGCCAGTTGCTCGGGCCGATCATGGGCATCACCCTCGTATTGATGGCGGTGTTCCTGCCCGCCGCTTTCCTGCCCGGCGTCACGGGGGAGATGTACCGGCAATTCGCGCTGGTCATCGCCGCCACCGCGTTCCTCAGCGCGATCAACGCCCTGACGCTCAAGCCGACGCAGAGCGCGACATGGCTGCGCGTCCGCCGTCGCGCACCCGATGACGGTGGCAAGGGGCCGCTTGCCCGCTTTCGGCGCGCCTTCGATCGCGGCTATGGCGCGGCGGAGCGGGGTTATCTGGGCCTGATCGCGCGGATCGTGCGGCGCAGTATGCTGTCGACCATGATCCTGCTCGGCCTTGCCGCGCTGGCGATCATCGGAGTGGCGCGCGCACCGACCGCCTTCATCCCGACCGAGGATCAGGGCTATCTGCTCGCCATCGCCCAATTGCCGCCGGGCGCCTCGCTCGACCGCACCGGCATGGCGCTGGCGGCAATGGAGAAGGCGACGCGAGCCGTGCCCGCTATCGACCACAGCATCGTCATCGGCGGCATTTCCGCGCTCGATAACAATGCCTCGCTCGCCAACGGCGGCATCCTCTATGTCGTGCTGAAGCCCTGGGAGGAGCGGGCGAAAATGCCCGGCGGCGATCTGAAATCGGTCTATGATGCGCTCCACCGCCGCTTCCGCGAAATCCAGCAGGCGAATATCCTGCTGACCGTGCCGCCCTCCATCCCCGGCCTGGGCCTGTCGGGCGGGTTCCAGATGCAGACCGAACTGATCGACGGCAGCCAGGATTTCCACCGGCTGGCGGAGGCGACGCAGGCGATCGCCGACAAGGCCGCGCATGAGCCCGCCATCCAGCAGGCGTTCATGCCCTTCCGCGCCGACGCGCCGCAACTAGCGGTAACGATCGATCGCGAGCGTGCGCAGACGCTGGGCGTCGCGCCGGGCGACGTGTTCCAGGCGCTGTCGGCCTATCTCGGTTCGGCCTATGCCACCCGCTTCGCGCGCTTCGGCCAGAGCTATACCGTCTTCGTGCAGGCGCAAGCGGAGGCGCGGATGCAGCCGCAGGACATCGATGCGCTGTCGGTACGCAGCCGCAGCGGCGCAATGGTGCCGCTGTCCGCGTTGGCGAGCGTCCGCCGCACGACCGGGCCGTCGCTGATCGGCCTCTACAACCTGTTCCCGACCGCCGCGATCAACGGTGCCGCCGCACCCGGTTACAGTTCGGGCGAGGCGCTGGCGGTGCTCGAGCGGATCGCGCGCGAGACGCTGCCGACGGGCATGGACTATGCCTGGACCGGCCTGTCCTATCAGGAGAAGCTGGCCGGGAGCGCGGCGGTGATCGCCTTCGCGCTATCGGTGCTGCTGGTCTATATGGTGCTGGCGGGGCAATATGAGAGCTGGCTGCTCCCGCTGGCGGTGATCGGGGCGGTCCCGCTGGCGCTGCTCGGCACCGTCGCGGTGCTGATGGCGGTGGGCTTGCCCAACAACATCTATGTGCAGATCGGGCTGGTCCTGCTGGTCGCGCTGTCGGCCAAGAACGCGATCCTGATCGTCGAGGTCGCGCGCGAACACCGTCTGGCCGGCGGGTCGCTGGAGGCAGCGGCGATCCATGCCTGCAAGACGCGTTTCCGCCCGATCGTGATGACCTCGCTGGCGTTCATCCTCGGCGTCGTGCCGCTGATCCTGTCGGACGGCGCGGGTGCGGCGGCGCGCAAGTCGATCGGCATCTCGGTCTTTTCGGGCATGATCGCCTCGACTTGCCTGGCGCTCTTCTTCGTGCCGGCGCTGTTCGTCGTGCTCAGTCGAATGTCTGAGCCTCGTCAATCGAGGGAGTCGGGGAGGGCCGCCAGCTGACGCGTCATCATTGCGTGCAGCACAGCGCGCGCGTCGTCCACGTCCAGTCCCTGTTCCTGCCGCAGCCGCCGCCAGCTCGGGAAACCTAGCATCAGGTCCAGCGCATGGAGCGTGACCGTGTCGGCGATGACCGCCGCGGGCAGCACCGCACGCAACGCTGCGGTCTCCATCTGGTAACTTTTCGCCAGTCGCGCCTGGACGAAATCGGACTGCCGCTGCACCAGCAGCGAGACGAGTCGATAAGGCATGATTTCCTCGAAGATGCGGGCACGCCGATCGATCATCTCATGCAGCTTGTCGCGCCAATGCCGCGACTGGAAAGCAGCGGTCGCCATCGGCATGACGATCCGAGCGATGTTGCTGCCGATCTCGGCGTAGAGGGAATCCATATCCTCGAAGTGCCGGAACACGGTGCGCCTGCCTACGCCGGCGCGCGCGGCAACGTCCTCAGGCCCCGGCAGATCAGCCCGCTCCCGAACCAGTTCGAGCATCGCTGCCACGATCTGCTGTCGGGTGGAACGGCTACGCTCCAGACGACCGTCCTGAGCCTTTTGTGTAGCCGGCGTATGGGCGTCTTCCTGATGCTTCGTCATCGCAAGGATTTGATAGCGGCTGTAGGCAACCCTGGCCAGAACACCGCAAAGACCATGTGCAATAGCAATTGCCCCACCGGCGACACTTATTCGCATGGTGAAAATCATCATAAACAGCGGTGTTGGGCATGCTGAAATGCGGTGCGGCACAACCGCGAGGTAGGTTTCCGCCGAGAGGAAGCGCCGCTTCCGTCAAAAGGAGACCTTCACCAAAGGTAAGGTAAGCGACCGGCTCTGGTTGGAAGCTCCCTCTGCCGGCAAGCGTCTTCGCGCGGCTGCCATGGCCGATTTAGCCGTCGTTCGCCGGGATGAAATGCGCCCAACAGAGCTGTCATTTGTTCATTGAGCTTTGCCGGGCGGCAGTGCGCTCACGCCGATCGGGCAGTCCGCGATGGCACGGACTGCCCGGTCCTGCTGCACTTTTCTATTACTGTAGCGCCGCGATCACCACCTCTGCCAAAGGTGTCGAGGATTGCGGGTTCTGACCAGTGAGCAGGTTGCCGTCCTTGACGACATAGGCGTGCCAGTTGGGACCCTGCTCGAACAAAGCACCCTGCTTGCGCAGCGTGTCGGCCAGCAGCCAGGGTGCGTTCTCCGCCGTTCCGAACTCGATCTCCTCCTCGTCACTGAGCGAGGTCATCTTGCGACCGGCGAATGGCCAACCGCCATTCTCGTCCCGCGCCGCCAACAGTGCCGCTGGGCCGTGGCAGACCGCGGCGATTACCTTGTCGGCCTTGTCCGCCTCGATCAGGACGCGCCCCATGTCGGGGTCCTTGTAGAGATCCTCCACCGGTCCATGTCCGCCGGGGACGATGATCGCGTCATAGCCAGCGGTGTCGACCTCGGCGAGCACCAGCGGGTTTTCGACCCGCTCCGCATTCTTGTCGAGATAAGCGCGCATGCGTTCCGCCACATTTTCTCCCACCATGTTCGGGTCGAGGCTGCGCTTGTCCATCGTCGGCACGATTCCGCCGGGGCTGGCAAGATCAACCTTGAAGCCGGCCCGCATGAAGGCTTCGTCGAGATCGACGAATTCCTGCGCCCAGACACCGGATTCATAGATGGAGCCATCGGCGCGGGTCCATTTGTCGGCGGCCGAAAGAACGATGAGGATATTGGTCATGATATGTCTCCTGCTTGTCGTCGCGTGTGCGACGACCTGAGTGAACGGAAAGGGGGTCAGATGTTCTGTCCGCCGGACACTTCGATCCGCTGGGCAGTGATCCAGCGATTGTCGGGGCCGAGCAGGCTGGCGATGGCTGGTCCGATATCGTCGGGCACGCCGACCCGGCCGAGTGCGATCATGTTGGCGAAGGCCTCATTATATGCCGGTGTGTCGCGTACCGCGCCGCCCAGGAAGTCGGTTTCGATCGCGCCAGGCGCGATCGCATTTGCCGTGATGCCGCGGCTGCCGAGCTCCTTGGCCATGTAGAGCGTGAGGATCTCGATCGCGCCCTTGGCCGCCGAGTAGGCCGAGAAACCGGGATAGGAGACGCGGGTCAGGCCGGACGAAAAGTTCACGATGCGGCCGCCATCGGCGATCAGTGGCAGCAGTGCCTGGGTGAGGAAGAAAACGCCCTTCACATGCACGTTGAAGAGCTGGTCGAACTGTGCCTCGCTGGTCTCGGCGAAGCTCGCCATCTCGCCATGGCCAGCATTGTTGACGAGATGGTCGACGCTCTCGCGGCCCCAGGACTGGAGTGTCGCGCGAACCTGTTCGACGAACGGCGCCAGCGCAGCGATTTCACCGACGTCGAGCTGCAGCGCGGCCGCCCGGCGACCAAGCGCCTCGATCTCCGCAACGACGGCTTGGGCTTGGGTCGCGCCACTGCGATAGGTGAATATCACGTCGCCGCCGCGGCGGGCGATGCTGACGGCAGTATTGCGGCCGAGGCCACGGCTGCCGCCGGTAACGAGGGTAATGGTGGTCATGGGTCGTTCCTTTCGTGGTGCTTGATGTGTCGACAGCCCGCCGACGGGGTGGTGGCTAAGCCTCAGGCCATTCGGTCCCTGGCGGTTTGCGGAATCGGGGTGTGGCGTCGTGCGAACGGCGTGCCCAGGCGGTGGTGCAGCCGCACCATGTCCCGGCCGCACGCCCCCTCGATGAACAGAGCGCCGCTCGCCGCGAGCATGACTGCGAACGCAGCGGTGCCAGCGGCCGCCATGAACAAGCCGACGGCGCCGAAAGGCACGTAGAGCGCCTGGACGAGCAAGACTCCGATCAGGCCGCAGATGCTGGTCGCCCCGAACAGCGCGGCGCCGGCATTCAGCAGGCCGAGTGCCCGGAGCCGCAGGGGATGCGCCGCTCGGCGAGCCACAGGGCGCGGTCGGGATCGACATAGAGCAGGGAAAGCCTGTCTTCGTCCGCAGCGAAGGACCCCTGAAACTCGCGCCATTGCGTCACAGCAAGATTGTAGCGTGTGGTCGCGCCGTTCTGCAGAATCGCGCAGGCATTTGTAAGGATCGCCGGCCCGGTGATGAAGGTCAGGGCGGAGAATGGATCATAGGACATTGTGGCTGCTCCTTTCTGCACAAGCGGGCTCTTGCGGGGCGGCACAGGGGCGCGGCCCGGCGAATGATCTCAATTCGTCGGCGATGCCTGACCGGCATATCGTCCAAAAAGCTCTCTTGAGCTGCTGTCTTAATGCTCACGAAAAGGCGGGGACGGAAAGACTTTGTAGCTTTACCGCTCATACCTGCTAGGCATGGCTTATGGAGCTTCGACATCTGCGCTATTTCGTCGCGGTCGCCGAGGAAGGCAGCCTGACTGTCGCGGCCGAGAAGCGCCTTCACACAGCCCAGCCGTCGCTGAGCCGCCAGCTTCGCGACCTGGAACTGGAGGTCGGCACGCCGCTGCTCATCCGGACCTCGCGTGGGGTGACGCTGACGCCGGCCGGGCAGATCTTTCTCGATCATGCGCGGCTCGCCCTGGCCCAGGCTACCGAGGCCGTCGCCGCGGCGCGGCGCGTATCCCGCCCGCCAAAAGCCAGCTTCTCGGTCGGCTTCCTGACCGGGCAGGAAGTGGAATGGCTGCCCCACGTGACACAAATCCTGCGCGACCAGCTCAAGGAGATCGATTTCCGCGTCTCGAGCGACTTTTCGCCGGCCGTTGCCGAGGCCGTGCAGCGTGGCGAGATCGACCTCGGCTTCTCCCGCGTTGAGCCCCAGCCCAATGTGACCTATGAAGTGATCGCGTCCGAACCGATCGTGGTCATTCTCGCGGGCGACCATCCGCTGGCTGGCCAGTCCGAGATCGACCCGGTCGAACTCGCCGAATTTCCCTTTATCGGCTATACCGATACGCCACACGTCCTGCGCGGCATCGTCGAGCTCTATCTGCGCGAGCGCGGCGTGAGCGTCTCATCCAGCCACTTTCTCGACAGCTTCGCTACCGGCATCTCGCTGGTTGCATCGACCAGCGGCCTGACGCTCTTGCCGGCCTATGTCGAAAAGCTGCTGCCTCGGTCCGTCGTGAGCAGACCGCTCGCCGGACCTACTCCCGTCATCGAAATCGCCGTTGGGTATCGTAAGGACAATCCTTCGCCGGTGTTGCAGGATTTCCTACGAAGTATTGATTGGCTTATCGCTGCTCATGCTGCCGCCCGGCAAGGGTCGCCGACCTAGCTCTTCGGGCGAAATCGCCTTTCCCGGAAGCGATCGTTCGTAAGCTATGCTGAACGGGAAGCTGTTCGACCTACGTTGGGACGAAGACGACGTTCCGAATTGGTTCGCGAAATGGCGGTTTCCGACGATTGTGTTGAAAAAGGCTCGCTTGCAGTCGCGCTGATGGTTTGATTCAATCTTCGGCAAGTAAGCGGAGACGGGCCGATGATGGGCGAGCGGACGGT